>Ga0302326_10028217_pt1 | contig 11300 bp, 4 predicted proteins | sample Palsa_T0_3_FD_202264 | JGI IMG/M metagenome (GOLD analysis project Ga0302326, IMG submission 202264) | Peat permafrost microbial communities from Stordalen Mire near Abisko, Sweden - Palsa_T0_3 | ecosystem: Environmental > Terrestrial > Soil > Palsa > Peat permafrost | place: Sweden: Abisko...
AGTCGCCCCGATCCACGTATCCAACTACGCGCTAGTCTGGAACTCCACCATTTCCTCGCGCTTCTCCAACCAGGTTCTGGCTGGCGTGAATTACTTTCACCAGATCTTCAACGATGAAAATACCAGCTTTGACTTGGCTAGCTACGGACTGGTGTTGTCACCTGGTTTCAATTTGCCCGGCGCTCCGAATATCGAAATTACCGGCTTTGACCAGACTGGCTTGACGCCGCCGGAAGGCCGCGAAGACATTACCGGGCACCTCACCGACGTCGCTTCTTACAGCGTCGGAAGTCATCAGTTCCGCTTTGGCGGCGAGTTCCGCCGCGCGCAATTGAAAGAGTTTTATCATCGCCATGCTCTCGGCGAATTCACTTTCGACGGCTCGCAGGGTCCTTGGGCCGCGGACGCCGCCACACCCGGCACCCCCGCCAACGCCGCCGGCAGCAACGTCTTGGCTCTCGCGGATTTCTTGGCCGGTGACGTCGAGAGCGCCAGCATCGCGTTGGGCAATCCCACTCGTTTGGTCTTCGTCAAGGACATCAACTTTTTTGCCCAGGACGCCTGGCAGATCAGCCGCAAACTTACTGTGAATTACGGACTGCGCTGGGACTACAACAGCCCTATGTCGGATGATCAGAAGGATCTCTCCGTATTCGATCCCAGCTTAGGTGGGGTGGTCTTTCAGGGCGCTGGAATCAAAAATGTCTACCCGAAGGATTTCAAAAATTTCTCGCCGCGCGTGGGGTTCGCCTACCAGCCCACCGGAGACAGCACCCTGGTGGTCCGCGCGGGATTCGGAGTCTTTTTCGATCGCCCCAACCTCAATCCATTCCTGGACAACCGCCCTTCCAACGGCGCTCCTAACGGTTTGGAGGGCAATCCCGCCGGACCCAGCCCAGTCGACACCATTCCCGAAAACACGTTTACGATCGTCTCGGGCCAGCCGGTCTTCCCGGCCGGAGGATCGGTTTGCCCCACCGGAGTCGGCTGCTCTCAGGTGTATAACCTCTTCTCGGTGGACCAGGCCTTCCGGACTCCATACAGCTATAGCTACAACCTCAACATTGAAAAGTCACTCGGAAGATCGCTGGTCTGGCAGATTGGCTACGTTGGCAGCGCCGCACATCGCTTGATAACTACCGCGGATATCAACCAGCCCTCTCTTTCCACTCTGGGCGCCTCGATCACCCAGCCCGAGCAGCAAGCCAACCGTCCTTACTTCGCCGAGTTCCCCGATTTCGGCGTAATCAACCAGATCGAAACCGATGGCAACTCCAACTACAACTCCCTGCAGACGGTACTGAAAGTTCGCGAGTGGCACCGCTTCACATCCCAGTTCACCTACACCTGGGCTCATGCCCTCGATGACATGACCGCTTATCGCGGCACGCTTCCGCAAAACAGCTTCGACCTTAGAGGCGACTACGGTAACAGTGATTTCGATACCCGAAACAACTTCACCGCGGTCCTCAACTACAGCCTGCCTGAGGCGGCCCACTGGCGCCCGTTGCTCAGTGGATGGATGCTCAGCAGCTTGCTCTCTTTCCACAACGGACAGCCGTTCACCGTCTTTTCTTCGTCGGACACCACTGGCACCGGTGAGGAGGAACAGCGCGCCGACGAAGTCAGCAATCCGTTCGCTGGGGTGTCGCACGCATTCCACGCCACTGGGGTAACCTGGATCAACCCCAATTCGTTCGTGAATCCGGCAAACGGCGCTTATGGCACGAGTGCGCGCAACAGCCTCTACGGTCCTGGATACGGGTCCGTGGATTTCTCGGTGGTCAAGAACACCAAGATCACCGAGCGTGTGAGCACGCAGTTCCGCATCGAGTTGTTCAACATGTTTAACCGCATCAACCTCGCTCCTCCCAGCGGCACCGTGGGTAGCGGACTCGGCGTCAGCGGAGACACCATTGGCGACTACAACGGCGCTCCTGGTATCGGGCCGGGAGAAGCCTTCAACCTGCAACTCGCACTAAAGCTGATTTTCTAGCTCGCTCGCGAATAACGGAAGTGAAGCGATGGCGCGATGGATTAACTTCCATCGCGCCATCGTTCGGTTTATCCTCTTAGGCCAAATCGAATTTGATGCAAAATCCCATGCATACACGGCGCAACTTCCTCACCCAAGTGGGCCGCGCCGGTGGTTTCGGCGCCACCTATCTGATCATGCAGTCGCTGGGATTACTGCCGGTTGCGCCCAGCGAAGCGAGCCGCGTACAGTTGCCTGCGGGATCGGGTGCCGGCAAGACGGTGGTGATCCTCGGCGCAGGAATCGCCGGGCTGGTCTCCGCCTGGGAGCTTTCCAAGGCCGGATACACCTGCGTGGTGCTCGAAGCGCGCGGCCGGGCCGGTGGGCGCAATTGGACCATTCGCAATGGCGCCCGCGTGGAAATGACCGACGGCATCACCCAAAGTTGTACGTTCGACGAAGGCAATTATTTTAATGCCGGCCCCGCCCGTTTGCCCTCCCAACACCTCACCATGCTTGGTTACTGCCGCGAATTTGGTGTGCCGCTCGAAGTGGAAGTGAACTCGTCCCGCAGCGCCTTGATGCAAAGCGATCGCATGAACGGCGGCAAGCCGGTCCAAGAGCGTGCCGTGATCAACGACACCCGCGGCCATGTCTCCGAACTCCTCGCCAAAGCCATCCATCGCAATTCGCTCGATCAGGAACTTTCCGCGCAAGATAAAGAGCGCATGCTCGCGTTCCTGCGAACTTACGGTGATCTTTCTCCGGACTATTTCTACAAGGGATCCAATCGCGCGGGTTACACCCTCACGCCCGGCGCCGGAGATCAAGACGGCACGCTTCGCGATCCTCTGGACATGCGCGCGCTCCTGGACGCCGACCTTTGGGAGGGGATGCTGTACGACGAGCAGTTCAACTGGCAGGCCACCATGTTTCAACCCATCGGCGGCATGGACCAAATCCCCGCCGCGTTTCAGAAACGCGTTGGTCACATGATTCGCTTCAACTCCCCGGTCGAACAAATTCGCAAGACGCCTGCCGGCGTCCGTGTGGTGTATCGCGATAAGACCACTGGAACCACCGGTAGCGTTGAGGCCAACTATTGCATCTGCGCTCTGCCGTTTACGATTTTGCGAAACATCGACACCGACCTGCCACCCGACGTGAAACGGATCGTCAGCAGTGTGACCTACGATGCCGGATACAAGTTTGCCTGGGAATCTCCGCGGTTTTGGGAAAAGCAAGATTCCATTTACGGCGGCATTTCGTTTCTCGCTCAGCCCGTGAACTTGGTGTGGTATCCGAGCGCGCAGCTCTTCTCCGAAAAAGGTGTGGTGATCGCGGGCTACGGCATAGAAAACGGCAGCCCGCTTGAGAAAATGGACTTCGCCGCCAAGCTGGATGCTTCCCGCCGCGCGGTCGAGGCGCTGCATCCGGGCCACTCCAAAGAACTAGCGAAACCAGTCTATGTCTGCTGGGGCCGCATCCCGTACAACTTGGGATCGTGGATTCACAACGACGAACCAGCCACATATCCCGGATACGAGCGCATTCTTCAACCGGATGGCCCAATCTTCTTCGCCGGCGACCACCTGAGCCACATCATCGGTTGGCAAGAAGGCGCCGCGCTCTCCGCCCACCGCGCCGTCAAGCTGCTCAGCCAATCCCACGCAGCCAGCTAAGACTCCGCCATATATTCTGAAGTTTGTTTATTTTTCTGAAGTCCGTAAATTTTTTTCCACTCACAGAAAACGCACTCACAAGTCGAGTCCAGCGGGTGTCGTGGCACAGCCAATCTGGCTGTGATTCTCAAAGCCCTTGGAACGTTCACTACTGAGTAGGAGGCGGGGGCGGTGGAGTCGCAGGCTTAATGGATGATGGAGGTTCGGCAGGCGCCCCAGGTGTAGCAGGATTCGCACCGGGCGTTGCCGGAGCAGGCGTCTGCACCGCCAAGTACGCCCGCCCAAACGCTGATTGCTGCGTGCCCGCGGCAACCACCACAGCCTGGACGGTGTACCGTCCCGCATCCAATTTCGAAAGCGGAAGGCTGATGCGGAATCCAGCCGTATGATTCTTGGCGTCAAGGTCGGTGGGAGCAAGCAACGGCGTAGAGTTAACCTGCACGCCATTGCGGAAAAAGATCAAAGCCCCGCGCAGCGCTCCGGAATCGAGTTTCACACCTTTCTCGACGTTCTCCGGGTAGTAAGCCTGAAAGAAAACGTAGAGGGTTTGCTGCTGGGTGAAAAATCGCGTAACGCTGGGCACGATTTTCTCGCCGTTCATTTCCAACGGCGAAGTAGCCAAGCGCGCGCGCAGGCCCTGTCCCTTGGTCTGCACCTCGGACGATTTTTCCGCGGGCACTAGCTGGCTCGAGAGCAGCACCGAGCTGAGCGAAAGCTTCGCCGGATCGAGCGTCGGCAGGACCAGCGGCTGTTCGAACGTGCCGATTTTTCCCGACTCGTTTTCCCGGGCTATAAATTTGATGCGGTAGTTCCCGGGAGGAAGGACCACGCCGCCTTCGTACACCAGGTTGGCCTGGCTCACCTGCTGGAAGCGCCGGTTATCGAGCCGCACATGCACCGTGTCGCGCAGTTCGGCCGCCTCGATGCCGGAAGGCACCGCGCGCACTTCCACTGAAAAATCAAAAGCAGCCTCCTGCTGGTCGTGCTTTTTGGCCCAGTCGAGCGCGCTCGAAGAGAGCTTGGCATCGATGGGAACGTACACCTGGTTGCTCGACTCCCGGAACATGGACGTTTCCACCGCCAGCGGCAAATCGACGATCGGCGATTCCGAGGTCATCGCATCGTGCAACTGCGTCTCGCGATCCTCGTTCGCAAAATGCTGGAAATCCTTGGGTGCGTAGTAGCCTTTGCGGAAGCGCACGTGCACCCCGGGAGCTTTCACCTTCACTTTGATGTCGTGCCACTTCCCATCGCGTTTGATGTTCGCGCCGATGTAGTAGCCCAGCAGGTAGTAGCCGCTGTTGTCTGCTTCCACACCCTTGAACGCATCGCCCAGATCACCCAGATCGAAGAACGTCTTCCCGCCGGTATCCGACGAAAGCGTGGCCAGCGTGTCGCGCGAATCCTGCCGGCTATCCATTTGTTTGAACACCGAAGCGCCGGTGAACGCCGAATTGCCGTTCGCCGAACCGGCGGTGGCATCGCCGCCCGGAATTTCCGCCATCAGTCCGCGCGAGTCCACGGCATAGATGGATACGTCGGCGCGGTTGGCGGCATCGGTGGCCGCGCGAAGTTGAGTGCGATTCTCTTCCCCGGTCTGGGTAATCCCGCTGGTGAACTGGATCACCGATTTTTTCCCCGGGATCGCGGCGAGGACGTTCGCCAGGCTCTGCACCGCGGCGAGCTTTTCATCGGTGTTGAAGACGTTGAACTCGGTTTCATCCGCGGTGTAAGCCGCGCCGGTGTATTCGCTGACGTCGGATTCACCGTTGGTGGCCGCGGCGTAGTCGTTCGTGGCGAGCTGCGATTCCATTCCCGGGGTGAGCGACTGGACGGCGGCAGCGAGCTTTTTGCGATCGTTGGTGAAATCTTCCAGCACTTTCAGGGTGTTCGCGTACACCACTACGCCCACCAGGTCCGCGGGGCTCATGCTCTTCTTCACGAAAGTTAATGCCGAATCCCGCGCACGCAGTAATTCGTCGGTGGCCATCGAGCTGGTGTCAAAGAAAAGAACGATCATGCGGCGGTCCCGCGTCTGGCCTTCCAGAGCTTCCGACTGCGCCGGAGTGTTATTGGCCAGCGGAATCACCACCGGCGCTTCGTCCTGTTTCCCCGCGGTTTCGATCTTTTCAATGTCGGAGTAGGAAAAATAAGATACCTTCACCGGCTTGTCGTCTTCGGTGACGATGAAATCGCTCTGCGGCAGGCCCTTCACCGGCTTGCCGGATTTGTCGGTGACTTCGACGTCGATACGCACCAAATCCGAAATCGTGCGGATCGATGGAGCGTGCTTCACATTATTTTGATTGGCCGAATCCTGCGAATCTGGCGGTGGTCCCGGCGGTTCCATCCCGCCGTTGGGTGGACCACCGCCCGGCGGAGGACCTCCGTCTTGCGCCCACAAATTTGAGATCGGCGAGAGCGGAGCCAAGGCCATTCCGCTGGCGAGCAGCAAAGCCAATCCAGCGCGCCCAAAGAAATTTACGCTGGCGAACTTTTCCCGTGCACGCATTAGAAAGCCACCCGTACGTTGACGTCCATGGTGCGCATGGTTCCCGCCGCCGTCACCCGCCCATAGGTGGCCGAATTGACCACTGTGGATATGCCGCCGAAGTTCGGATGGTTGGTCAAGTTCTGCACCTCCCAACGAACGGTCACGCGGCGCGAATTGTCGGAGCCGTAGCGGAAATCTCGAGCCAGTGACGGATTCCAGCTGAACGAGCATGGCCCTTCGATGGTGTTGCGCGCGGCATCGCCGTAGCGCCCTGCCGGCGGCAGCACGAACGCCGCGGTGTTGAACGCCAGCGTCGCCGAGCCTCCGCAGAAACCAAGCGAGGGATTGCCCACTTGGTCGGCGCGCTCGGAAAAATTCGCGCCGGTGCCGGTAGAGTCCGCTTGGTTGCCGAGCACCTGCGCGGTGTACGGCGTGCCGGTGTTGAACGTCACTAAATTGCCCAGGCGCAAATTTCCAAAGGTGCGCGCTTCCCAGCCACGCTTGGCAAATCTTTTTCTCTCGCCGAACGGCAGCTCGTACACCGAGTACCCACGAAACTGGTGGCGCATGTCGAACGAGGAAAGGCCGCGCTCGGCGGAAAAATCATTGTCGTCCTGCACCACCACCGCTCCCACGCCGCCGATGGAGCTGGCGTCGTCGATCGACTTTGAATAGGTGTAAACGGCGGTCAAACTCAGACCCGCGGTGAAGCGATGCATCACCCGGACTTGCAAGGCGTGATAAATCGAGTTGGCCGCCGACTGATCGTAGGTAAACCCGCCGGCATTGGCGAACCTGCGGTTGTCATCGGTATCCAGCGGACTCCCCGGCGGCGCGCGGTTTGGTGCACGCAACAAATCCAGGTCGGTGCCCTTGGTGCCGGTGTAAGTGAGATCCAGCACCCAATTGTGCCGGAACGATGTTTCCGTACCCAGATTCCAAATCTGCGCGTAGCCGTCTTTGTAATTGGGATCCACCGCGGCGGTGTTGGTGAGCGAATTGGCAACGTTCGCTGGTGGAAATCCGTCTTGCAGCGACAGCACGCTATCGGTGCTGGTGACCCGGGTAATCGCAGTCGCAAACGGCGGCTGGTTAATCAGGTAACTCACCAGCGTGTTGTACGCCGAGTCGTTATAAAAAATCGAGTAGCCACCGCGAACGATGGTCCGTATCTTCAGCTTGGGATCCCAGGCAAAACCCACACGCGGCGCCCAGTTATTATAGTCGCCACGCACCAACGAACGCGGCAGCGAGCCGCCGAACGGAGCCGCTTCGCCGGGGGTGACCACCACCGCCTGGTTGGTTTCGAAATTGAGCAGGATATTGGCCAGGGTGTTGTACACATCCACCGGCGGGGTCACCACCTGGTAGCGCGCGCCGAACTCGAGAGTGAATCGTTTGCTGACGCGCCAATCGTCCTGTCCGTAGCCGATAAATTCCCAGCTGCGCAGGTAGTGGCTGGAATCGCCGAAACGCGTGGTGGTGGCTTCAGGAAGCCCCAGCAGGAAATCCGCGAAATCGTTTCCGGTGCCCGGTATGGGTAAGCCGGTGGCGCTTAACTGGCTGGTCATCAAACCAGTAAAAGTGAATAGGCCGCGCGGGTCCGGATCGCTGCGCTGGTTGTTCTGGATGCGCCGCGCTTCGCCGCCGAATTTCAAGGTGTGCTTGGTGCGGGTGTAGGTGGCGTTGTCGATAAATCGGTAGGTCTGATTGCGGGTCAACGTCGGCACCGGATCGCTCAGGCTGGAAAAATTGGTGAAGTCGATCAGTGGAATGCCGAAGTCGATCGGACTGGTGGAAACGCCGGTGATGCCCAGCTCGCCGGCGATGTCCGCACCATAGGAATGGTCGCTGAGCAGATCGATGCGGCTGCGGCTGAAATTCACGGAAGTACTGTTGACTAATCGGGGGCTCCAATTCTGCACCAAGCCGATGGTCACGTTCTGATTGCGCGTCGAACTGCGGCTGCCAAAATCGAAGAAGTTGCTCACCGCGTGCTGGCGGACGGAATTGAAGTTGTATCCCACGTTCAAATTAAATTTCGAGTTAATCGTATGCAGTATGTGGGTATTCACCGAATCCGTGGTCACCGGGACGGTGGTCTGCAACTGATAGTTTTGCACCGTGCCGGGAAGGTTCGGCAACGGAACGTACTGCAGGACGCCGGCCGCCGCGGGATTGATGTCGGCGGTGGGGATAATGCTCCCCAGGGAAGTCCGTGGTCCACTTATATTGGAGTAGGGATCAAAGAGCTGCGCTCCAATTCCGGTGAAATCGCCGGTGCGCTCGGCCGCTGTGGGAACCGACGAAAAAGTGTCCACCGGACTTTTGTTGGATTCGTGCGTGAAGTTCACGAAGAAAAATGTGCGGTCGCTGCCGTTGTAAATGTGTGGAATTTTCAACGGACCGCCGATATTGGCGCCCAGTTTGTCGTCGTAATGGCTGATCTTCGGTGACGGCTCGCCGGTGATCGCGTACGGCCGCGCGTCGAACGCTGAATCCTGCAACTGATCGAAGAAACTGAACCGCACGCGGTTGATGGCTTGCCGGATTCGCCGGCTCTGCCCGCCCGGGCCTCCCGGACCGCCCCGCCCGCCGCCGAAACCTCCAAATCCGCCACCACCGCCGCCTTGGCCGAATCCGGAAGCAGCGCCTCTGGCGCCGCCACCTCCGCCAGGGCCACCGCCCGGGCCGCCACCTCCAGGACCCTCTCCGCCGGGGCCGCCTCCACCTGGTCCGCCGGGACCGGGAGGACCTACGAATCCAAATCCACCCGGACCACCTTGCGAAAAGCTCTGGCCCACCGTGCCCTGCATGAGGAACGAATCGGACGACGACGATGCAGCGTTGCCCATGGAGCCCACATTAGCCGCAGCCAGCGTGCCGACGTTGGTTCCCGTCGCTGACTGTTCGGTTTGATTCTGCGTCGCGCCGCCCGCTTCGGAAGTTAGATCGGTCTGCTGGAAACCGCCGACGCCGGTCTGCGCCAGGCCCTGCCTGACGGCGTTCAAATCCCCGGCGGGCAGCGGTTGACCTTGACCTCTTCTACCGCTACGCGCGGACGGCTTGCCGTTCGCGGGCGTTCCATTCGCGGGCGCGGCGTTGGCGGCAGGCGTGCGAGTGGGCGCGTTTGGAGTTTGCCCATTTCCGGTCCCCGCGGTGGTGGCATTGCTCTGGGATGGCGCCGCGCCCGATGCCGTGGGTTTGCCCGCCCCGGATGGAGCTTGCGCGACAGCGGCGGCCTGCGCAGCCGCGGCGCCCAATTCCTGGATCGTCGCGATGCGCAGGACCAGTTCGATCTTGTGGTCGGACGGCCCCGGCAAATGGACTTCCGCAGGCGCCGGAACAAATCCTACCTGGCTCGCCTCGACGTGATAGTCCCCGGGAGGAAGTGCCGGAAACACGAACTTGCCGTTCTCATCGCTCCAGCTCACCCACACCTTGTCGCTATCGGCATTCGTGAAGCGCACCGGCGCTCCCGGAATGATCTGCCCACCGATCGAGCGCACCATACCAGCAGCGCTGGCGGTGGCTGCCGAGGGCGTGGGCGATGGCGCGGTTGCGCCCTGCGCCGACGGTGGCGTTTGCGGCGGTGTTTGTGTCGGCTGCTGAGCCGCAGCCGCGATGGAGGCGCAAAGGAATAGCAGAATCATGCATCCCTTGCGGTGAGAGAATTTCAAATCAGTCTCGCCTTCCCATGCGGTTCATGGTTACGGCTGACGGCCGCGGCGATCAGCGAGCGGCGGGCAGCATATTGTGAAAATGAAGCGGGTCCGGCGGCGGCGCCTGGAAGGATCGCTTTGCTCGCACCACCGCGGCCGGACCCACTCGAAAGACGAATCAGCGCGCTACGCCGTTTCAGTTAGCCTTCGCGCGATCGTACACCTGCCGAAACGACACCGGCTCGCTGAGATTGGGATTCTCAATTTTAGTGCTGACGAACAATTCGCTGCCGTCAGGCGAGAGTTCGTAGGTACGCGTCATTTTGCCGCCGCGCGGGTTCTGCGTCTCGGTGACCAATTGGCTGCCGCTCCAGTGCGCCACTGCCGGAGGAGGCGGACCGCGCCGTGGGCGCGGGCCAGCGTCAGAATTGGCAGGCAGATCGTCGGCCGAAGCGTTATGTGCTGGGGCCGCCGCAGAATTGTCGGGTGAAGCATTGGTGTTCGCCGCTGGGCCCAAAACCGCCAGCACGCGTCCGCCGGACCCGGTCACTTTCGCAGTAGTAGCGGTCTGTTCGATGGTGAGCTGGGAGAGGTCAGCCATCATTCCGCCTCGACCTGGTCCCCCTCGCATTCCCCGACCGCCATTATCCCCGCCGCCCGGGCCACCGTTGGCTTCCGGGCCACCGCCCGGGCCGCCCGCATCCGGGCCCTGAGATTGATCCTGATTCTGACCGCGGCGTGCTTCCATCATTTTGGCGCGCACATCATCGCTTTTTTTCTCGTTCAGCTTCCAGGTGCCGGCCAGATTGGGGCCATCGGCCCGCAGCGTTTCGACTCTGCAGGCCAGCAACAACGCGATCACCGCAGATCCAGCCACTAGGCTGTAAGTCCACTTTTTTCTTTGGTTTAGTAGTCCGCGCATCAAAGTTTATCTCCTGTTGAGTAAGAGCTTCCGTCCCATATTCCCGGTGCATGCTTCCCTGCTAGTAGTTCACTCCCGTTGCCGGCAAAGTTCCCGCGATTTGTTTGGTTGGTAATTTGCCGGGATTCGGCGAATTTCCTTCGTTTGTTTTCATACACATCGAAGGGGGATTGTTGGCGTTGTTGCTATTTAGGCTTTGGTCCCCTTTTCGATGATGCGCTGATTTCCCGGTATTGGGTTTTTGCTCCGATGTCCTATGACCCTTGCCAAGGAGGAGGAGGAATTGGCTCTCGCGTTTCGTATGTGTGAAATGTAATTCTGCCTGGATTCGGCGAATTTCCGTGGTTTGTTTTCATACACATCGAACTGGGTATCCTGGCGGTGTTGCTATTCAGGTTTTCGTTCCCTTTTCGATGTTGCGTTGATTTCCCGGTATTGTGGGGATTCCGGCGAAGGTAATCGGGATTCCGGGCTGATCGTGATCAGCATTCCGGGGTGATGTGATCAGTCGTCGGAGCGAAGCGACGCTGGCCGGAGGATTCTGCAGAAAGTGATCACGATCGTC
>Ga0302326_10028218_pt1 | contig 11300 bp, 5 predicted proteins | sample Palsa_T0_3_FD_202264 | JGI IMG/M metagenome (GOLD analysis project Ga0302326, IMG submission 202264) | Peat permafrost microbial communities from Stordalen Mire near Abisko, Sweden - Palsa_T0_3 | ecosystem: Environmental > Terrestrial > Soil > Palsa > Peat permafrost | place: Sweden: Abisko...
TGGTTTTCAACGATGGGGATTTCAATGAGTTTGAAACCTTCCTGTTGACGGACTGGTTCAAGCACACGCCGAAAGAGGTTCTGGCCAAGAACTTCAACGCTCCACAATCGACTTTCGACAACATACCCAAGAGGGAACTGTTTATTTTCGCGACGGACCTGCCTCGCCCGCTGGCCGAGGAACAGAAGGCGGCCGCGGAGGGTACCGGCTCCATCGACGGCGATTATATTTTCAAAGCGAGCACCATGCCGCCGACCAAGGTGCGGGCCGGCGGGGAAGTGCGCATTGTGGAGAAAAAGAACTTTCCCGCCACCGATATTGCCGCAGCCATTGTCCGAGTCAAGCCAGGAGGGATGCGGGAGATGCACTGGCATCCACTCTCAGACGAATGGCAGTACTACGTAAGCGGCAAAGGGCGCATGACCGTCTTTCAGGCAGGTGGAAAGGCGCGGACTTTCGACTTTCAGGCGGGGGATGTGGGCTACATCAAGATGTCGCGTCCGCACTATATCGAAAATACAGGGACGGAGGATCTGGTGTTTCTCGAAGTTTTCCCCATCGGAACCTACCAGGACATCTCAGCCGCTGAGTGGCTGGCGCATACCCCCGTGCGACTGGTCGACCAGCACATAAAGACCGGCGAGGATTTCCTCAATAAGATTCCGAAACAAGAAGCAGTGGTCACGCCGATCTAGCCCCGTTGGGAAGCTTGAAACTTCAAGCGCCACAAGATTGGGATGGCGAGCCGAGGTTACCTCCATCGACAAAAGTGGCGAAGAGGCCCTCTTGATGATGGTCCGCGATGGAGCCACATTTGTGGCGTTGGGTGTGTATACGACGCACTTATTGGATCAGCTGCAGGCGCGGCAGACCAATCAGCAACAACTGGATTGATGTTAAGACCAGAACTTGCTCCGAAAACCGGCCGGTGAATCGCGTCCAGGTTGGGAATCTCCGCAACCAGCTCCTACCCTCTGCGCAGTCAGCAATTTCCCATATCCGTCCCGTTGAGTGCCCCGATGCCCGCTAACGGTTAAAAATGCTTGAAATTCTATCGACGGTGTGTTCATAATAGCGAACCTTCTGGTTGTCAGCAGATTAGGCCCCGGTAATAAGGTCGCACTAAGTTAGTCAGGCTTCCTTGATTTGTCCCTTCCGCGTAGAAGGCGACTAGATACCCCGGGTTGGCTTCCCAGTCGAAGACCCCGAAAACATTGAAGACGCGCTGCCCCTTGAAATTGCCGAGTGGGGGAGGCAGTGTCATGTTCCCCGTCTGCGCGATGATCGCTCAGACGGTTACGTACCTTTTTGGAGGTCATTATGCAGCCACGTACCTACGCGAGCCATCGTGTATCTAAAGCCCTAGCCTGCTTCCTGCTCCTTCTGAGCGGAGCGTCTCTCCATTCACAAACGTTTCGCGGCGGCATCAATGGGACGATCAGCGACCAGTCAGGAGCCGTCGTTGTTGGGGCGGCAGTTACGGCCACCAACAACGGCACCGGCGTTTCTGTGAACGCCATCACCTCGAGCGGCGGCGAATACCAGTTCCAGGATTTGCCATTAGGCACCTACACCATCGCCGTGACCGCGTCGGCATTCAAGCCTGAGAAGGTGAACTCTGTTCCCGTGACCGCCGGCGTCATTTACACTTTGCCGGTCAGACTAACCGTCGCCGCCGAGGGTGAAACGGTCGAGGTCATGGCCAATGCGCTGGCCCTCGATACTACTTCGACCACGCAGACCGCCGGGGTGGGCGGCAAGTCCCTGCAGGACACGCCTCTCAATGGCCGCGACTTCACCCAGCTCATTACCCTCGCGCCCGGCTTTTCAAACTCCGGCGCCGGCGGCTATGGCTCGCTCAATGGCACGCGCGCCAACCAGATCAACTGGCAGATCGATGGCATTGATAACAACGATCTCTGGCACAACATTCCGGCGGTCAACCAGGGCGGCGTCTCAGGAATCGCAGGCATTATCCTGCCCATCGATGCGGTGGAACAATTTTCCGCGCAGACGCAGGCGGCCCCGGAGTCGGGCCGCAACCCGGGCGGCAGCGTCAACCTGTCACTGAAGTCGGGAACCAATCAGATCCACGGGACCGCCTATTACTACAATCGCAACGAGTTCTTTGGCGCCGTCAATCCATTCACTGCACCGGTCAAGCAAGAGGTCCGTAATTATAATTTCGGGTTCTCCGCCGGCGGCCCGGTGATCAAAGACAAGTTGTTCTGGTTCGTTACGTTTGAGAAGCAACGGTTCGTGATTGGAGTTCCCGATCAATCCACACAACCGTCGCAAGCCTGGCAGGCGGCTGCGAAGGCGACGCTGGCTAAGTTCGGCGTGCCCGTGAATCCTGTCTCCGTAAATCTATTGGGTAAGCTCTGGCCGTCGTCAGCGACCGGGAGTCTGCCTGGAGACGTAGGCGGCGCTCCGACGGTCAACGACTACACCAGCACCGCGCCCGAGTATGGCTACAGCTACAATGGGTTGGCAAAGGTCGACTACGCTTTCAATGACCGGAATACTTTGTCTGCGCATTGGTTCGCGGGTCAGGGCAACCAGGTGGCTCCTGTGGGCTCGTCGCTCTACTACTACTATGAGGTTGCACCGATCCACGTACAGAACTACGCAATTGTTTACAATCGCGTTATCTCAAACTCTATCGCCAACCAATTACTGCTGGGTGTCAACTACTTCAATCAGGTCTTCAACGACTTCGAGACCGACTTCGACGCAGCTTCTCTGGGCTTGGTGACCGGCTCAACCCTTGCTGGCTCTCCGAATATCCAGATCAAAGGCTTCGACCCAATCGGCGAGACGCCTCCCGAGGGGCGCAACGATATTACCGGTCACCTGACCGACGATATCTCCTGGACGATCGGGCGGCATCAGTTCAAGTTTGGCGGAGAATTCCGCCAGGCGCAGCTGGACGAGTTTTACCATCGCCATGCCCTGGGCAGCTTCACCTTTGATGGATCCCAGGGACCGGTTCCGGGCTCGAGCACTGCGTGGAACTCAGGGGACCCGCGCATCGATGCACTCTCTGATTTCCTCGCTGGAAATGTTTCGACTTCATCGATAGCCTTGGGCAACCCGGAGCGGCAAGTCTTCGTAAACACCTTCGATTTCTTTGCCCAAGACTCCTGGCAACTCAGCCCGAAGCTGAACCTCAATTACGGTTTACGTTGGGATTACGAAGGCCCGCTCCACAATTCGTGGAAGAACCTTTCCGTCTTCCGCCCGAACCTGGGTGGTGTGGTGTTCCAGGGGAACCAGATCAGTTCTCTCTACGACCCTGTCTACACCAACTTCAGTCCTCGCGTTGGCATCGCCTACCAGGCGACGCCGCACAGCGTGGTCCGCGCGGGAATCGGCTTGTACTATGACACCCCAAACCTGAATCCATTCCTTGATAATCGACCCGGCAATAATGCTCCCAACGGAGTGGAAGGAAACCCCGGCGGTGTGGGTACGGTAACCACGGCAACCGCGGGCGGTTACACCATTGTGAACGGGGTCAACGTCTTTCCTCCGGGCCTGGGCTCCAACAGTATTTTTTCCATCGCCAAGAACTTCGTCCCCTCACACAATCTGAATTACAATTTGCAGCTTGAACAGAGTCTGTCCAACAAGATGGTGGCGCAGATCGGCTACGTAGGGAGCGGAGGGCGGCACCTGCTGGCGATTCGCGATATCAACCAGGCACAGCCGGGCGTTTATGCCACCTCGGCTGCGCAGAATGCAACCCGGCCCTTTTTCGCAGAGTTCCCATCATTTACGTTCATCAATGAGATCCAGAGTATCGGCACTTCCAACTACAACTCCATGCAAGCCACCTTGCGTGTTTCCGATTTACACGGGTTCAGTGCCCAGGGAGCTTATACCTGGTCGCACAGCTTTGATGAAGTAACGGCTTATCGCGGTGCTCTGCCGCAGGACAGCACAAACTTCAAGGGTGACTATGGGCAGAGCGACTTTGATTCGCGCAATATTTTGGTCGGCCTGATCTCCTACAATGTTCCCGGAGCCGAGAAATTGAGTCTCCTAAGCAAGGGTTGGCAGGTCAACAGTCTCCTGTCATTTCACAGCGGCCTGCCGTTCTCGGTGTACAGCTCAGCCGATACATCGGGCACAGACGATGAAAACCAACGGGCTAACTACGTTCCTGGCGTGAGTCCCTATGCCGGCTTCAAGCAGGAGAAGGTGAACGCGAATTGGCTCAATCCGGCAGCGTTTGTCGATGCTGCGGCGGGTACGTTTGGCGATACCAGACGAAATGCTTATGTCGGTCCTGGATACTCTGAGGTCGACCTCTCCGTTTTCAAAAACACCCCAATCACGGAACGAATCACCACCCAGTTCCGCGTGGAAATGTTTAACCTGTTCAACCGCACCAACTTTGCTCCTCCTTTGAACGGTAGCTTCAACCCGTCCTATACCCAGGACAACGCCCTGAATCTCTTCACCACTATCGGGAGCTTCAACGGCGCGCCTGGAATTGGAGCGGGCGAACCGTTCAATACTCAGTTGGCTCTCAAGATCATCTTCTAACCTCACCTTAGGGCTTGATGATGTTGCGCTGTGGTACGGCGTGGTAATCCCATCCTTCGCAAGAATGCGAAGGATGGGATTTGTTCGTTCCACTGACACAAGCGGATGGAACTTATGCCCCAACCTCTGTCACGCTGCCTGTCCCGGTTTGCCGTGGAACGGGAGAGCCGCGACGCCGCGTTAGGTGGTAGTAAACAACTGGAGTTACCACCAGGCTCAGCACAATCGAAATCAACAGGCCGCCGATAACCGCAATCGCCAGCGGTTGCAGCATCTGCGAACCCGCGCCCAGGGCCAGCGCAAGAGGAAACATGCCGCAGACGGTGGCAATGGCGGTCATCAGGATAGGCCGCCTGCGCCGTTCAGCAGCGTGGAGCATAGCTTCGCGTGGGTCCATGCCACTGGCCCTCAGTCGCTCATCTGCGTCGAGTAACAGAATGCCATTTTTGGCCACAATCCCAATCACCATGATCAGCCCCATGAAGCTGGCTACATTGAAATTCGTGCCTGTGATCAGCAAAGCGAAGACGACACCCGCGAGCGAGAGGACGGAACTGGTTAGTATCGAAATCGGAGCTGCGAAATTGCGAAACTCGGTGAGCAGCACACCGAAAACCAGGACGAGCGCCACTACCAGAACGCGGGCCAACTCAGCAAAGGAGCGCTGCTGCTCCTGATAGGTGCCACCGTATTCCACGCGCACCGAAGATGGCAGTTGAAGGCGACTGACCGCATCCTGGACTTTGGTCATGGTTCCACCGAGGTCTGAGCCTTCGAGGCGGCCGCTCACCTGTATCACCTGCTGCAGGTTCTCGCGGCGAATCTCATTCTGTGGCGGCAACTGAGTCACCGTAGCCATCGCGCTGAGAGTAGCAGTGTGTCCGCTACTGCTGTTGAAGACAGTGTTCTCGATGGCGTCGAGCGAAGCCCGATTGGCATCGGGCAGGCGAATGCGGATGGTATACGGCCTGCCTCCTGCGATGAGCGGATCATTTGCGGGCAGGCCGTCGAGAATGGAAGTAGCATCCTCCGCGACCTCGGTTGGGGTAAAGCCGAGCCGCCCGGCAACCACAGGGTCGATCTGGAAGTTAGTCGCCGGTCCACTAATCGTATTTTCAACCCCATTCTGCGTATCCACGACGCCTGGAATTTTGGCAATGGCTTGCTGTACCCGCGGGCCTAGAGTGAGCAGAAGGTTCTGGTCGTTGGAAAACAGTTTGATCTGAATCGGCTCCGGCGAGTTAGAGAGGTCGCCAATCATATCCTGCAGTATCTGGGTGAACTCCATATCGAGTGATGGCTCCGCCGCATGGATCTGTTCCCGTGCGTCGGCGATCACCTCGTCGATGGAGCGGGAGCGGTCCGTCTTCAGGCGCACCGTGAAATCACCAGTGTTTGCTTCCGTTACCGCTGCGAGACCCATCTGCAGCCCGGTGCGGCGCGAAGTGATAGAGACCTCAGGCATGCGGCGCAGGATCTGATCGACGTGTTCGAGGATGCGGTTGGTTTCGGTTAAAGAGGTTCCTGCAGGGGTGAAGTAGTCCAATATAAAAGCTCCCTCATCCATTTCCGGCAGCAGATCGGAGCCAAGGCTGCGATAGCTGACATAGCCGGCGAGGATGAGGACCGCGCAGATCGCCACCAGGGCGAGTGGGCGTTGAAACGACCACTCCAGCGCGCGCTCGTGATACTGGAGAAGACGGCGAAACATGCTGCCACCCTTCCCCCGAACAGCGCCAAGAAATCCGCCCCGCTTGTCACCTTCGTGGGGCGCAGCTTCCGGGTGAACCTTCTTTTCCAGTCTGAGCGAGAGCGCCGGGGTGAAGGTGAGAGCGAGCAGCAGGGAAGTCAGCAGTGCAACCGTCATGGTTACAGAAAGAGCGCGGAAGAAGCTCCCCGTCACCTGGGTTACCGACACCAGGGGAAGAAAAACAATGACCGGTGTAATGGTGGAAAAGACCAGCGGCCGGCTAATCTCGTGGATGGCCTTACGAACGGACCCTACCCGTGATTCTCCCGCTTCGCGGTGAACGGCAATGTTCTCGACCACCACGATGGCGTCGTCAATCACCAGCCCGATGGCGGCAGCCAAGCCGCCCAGGGTCATCAGGTTGAAGCTTTGGCCGGTGATGCGTAGAAACAGAATGGTCACCGCGACGGTGACAGGGATAACCATGCCGGCGACGAGTGAAGAAGTCCAATCATGGAGAAACAGGAACAGGATGATGCACGCCAGCACTAAACCAATGAGGATGGCGTCGCGGACGCTGCGAATGCTCTCTCGCACCAGTTCGGATTGATCATAAAAGGGTTCGATGTGAACCCCCGCCGGCAATTTGGGCCGCAGTTGCGCCATCTCCGCTGAGACACCGTTGACCACCGCTACCGTGTTACTCGAAGGTTGACGGGCGATATTCAGCAGTACAGCGGGTTTGCCGTTGGCCCTCACCGCGGTGTAGACCGGCATGGTCGACGGTTCTACCACCGCGACATCACCGACCCTTATGGCCACGCCGTTGGGCGAGGTCTTCACGATCAGATTGCTGAGCTCAGCAGCGCTGTGCGCCTGGGCTCCGATCAGTCCGAGGATGAGTTGATGGTTTGCCTCATAGAGGCCGGGAGAATCGATAATGTTCGATTCCTGGACCGCGTTGACCAGTTCGAGCAGAGTCACGCCGGCGGCTTGAAGGCGGGAGAGGTTGGGCACAATGTGGAATTCGGGTACCTGGCCGCCCTGCACCAGGACCGTACTGACCCCGTTCACGCGGTTGAGCGGCGGCTTTAGATCGTACGTGGCGATCTCCCATAGCCGTGTCTGCGGAACCGTTTCCTTACCGCGATCGTCGGCGGTAAGCGCGTAGCCGAGAATGGGAAAAGTGGCAAAGGTCAGACGGTTGGTGGTGATGTGCGCAGTGGCCGGCAACGACTGTGACACCCTGGCGAGTGCCGCGTCCGTCAACTGCAGGGTGCGAAACATATCCACATTCCAAGCGAAGAAAAGGCTGACCTCCGCCGATCCTCGGCTGGTGTTGCTGCGCACCGTAACCAAGCCGGGAACGCTGTTCACGGCGTCCTCGATCGGCTTAGTGATCGTGACTTGCATTTGTTCAACCGGCATGACCCCGTTATCTACGCCAATGACTACACGGGGAAAATTGGTTTCGGGGAAGACGGAGATCGGCACCTGAAACGCCATGTAGATACCCGCTGCCGTCAGCAGGGCAAGGAAGAAGAAGATGGGTTTGGCTGCGTCTGCGAGCCAGAAGGAACTTTCGTCATCGGGTCGGCTGCCGGGCATCACTCCTTTTCTCCTCCGGCTTCTATGGGAGCGGTGCCGACCTTGACCTTGGTGCCTTCGTCGAGCCCATAACCGCCAGTGGTAATGACCATGTCAGCCGGGGTGAGCCCACTGAGAACCTGGGCCGATTCAGAGGTACGGATGCCGAGAGTCACGGATTGTTTTGCGGCCGTTCCGTTGGGCTTGATCACCAGGACAAACTTGCTTTCGCCGTCCGGTCCGGTTTGTACAGCTTCTAATGGGACCAGCAGAGCGTGGGTAGCCGTACGGCCAGTAATGGTCGTGCGCACCGGGGTACCGGCCTTCAGTGTTCCTTTTGCATTCTCGACCCGCAACCACACTTCGACCGTGGTGCTTCCGGGGTCGAGTGCGGGGCTGATGAGCGCCACCTTAGCCGGCAGGGGATCGTCGAGCCCGCGAACATCAATGGTGGCTGGTGCGCCCATGGAAAGTTGCTGCGCCTGGATCTGAGAAATGTGCAGCTTGGCCAACAACGCAGAGGTATCCATCACCGTAAGCACAGGATTGCCGGCCGCCGCCGTTTCCCCGGCAAACAGTGGCCTGTCGGTGACCACGCCAGAGATGGGACTGCGAATCTCGGTGTAGCTCAATTGGGCCTCGGCGCCGAGGTACTTGCCCTTGGCGGAGGTGAGTTGTCCCTGCGCACTCTCGAGCGCAGCCTTGTGGCTCACCTTCTGCACTGCTTCCAGATGCTGCCGGGCAATTTCGTGGGCAGCCTTGGCTTGCACCAAAGCTGCTTTGGCGGTATCCAGATCCCGGCCCGGGATCGCTCCCTCGGCAAAGAGCTGTGCTCGACTGTCCGCGATGCTTTGCGCCAGGTTGAGGTTGGCGGTCGCCTGGGTCAAATCGGTCTCTGCCTTGATGGTGTCTTCGGGTACGGTGGCTCCCGTGGCGATGTCGTAGGTGCCCTGGGCCGCGGTGTAAGCGCCTTTGTTGTCGAGTGCAGCAGCCTCAAGATCGCTGTTTTCCAGGGTTGCCAGGAGTTGACCGGCCCTGACGTGGGCGCCGCGCTGGACGTAAAACTTCTTGACTGGAGCTGTGACTTTAGGAGAAATAGCGGCCTGGGCAAGGGGAGCCAGCGTTGCGTCAGCGGTGATCTGCTCGGAGATGTCGCCACGCTCAGGATGCGCGGCCTGCACGTAAACCTCGGTCGGCGCAGCTTGCTCCGTTTTACTGCACGCGGTGACCAATAGTGAGACGGAGCAAAGGATGCTCAAGCCCAGAACCTTGAACCGCCAACGGACATGGGTGCCCCACATCTCGCTGGTTTTTCGCGAGATGTGGGATACCACGAGTCTTAACCCCTCGCTGCCGGATGCGAAGATTGGCCCAAAACGCGTGAAGGGCACGGCAGTGGCATCCCACATCTCGCGAAAAACCAGCGAGATGTGGGGCACCCACGGATTTGTTTTCGAGACAGAGTAACGGAACGGTCTCATGTTCAGATCGCTCCTGTCAGCAGTTGCAGATTGGTCATAGCTAGTTGGTAGCGAACGGTCCCGTCCTCACGCGCGATTTCTGCCGTAGTCAACGAATTCTGCGCGTCAACTACCTCAAGTACCGTCGCCTCTCCCGCGCTATAGCGCAGTCGAGTCAGGCGCAGGCTCTCGTTTGCGGTTTGTACGCTTTGCTCGAGCGACTGGAGCTGGTCCCCCGCAGTGCCGGCTTCGGCATAAAACTCGTCCAGCTGCGCAATCAGGCGGCGCTGGGTCGCACTGAGTGCGGTGTGCGCAGCGTCGCGCAGGATCTCGGCCTGGCGAACGCGATGCTGGGTGGAGAGCCAGTCCCACACTGGGATGTCCAGCGTCGCGCTGGCAGAGTAGCCAAGATTCTTCACTCCATCCCGGCCATTGACTGCGAATTGCACCGCATCGATGCCGTAGGTGAAGTTGAGCGCAAGATCGGGAAGATAGGCAGCGCGAGCTGCCGTGACGTCCAGGTTGCTCACTCGGAGCGAGGCGAAAGCCTGACGCAACTCTGGGTTGAGGCGCATCGCAGCGGCATCCACATCCGCGCGCGCGGGTAGTGGCACGACCTGCCCGGGCACCAGGGTGAAAGTCGTCCGAGGGTCCGGATAAAGGAGCACCCCCAGATCAAGGTGAGACTTCTGTTGCTCGAGCAGGGCATCCGCAAGGTCACGATCACGCTGCTGCTGCTGTAGCTGCGCCTTCACTACGTCGGCGTGCGCCGCTTCCCGCGCGCTCTCCCGCTGTTGCGTCAGGGTGGTGAAACTGGCAGCCTCGCCCGCGGCGCGCCGGGCCACACTAACCTTGCGGTCGGAAGCCAACGACTGGTAGTAGAGGCTGGTGACGGTGTCAACCAGGCCCCGCCGGGCTATCTCGAGCTCTGCCGCAGCAACGGCCGCGGCAGCGGAAGCTCGTGAAACCGCGGTCACTTGTTGCAATCCCAGGGTCTCGTTGAATATGCCCTGGCTGGCATACTCGCGCACCGCATTATTGGCGATGAAGCGAGGTGCAGCCTGGCTCCCCACCGGCCCGCCGCCGTTGATGGCACCGTTGGGTTGCGTATACAGCACCTGGTTGTGATACGCCACATTCGGCAGCAGCGCGGCGCGGGCAATCGAGCGGTCAATGGACGCAACGCGTGCATTGGCCGCGGCAGCGGCAAAGCTGGGTTCGTTCGCGCGACCCAGTGCTATGGCCTGTTCCAGCGTAATCGTCGTTGGCGGCGGTCCACTCACTTGCTGTGCGAGACCGGTCGCAAGCATCATGGCAAACCCGAGCGTGATAACAGAAAGTCTTAACATGACAACTGGAAGACGCAAGACGAAGAGGACCAGACTCACTTCTGGCCGACCACCAAAATAGTGAAGCTGTCAGGGACAATCGCCGGCCGCGGGCGTGGATTAGCCGCCGTCGGGGCAGGCCGCTCACCGAACTCAGCGGTTGCCAGGTAAATGCGGCCGGTAACCCAGTCCAGGGTCATGGTGCGCGCTCCTTTTTGCGTGTCCAGGTTCTGCAGCACCGGGTACGCCGGTTTGCTGGCGTCAATGATGGTCAACGTGCCGCCACCATTGGAGGAGAAAGCCAGCTTCCGTTTCGCATCGTAACGCGCCGCATCCGGACCTTCGCCGATCGACGGATTGGCCACCGTCTTGCCGGTGTTAGCATCGATCACCGCCATCTTGCCGCCGTCACAAACAGCAAACAGGCGTCCCCCCGCGGTATCGATGGCCAGACCGGAGGGCGAATCGCAGTCGGCCACCGGCCAGGTCGCGGTGATGGTCTTGGCCGCCGCATCGAAACGCACAATCTCGTTCTTGGTCTCGATGTTGGCGAATACTGTCCCGGTACCGTCTGCGACAGGGAACTCGGGCTTTCCTGAGAGCGCAATCGTGGCTACCGCTTTGCGCTGCGCGGTATCAATCACGGTTGCATTACTGCTGCGGCCATTGAACGCCCAAACGGTC
>Ga0302326_10028219_pt1 | contig 11300 bp, 10 predicted proteins | sample Palsa_T0_3_FD_202264 | JGI IMG/M metagenome (GOLD analysis project Ga0302326, IMG submission 202264) | Peat permafrost microbial communities from Stordalen Mire near Abisko, Sweden - Palsa_T0_3 | ecosystem: Environmental > Terrestrial > Soil > Palsa > Peat permafrost | place: Sweden: Abisko...
CGACTTCACCCAGGACAAGAGCCAGCTTATTCAGTCCATCGACGCACTGCGCATCCCCGGCTTCAGCGACACGAATGTGTTCGACGCGCTCTACGAGGGACTGGACCGGCTGAACCGCATCCAGGGCCGAAAGTACCTGATCCTGATTGCTTCAGGGCGCGATACCTTTTCCAGGCTGACCCTGGACAAGATCCTGGCGAAGGTGAAGAACACGCCGGACGTAACCATCTTTACAGTCTCTACGGGCGGCATGATCAGGGCCATGAACGAAGGCCGCCCCGGCATGAGGAGCTCAATGCGCGACCTGGACTACCTGCAGGCCGACAACGAGATGAGCACCTTTGCAAAGATGACCGGAGGCATGAGCTTCTTCCCCCGCTTTACCGGAGAGATGCCGGAGATTTTCCAGAAGATCAACGAGAACATCCGCGCGAAATACCAGTTGGTGTACCATCCGACCAATGCCAAGCAGGATGGGACCTATCGCAAGCTGCGCGTGGAACTGGTAGACGACGAAGGCAAGCCGCTGCGTATGCAGGACGAGAAGCAAAAGCCGCTCAAATACGATGTGATTGCCCGGGACGGCTACCGCGCCCGGCAGGAAGTGGAGTAGAGGAAAGACGCCCCGGCCTGCGTTGCCCTCAGGGCTGACGCGCGCAGGGGCGGTCTTGGCGATCTATTTGAACTGGTTGACGACGTCGAGGATGTAGTAGCCGATGACAAACAAGGTGGCGGCTGCCAGCAAACCCATCGATGTCCGCATCACCGGCTTCAGCTTTTGAACTCTTGCCATGATGGCGGCCTGCTCAGCCTTTACGTGACTGAACGAGTCGTCCAGCAGAAGCTGGTCGTCCTCGTAGCGGGTGAGTCTCGAGTTAACCATCTTGAGGATCACCAGCAAGAGAAAAAATGCGCCCCAAACTGCCCACATAACCGGTACGATTGCCATACTTCACCTCCGCAATGCCTTCAGGTCCCAGATGAGGGCGGGTCCGTTTTAGAAACGCGGTCACGCGAACAGAGGGGCCGTACAGTTGACGATCATAGCCCCGACGCGAAGCGCGCCGTAGTGACCAGAGTCACAGGTATTGATCTGGCTTTTGCCCACTCCCGACGCTGCCGGGGTCATCCTGAATGTCATGAATGCCCTGAAGCGGACCGTGAGCCGCCGGGAGCTGATCCTGCGTCTTTCCGGATTTGGGTTGCATCCAATGAGACAGAGCCTCGAATGGGGCTTGTGTCCCGGCCTCAGGAGCGGTAAAGTTACGGATAGAGGCAAGCACTTCAACTTCTTGGGAGAGATCAGAGATTATGGCCACAGCCACCGTTGCACCCGCACAGGAAACCGAAAAGAAAGCGCCCCTCCACCTGACCCCTCAGGCCATTACCAAGGTGCGCGAGATCATGGCCACCCAGGACCCACTGCCGGCGGGGCTGCGCATTGGCGTGGTGGGCGGCGGCTGCTCAGGCTTCCAATACTCCATGGCCTTCGAAAACCAGAGCGGAATGATGGACAAGGTCTTCAGTTTCGACGACTTGAAGGTTTTTGTGGATGCGACTTCGCTGATGTACCTCAACGGGTGCATCGTGGATTACGTGGAAACGCTGGAGGCTGCAGGCTTCAAGTTTGAGAATCCCCAGGTCAAGAGCACCTGCGGCTGCGGCTCCTCCTTCAGCGTGTAAATGCCCAACTCCGATCATCGAGTCCCGGCAAAAAAGGCCCGTCTCCATCGCGGAGGCGGCCTTTTTGCTTTGGAAGACACCGAGGTTCCGCAGAGTTGAATCAAACTATTGTTGCGGTGGGGTTGGGGGCGCGGGAGAGCCGCTTCCAGGATTGGACCCGCCACTGTTGCCGAATCCGCCGCTATTGCCAAAGCCGCCGCCAGTATTGCCGAAGCCACCGGTATTACTAAAGCCGCCGGTATTGCCAAAGCCACCGGTATTGCCGAAGCCTCCGGTGTTGCCAAAGCCGCCATTCCCTACGCCTGTTCCGGTGCCGCCGAGGGGTTGACCCATCATGCCGCCTCCACCACCACCCTGCGCCATCATCTGTTCGGCCATCGGGTCGTAGACGAACTCCCACTCGTTATAGTGCTTCTTCGTCTTGTAGACCAGGATGGACTCTTTGGGGCTGGCGGGCGAGAAGCCGATGATGCCGCCGCCGCCGAAAGTCTGCCCGGTGAGGCCCGTGGCCGATCCGGAGGTTGGGTCGGTTGAACTGCCGGGCGGGGCATTCGGGTCTGTGCTGCCGGTGGTGCTCGAGGGGTCAGTGGAGGAGGTGCCGGATGTGCTGTCGGAAGCGGTGGGACAGCCGGAGGTGCCGAACGAGCCGGTTGATCCGAACCCCGAGCCGGACGAGCCGAAACTGGAACCCGATGAGCCAAAGCTGGACCCGGACGAGCCGAAACTGGAGCCGGATGAACCGAAACTGGAACCCGATGAGCCAAAGCTCGACCCGGATGAGCCGAAGCTGGAACCCGATGAGCCAAAGCTCGACCCGGTTGAGCCGAAGCTGGAGCCGCCGGCCGGCGGGCAGTTGAGGCCGCCTCTGCCCATCCCCATTCCCGTCATCGTGGTCATGATGGGCTGCCCAAAGAATCCCATCGCCGTGGGAGCCTTGTTCTGGCCAATATGGATCGGCTTCCAGTCGTCCTTGCCGGTGATGGGGTCGATGTATTTCTTGCGCAGGAAACGCATATTGTTCAGGGGCTTGATTAGTTGGTCGACGCTGTTGGGATAGGCGCCGAATTTCTTGTAGTAGAGCTTGATGGCGCGCCGGTATTGCATGCCGCGGTGCATGGTTTCCAACTCGTGGTCGCGCTGGATGTCTTTCTTGATCTTGGGCGCGGCAAGCATTAAGGAGATCATGATGAGCGCCAGCATGAAGATGACCGCAACCAGGATGTAGCCCTCCTCAGAGCGCCGGACTGGGCGCCGAACTGGAGCGGGATGGACGATTGCCGGCGTCACTTGGGCAGGTCCTTGTAGGGCAGGCTTTCCGTGTTGTTGTAGCTGAGGTCGGTAACCTGGACGCTGCCCGGAAGGATGGCGCCCACCTTATAGCGATGATCCACGATTTCGCCGGTCTTGGCCATGAAAATGTCATCCCCATGAACCAGGAAGGCTTTGAGCGACTTGTCCCTGGCCTGCGTGTAACCGAAGTACTTCAGTTCGATGGCCGGCGGCCTGGGCGCCGCCGCTACCTGCGGCGCTCCGGGTGCCACCGGCTGATCTGCGCGGGGGCCTTTTGCCAGTTGCTCAATTTCTACCGGCGCGGAGTCGGCGGAGAAGATGTTCCTGCCCGTCCCGGCGTATTCCACGTCCTCGCTCTCGGCCAGTTTCTCGAAGTGTACGGTGGGGTCCATACCCTCGTTGGTCAGCTTTTGTGCATCCGGCCCTTGCGCACTCTGGCCTGCAACCTTTCCCGGCGTTCCCGCAGCGGTTTTCCCGGGCGCCGAAGCGTGCTGCACGGCGACGGGCGGGGGAGGAGTAGTTGAGCTTCCCGACGAGCCAAAAAGTTCCCAGCCGCCAACAATCAGGATGACTCCAAAGAGCGCGCCAACGATATACACCTGGCGCTTGTTTTCCGTTCCCAGAGGCAGGGCCATAACTATTCTCCCTCCCTTCCGGCCGCCGGTGGAGCGGCGGTTTTATCATCCAGTGCCGGAGTGGGCGGCAAGCCGCTGGCCACCGCGTCTTCCGGCCGCAGCCAGGTGGAGACGCGCAGGCGCAGATTGACCAGGCCCCCCTGCTGGCCTGCAAGACCCATGGCGCGGATGACAAAGAAGTTGTGGTCGCGCTCCAGGCTGTTCACAAAGCGCATGATCTGGGGATAGGTGCCGCTGACTCCGGCGTCGAGCGAGATCTCAGTCACGTCCACCCCGGGAGGCCCTTGTGTGTATTGCACCCTGGAGAGCCTGACCCCCGAGGCGACCTGCAAGTCGCCGATGCGGGACGCGATGGAGGAGTAGTTGGGCGGGATGCGCTTCTCATAGAAGGCATGAATCTGCTGGCGGGAGTCGTCCACGCGCTTGTCCAGGCCGCGCAGGGGAGCGGTCTGCATTTCCAGAGCCTTCAGTTCAATCTGCTTGCTGGCCAGTGCGTCGGTAGAGCGGCCGTTGGTGGCGGCCCAGTCCATGCCCAGCCGGATGCTCAATACGATGACCAGCGCCAGCAATACGCCGAAGCCGGCATAGTGCCAGGTAAGCGGAGAGGCCAGGCGTTCGCGCCAAACTTTGGATGGGGCAATGCTCATTGCGGACCTCCCAGCGGTACGGCGCCCCGGCCAGGATCGGGTGGGGGAATGTGCGCGGGCCGATTCATCAACGGCTGTGGCGGCGCAGGCGGGGCTTGGCCGGTATAGGGCGGACGCGGGTGCTGCTGAGCCAGCGACCGATTGGAGCGAGGATGGGCCGGGCTCGGGGCGGTCGCGGCCAGGCTTTCGGAGTTCTCTTTGGCCTTTGCCGGCTTCTCAGACGCTTTGCGCTCCCTGGGCGAGGTGGGGTTGTAATCCGCCAGCAGATCGAAGGTGACCCGGTTGGAGGCGCTCACCGGCTGGAGCTTTTCGCCGGGGCCGCCGGTGGTCTCGGAGTTTTCGCCTACCAGGCGGGGCATAAGAAAGCGCCGGGAATGCTCCAGGTTGCGAAGCAGATCCACGGACCGGTCGCGCGGGCCAACCACGTGCAGATGGAGGGTGATGTGGCCGTCCTTGGCGCGCACCGGCTCCAGGGTTGAAACCTGCACGCCGCCGGGCAGCACCGTCTCAAGATCCTCCATGGCAAGCGTCCAGGAGAAGGCCTTTTCATCGAAGAGCTTGTTGAGCGCCTCGGCCTCGGTGAGCACCTGGGAATTGTCAGGCTGGCGCATCAGGTTCTGGTATTCCTGGCGTTCATGGGTGATTCGGGCAATCTGGCCGTCGAGTGAATGGTCGCGCGCGCGGGCAGCCTCAGCCTTGCGATGCAAGGCGTGCAGGCCCAGTCCCAAACCTATGGCAACCACGGCCAATACGCCCATGGCAATGCGCAGGCGCTTGATGGCCGGTCCCAGATCGGCGAAGGGGCGAGTGGCGAGATTAAGAGTGATGCGCATGAGGCTAACTCACCCCCGCGAGCGCGCCGACTACGCCGGCCAGGTTAGCTGATCCGAGCGAAGTTGCGATTCCGGTTTCCGGCCGCGGCGCCAGCTCGGCAACTGTCAGCTCCTCGTCGCCGAGCCACTGGCCAAAATCGAAAGCCACGCCGGCTCCGGCATAGTACAACTGGCGGGGTTTCAGTTGCAGCTTGTCCTCAAAATAAGCGGCGGCTACCGCGATTCCGCGCCGCACTTCCTCAAGCCGCAGGCTGGGCTCCTCGGGCAGGTCAAGGGTGCGATAGAGCAGCAGATCCTTGCCGTTGGTGATGGAGGTTGTAAGCGCCACTGCGCTCAGGTTGGCCATAAGCACCGCCTCCATCGAGGAAATGGATTCGATCGCCTCCAAAGCAGCCAGCCCGGAAGACAGCACCGCGCCGGGCTCATAGCCGGCCGCGCGCACCGCGGCTTCATATTCGGCCAAAATAGGTCCGGGCAGGATAGCGGCAAGAACCTTGCACTCGGTCTTGGATTCGTTGAGCACCTGGTAGCTGAGGCCGGCGTGCTCCACTTCAAAAGGGACCATCTTGCGCAGGCGGAAGCGCAATACAGGGAAGGCTTCAAGAGGCTTGCTGGGCAGGGTGTCGAAGTCCAGCATGAAGACGCGGACCACTGTATCCGGAAGCACCAGCGTAACGGCGCGGGTGCGCGGCGAAACCTGGCTCAGAACCGAGCGAATGGCGTTTGAAATCGCCTCCGGCGCTCTTAGATTGGGCTCGCCAATGCCGGGCACAAGCGCTCCGGCGGGCAGCGGCTCGAAGGCGTAGACCGGCGGCTGCCCTGGGCCTGGCGCCGCTGCCGCAAGCACTCCCTCCGGCGAAATCTCAACCGCCGCCGGCGGACGCCCGCCGGGCTGGGATGCGAGTCTGGCTTTGCTGAGGGCAAATTTCACTAGCGTGACGCCTCGATGAAGGTGACCTTATTGATTTCCTTGAGCGTGGTCAGTCCGCGGCGGACGCGCTCAATTGCCGACTCGCGCAGAAAGCTCATGCCCTCCTTCTGCGCCAGCTTGCGTACCTCGGAGGTTGGTTTCTTGGCCAGAATCAGCTCGCGGATGGGGTCGGTCAGGTCCAGCAGTTCGTGGATGGCGGTGCGGCCGCGGTAGCCGGTGCCGCCGCACTCCATGCACCCCGCGCCCTCGCGGAACTCGAAGCCGTGCCATTCAACCGGGTCCATTCCGGATATGACCAGTTGGTCGTCGGTGTAGGTGACGGTGCGGGAGCAGTAGTCGCAATTGGTGCGCACCAGCCGCTGGGCCAGAATGCAGTTGAGCGCGGAGACAAAGTTGTAGGCCTCCACGCCCATGTTGATGAAGCGGCCCAGCACGTCAACCACGTTGTTGGCGTGGACGGTGGTGAACACCAGGTGGCCGGTCAGCGCGGAATTGATGGCGATCTGCGCGGTTTCAGTGTCGCGGATTTCGCCGACGAGGATCTTGTCGGGATCGTGGCGCAAAATCGACCTCAGGCCGCGGGCAAAGGTAAGACCCTTTTTCTCGTTCACGGGAATCTGGGTGATGCCGCGAATTTGATACTCGACCGGATCCTCGATGGTGATGATCTTGTCTTCGTCGCTCTTGATCTCATTGAGCGCGGCATAGAGAGTAGTGGTTTTGCCCGAGCCGGTGGGGCCGGTAACCAGCACCATGCCGTATGGCTCGCGAATATAGCGCCGGAAGCGGCGCAGATCTTCCTCGGCAAAGCCCACCACATCCAGCGTCAGGTTGCGGAACTTCTCGCTCATCGATTCCTTGTCCAGCACGCGGAGCACCGCATTTTCGCCGTGGACGGTGGGCATGATGGAGACGCGGAAGTCGATGAGCCTTCCCTTGTAGCGAACCCGGAAGCGGCCGTCCTGGGGGACGCGGCGCTCGGCAATGTCCAGCTCGCTCATGATCTTGATGCGGGAAAGGATGGTGGAGTGGTGCTCGCGCGCGATGGGCGCCATGGCCGGCTGCAGGACCCCGTCAATGCGGTATTTGATCACCAGCGAATCGTCGTTGGTCTCGATGTGGATGTCGGAGGCGCGCCGTTCCAGAGCGGTGAAGATGGTGGTATCCACCAGCCGGATGATGGGGCTGATGTCCTCTTCGCTGGTCAGCTTCTCGATGGAGATGTTTTCTTCCTGGTTTTCGTCGCCAGTGAGCACGTCGAACGTGAGGCCTTCGCTGGCCTCGTCGAGCACGCGCTGAGACTGCTCGGTCTTCTTGAGCAGGTCGGTAATCTGCGAGAGCGTGGCCACGCGCGCGATGATGCGATGCCCCAGCAGCCCGGCAATCTCGTCCAGCACCATCAGCCGCGAGGGGTCGCTGACGGCAATCGTCAACACGTCCTGCTGCTGCTCGATGGGCACGAAATTGTAGCGGAACATCAGCTCGACGGGCACCGTGCGCAGCAGGTCGTGCTGAATCTTGAAGTTCTTCAAATCCACGAACTCCGCGTGATAGCGCTTGGCCATGGCTTCGGCCTGGCTTCGCTCGTCAGGAGCGCCGGGAAGCGGCAAGGTGGGCATGGGAAGAACAGTTGTGTCAGCCATAGCGATTTACCCCGTACCCTGGCTGGCTTGTCCCAGCGAGAAGATAGGCAGATACAGCGAGATGAGAATAAAGACCACCACCACTCCCATAACGATGAGAATGGCGGGCTCAATCAGCGCCAGGGCCGCGGTAAGCGCGGTTGACACATCTTCCTCGAAGAACTCGGCTACCGAATTGAGCATCTGCGGCAAGGCGCCGGTCTGCTCGCCCACGGTGATCATCTCCGTGGACAGGCCGGGAAAAATCTTGGTCTTGATCAGCGAATCGGCCAGGCTCTTGCCCTCGCGCACGGTGCTGATGGACGAGAGCACCGCTCTTGAAACGCGCCTCGAGGAAATGGACCGGGCCGCCGTCTCCAGCGAAGGAACCAGTGACAGGCCGCCGGTGAGCAGAGTGGAGAGCGTGCGCGAAAACAGCGCCACCTGGTACTTCAGCCAGATCTTGCCAAAGACCGGCAGGCCCACGCGGATGCCGTCGATGATGTCCCGGCCCCGTTCCGTGGCGGCGAAGCGGCGAGCGGCGAAGCCTGTGGCGAGACCAATGAGGAAAATCCAGATGAAATTACGGTTGAGCCACTTGCCAAAGCTCAGCAGGGCCATGGTCATGGCCGGGAGCTTGGACCCCATCTGGTCGTAAAGGATGGCAAACTGGGGCACCACCACGGCCAGCAGAAAGATCATCAGCCCGATCACCAGGGTGAGCAACAGCGCCGGGTAGATGAGCGAAGCGGTCAGCTTTTTGCGGAAGGTCAGCGAAACCTTCTGGAAGCTCACATAGCGCTCCAGCACCTCCTGTAGATTGCCGGAACGCTCACCGGCCAGCAAGGTGGTGGTGTACATCACCGGAAAACCGCTCTGCGCCTCAAATGCTGCGGAAAGGGCGTCGCCGGTTTTTACGCGGTTGGCCACGTCGTCAAGTTGGCTGGCCAGTGCGGCGTTCTTCTGGATCTTCGAGAGCATCTGGATGGAGCCAAGGATGGGCAGACCAGCCTTGACCAGGGTAAGGAACTGCTGGTTGAAGATCAGGAAAGGCTCCAGCTTGACCTTGCTCCGCCTGCGCCCGCCCAGCCCGCCACGCGCGCGGATGCTGAACACGTGATAGCCGGCATGGGTAAAGCGGGAGCGCAGCTCCTCGGCCGTGGCCGCAGTATGCACCTGCTCCAGCACGTGCCCTCGCTCATCGCCCAACTTGATGACGAACTCTGCCATTCTTCCGCTCGCCGGGTCTGGGTTTCCGGCCTTTCCAAGAGGTTTTGCTCAGGTTTCAGGGTACCAGCTTCGGCTTCCTGATTTCGCAACCGATAGACGCGAAAGGACGATCCAACGCTCATGCAGCCGCAGCCGCCCCCTGGTCATTTCGCGGGCAGGGAATTCTCATGGATGGATTGACCGGATGGTCTAAAAATGGGACTTGGCTGCGATGGGCGGCGCCTTTTGCATTGCCGGGACTGCTGGCTGCTTGGGATGCGCCGCCGGGCGATGGTTCGCGGCAACCTCCCAGCGCTCCTGGTGGGATTCACATCGAGCGCTACGCCTGTACGACAGACACTTCTCTCCGCAGCCCGCACCGCAGGTCGGGCAGTCGAATTTCAGAGAGATGTCAATATCTGCCATTATAGCTGTATACCCATGTTGGGCGCATAAGGGTGATCAATTCTGCACAGTTCTTAAAAAATCCCTGGAAATTTTGTTGGAAAAGAGCGATCGGTCCACCCGGCAGGAATTCTCCGTCCCAATCCGGCACCGCGCTATGAGTACGCCGTCGCCTTCCCCCATGGGCGTCAAGCGCGTGCAAGAATGGAGTCGAGCCTCCCAAGCTAGTTCATCTGCGGGGACCAGGGGTCAAGCCTGATGCGGCGTGTGGCGCTTATTTACAACCCGGTTTCCGGCCAGCATCCTGAAAAGCGGGTGGCGCAGATTGCGGATGTGACGGCGGTGCTGCGCGGCGCCGGGATTGAGGTCAAGGCCATCGCCACCGATCTGCCTGAGAGCGCCGGGAGACTGGCGCGGGAGGCGGTCGGCGAAGGCTACGACACGATTCTTGCCTGTGGCGGCGATGGCACGGTGCATGAAGCCCTGCAGAACCTGGTCGGTGGAACCGCTGCGCTGGGAGTGATTCCCATGGGCACGGCCAACGCCCTGGCTTCCGATCTGGGCTTGCCGATATCCCCGGTGAAAGCGGTGAAGATGCTGCTTGACGCCGTCCCGGTGCGAATCTCCGTGGGCCGCGTTTTTTTTCAAGACACCAAGGGAAACCCCGGCTCGCGCTACTTTATCGTTGCTGCCGGAGTGGGTGCGGACGCGCTGTTTCTCTCCGGGCTCGATGCGCGGCTGAAGCGGCGCTTCGGCTACGCCCTCTATCTGGTGGAAGGTTTCCGCGTGTGGGCCACGCACTCGTTTCCCATGTTCGCCGCGTCTTTTTTTGAGAATGGAAGCAAGAGCCCCAGGGTTTTGGAAACCTCTCAACTTCTGGTTGTGCGCATCAGCGATTTTGGCGGCCTGCTGCACAACCTGGTTCCCGGCGCCGCGCTCAACAACGAAAGCCTGCGTGCCATTGCCTTCAAGACGCGCAGCCGGCTGGATTACCTGCGATTCCTGGTCGCCGTGTTGTTCGCGCGGCACACGTTCTCGCGCAAGGTCGAGTTAGTGGACGCCAATACCGTGGAGTGCCGCGATCTGAACGGCTCTCCGGCCCGCCTCTTCGTTGAGGCGGACGGCGAACTGCTGGGTACCTTGCCGGTAAAGATCGAAGTTGTGCCGCAAGCCCTGACCCTGCTCATTCCGGCCAAGGCTCTGAACCGCAAATTGCATCCATGAGATGTGGGGCACTTTCCGTGGGATCGCGGACCTGTATCCTGATTGCGTTCCATTGAGTGATCGGCGATGAAGAGGCACGGATTGGCGCAGCAAATGGATTGGGCAATCGCGGGAAGGCGGACCGGGGTGGAACTCGGCGCAAAGCTCGCTGACGGCCTGCGCAAACACTGGCGTCTGGCGGGCGCTGGCGTGCTGCTTGCCGTTGCCGCGTCTGGCGCGGCTCTGCTGACGGGCTTCCACGGCCGGCCCGCGGCAGTCGTAGTTCCTTATCCGCATGAAGTTGCCCAGGTGAGCTTTGCCGTGGCCGGGGATGTGATTCCGCATGAGGCGGTGCGCGCGGCGGCAGGCGCTGCAGGAGACGGCTCACAGGGCTGGGCCGCTCTCTTCTCCGACGTCAGCGACGTGTTTGAGAAGGCTGACTTTGGTTTCGTCAACCTGGAAACGCCGGTAGCTCCCGCGCATTCGCATGGCTCCAAGCCATTCATGTTCGACGCGCCCATTGCGCTGCTCGACGGGCTCAAGGCAAGCGGCATCAAAATCGTCTCCTTTGCCAACAACCACGTAATGGACCAGGGCTGGCCGGGATTCACCGAAACCCGTGAGCACCTGCGCGAGCAGGGCCTGCTCTTTGCCGGCTCCGGTGACACGGTGGCGCAGGGCTGGCAGCCCGTAGTGGTCGAGGCCAACGGCATCAAGGTGGGCTGGCTGGGCATGACGCGCTGGCTCAACGGCAATCGCAATCCTGACAAGGACGATCAGCCGCACGTAAACTTCTTCCCTTATCCGGGCGAATCGGGCGGTGCGCCGGGGATGGATGAAGC
>Ga0302326_10028224_pt1 | contig 11298 bp, 13 predicted proteins | sample Palsa_T0_3_FD_202264 | JGI IMG/M metagenome (GOLD analysis project Ga0302326, IMG submission 202264) | Peat permafrost microbial communities from Stordalen Mire near Abisko, Sweden - Palsa_T0_3 | ecosystem: Environmental > Terrestrial > Soil > Palsa > Peat permafrost | place: Sweden: Abisko...
TAGATTTAAAGGCCGATGAGTTTCGATGAACTCATGTTGTCGGGGTGAGAAGATTCGAACTTCCGACCTCTACGTCCCGAACGTAGCGCACTAGCCGGGCTGTGCTACACCCCGAAAATTCAATAAAATTAAATACCTCTGAGGCAATGTCTTTGCGGGAGGCGCAAAAATAAACAATTCAACATAATCATAAGGTTATCCCCTTGTTTCTTTCTTGTATTTTAGTGTTGCATTGACCGATTTACTAACAGAACAATTGCTATGCTCCTTAAAATCAGTCGCATCCTGATCGTACTCTTATCCTGGAATTTCATTGCCCATGGTCAGCTTCTTAAAATCGGCATCGTCGGCCTCAGCCATGACCATGCGCATGGCATTATGCAGCAATACAAAAAAGGCGAGGTGATCCTGCTGGGCATTGCCGAAGGAAATATCCGGCTTATTGAGCGTTACAAAAATCAATACCACCTTCCCGATTCCTTGTTTTTCAAAAATGTAACAGCAATGCTGGCGCATACAAAACCTGATGCAGTGCTCGCATACAATGCAATTTCTGATCACCTGGCCGTTGTCGAGGCGTGTGCTCCAAAGGGTATTTCAGTCATGGTCGAGAAACCGCTGGCGATATCCATGCAACAGGCGGAGCGCATGGCGGCGCTCGCTCGTCAATATCACATTCATCTGCTCACCAATTATGAAACAACATGGTACGCGAGCAACCAACATCTTTATACGTTGGTAAAAGGTCAACATGCCATCGGGGATATCCGGAAAATGGTTGTGCACGATGGACATCAGGGACCTAAAGAGATCGGATGCAGTGAGGACTTTCTGGCGTGGCTGACCGACCCCGCGAAAAACGGTGGCGGAGCACTGATGGATTTCGGCTGTTATGGAGCCAACCTGATGACCTGGCTGATGGAAGGAAAAGCACCCGTCGCGGTGACTGCCATTACCCGACATCTTAAACCCGATGTCTATCCCAAGGTGGATGATGAGGCAACCATTTTGCTTGAATATGAAAAAGCAACAGGGATCATCGAGGCATCGTGGAACTGGCCCTTCTCCATCAAAGATCTCGAAGTCTTTGGTCAGACCGGTTACCTTCACGCTTTGAACGGCAATGCGCTGCAGGAAAGAATAAAGAACAATTACGAAGCCGTCGACTTACCTCCCGCCGACCTCCAGAATAACTTATCGTATCTCGCCGCCGTATTACATGGTACAATACATCCCGAGAACGATCTCTCCTCACTGAACAACAATCTTATTGTGATTAAAATACTTGACGCCGCCCGGAAGTCAGCGCGCGAGGGGAGGCGAATTGTGCTATGAACTTACAAACGGAGAAATGCAGGGTCACTACGATCACGAAGGAAGGCACAAAGATCACGAAAATAAAAACTGACGTTGTGCACGTTGTCTTTCTTGGTGGACTTTGTGTCCCTGCATTTGCTTTCACAATTATTTATATTTCAGAACGTTTTTAAAAATATGGATTCCAGATATTTCACCTAATCCTTTTATTTGTACCTTTCATTATCCCAAAAACTAAAAAACTATGACCCGCCAATCCCGTAGGACTTTTCTTACCAGCGCATCTTTACTTTCGTTGGCCGCTGCTGCAAAGGCAGTTCCTATGCAGAAGGAAAAATCGCTCCTCATCCATATCGCCTTCTTTTATCTGAAGAACCCGAAATCAACGGCCGATCGTGACAAGCTGGTGGAAGGCATAAAAAGCCTCGAGAGAATTGAGACCATTCGCTCGATGCATGTAGGTATTCCAGCGGATACCCCTGCCCGGTCAATGAAGGAATCCGGTTACAATGTCTCCGAACTTCTTTTTTTTGATGACGTAGCCGGACAAACCGCTTATCAGGATCACTCCATTCACAAGGACTTTGTTGATAACTACTCCACCCCCCTTTGTAAAAAGGTAGTTGTTTATGATTCCGTGACGGTATAAAACCAGGAATTCCCAACTTACCGAGATCAGTATCAGGAATAAGAACCCTGCCAAAATGTTAAGCTGCATAGTACCTGCCGGGAACTCCACGGGACTACAAAACCCCCAAGTACGACGACCAGAATAATACTATAGTCATAGGCAATTCTCCTGATCACCTGCTTTTTCATCGATTCACAGACTGTTCTTTTGAGACAATCTTTCCATCGCTCATCTCAACGACATGATCTGATTTCGCGGCAAATTCTTCGTCGTGCGTTACCGCAATAATGGTCTGGTGGTATGTGTGCGTGAGTTCGCTAAAGATATCAAATACCAAATGCGTGTTATACGAATCCAGGTTACCCGTGGGCTCATCTCCCATGATGATATCCGGGTCATTGATCAGCGCGCGCGCAACAGCCACCCGTTGCTGTTGACCACCGGACAGTTTGGCCGATGCTTTTTTAGCATACTCATGCATATCCAGTATTTTGAGTTTCTGATACGCCCGGTCCTCCACTTCCTGGCGAGTATACCGATTGAGCTTGAGCGCAGGGATCATGACATTTTGCAGGACCGTGAACTCAGGTAGTAAGTAATGAAATTGAAAAACAAATCCGATGTGAAGGTTACGAAAACGGGCGAGTTCGTTCTGGTTTTTGCCCGTGAGCCGTTGACCGGCGATTTCAAGGGTACCTTCATAATCCGTATCCATTGTGGAAAGGATGTACATCAACGTTGACTTGCCGCAGCCCGACTTTCCCACCAGGCACATAAACTCGCCCCGGTCAACAGAGAGATCAATTTCTTTCAGTACCTGAAATTTTTCAGGCTCATAAAAGTATTTGTTTATTTTTTGCGCGGACAAAACTTGTTCCATGGTTCAAACGTCTAAAACAATTACCCCCGGAGTATTTCAATGGGGTCAATTCTGGAGGCTTTGCGCGACGGCATATACCCGGCAATAGCCGTCGTTGTTACCCCAAAAATAATTCCGATAAAATAAAACTTCGGGTTGAAATTCACAGGAAAATGATCCAGACTGATAATGTCTCCTCCGTTAAACGGCGCCCTGGAAATCAGAACCGATAGGCCATAGCCAATGAGGAGACCAACGAGGCTACCCAATAAACCAATGGCCAGTGATTGGATCATAAAAATCTGGCGCACATCGCCCCCGGAAAAACCGGTGGCTTTCAGGATGGCGATGTCCTTCATCTTGTTGTAAATGGTCATGTTCATAATATTGTAAATGCCAAATCCGGCCACGACCAACAGCGTGACGGAAACCGAGTAGGTAATAATATTCCTGATTCTGTTTCCCGTCAAAAAAGTGGAGTTGGCTGTCTCCCAGTCCTCGGCTTTATACCCGAATGAACTTTGAATTTCCGGGGCAACATACCGTGCTTCGTGCAAATCCTTCAGCTTGACATTGATGTCGGTGATATACCCCTGACTCACTTGTAATATCGTCTGCGCGGTAGCCATGTTGGCATAGCTTCGAACGTTATCAATGGCTCCGAGACCCATTTGAAATGTCCCAACGATCTTCAGCGTTAGCGTGTAGCCTTCCGGAGTAGTGAGGACCACACGATCACCCAGGTGTGCATTGAGTTTCCGGGCAAGTCCCGTTCCCATAATGATGCCGCTGTGGTTGGTGAGAAGATCTTCTATTTTGCCCGACTTCATTTTAGAACGGAGGTCGAATAGCTTGTCCTCCTCCATGATTTCTACGCCCAGAATCGTTCCGTTGAGTTGCACCGGACCGTAATTGTAAAATACTTCAGAAGACAACATGGGAGACACACCTGTTACCCGGGAATCCTGCCGGATAAGTTGCACCATCTCAAATGCATTGTGCAATTTCGGTGTCTCATTCTTCGGTTTTTGATGGTACACCAGATTGATTCCCCTCGGATTCAGTTCCTGAATAATATTGGTCCTCGATTGCGTAACGTCGTTATAGATGTGAATGTCGGGGGACGACGTCATCGTGAGCGTTTCCGTAAAGTCGTTAAGTCCCGTCATCAGACTCACCATGGCAATGAACATACCGATACCAAAGGTAACCCCCATCATGGCTACAATGGTCTGCCTGGGCTTGGCGAGCAAATGGGTTTTCGCTATTTCAAGAGAGAGTATCATTTCGATTTTGCCAGCAAAACACTTTGCTCCGTCAACCCGTCCAATACTTCCACTTCATCCAGCGTCTCAATGCCTTTGGTGATCTTTATTTTCCGATCGCCCTCGTTTGTTTTGACCCGAACGGAATCACCGGGCAATAAAATGCTTTTCGGAATCACCAACGCCTTATCTTTTTTCCGGATGACGATGTTAGCCTCCACAGCCAGTCCTGAAAATCCGCGGGGAAGAGCCGTTATAAAATCAGCATCGACGCGCAAAGATTGATCGCGTGAATTCACCAAAGGATGGACTTCGCTTACGACCGCCTGAAAGACCTTATCGCCAAACGCATCGATTTTGACCCATACTTGCTGGCCTTCTCTGACTTTACGGATATCCATTTCATCTACACTTAACTGCATATAAAACAAATCTTTGCTGCCGATGGTCGCAACAGCTTCGTTGCGACGCACCAATTCACCTTTTTCTTTAAGTGTTTTGTAAACACGCCCATCGACTTCACTCCGTATGGCATAGCGTCCTGATTCCTCAGAAGAAATTTTCCACTGATTTTCCGCATTTTGGAATTCAAGGAAAACCTGGTTCTTCCCCTTTTCAAAGCGGCTGATTTGAAGAGCCAGATCATTTCGGGAGTTTTCGTAGGTCAGTTTAAACCTGTCATAGTCAGCACGGGTGGTCGCATTCAACTTTAATAAATTGGTGTATCGCGCCAAGTTGACGGAATCGTATTGAACTTTTGTCCTGGCACTCGCCACCGCCGCTTCTAACTCGCTCAATACCGGTGATCCTTGCTTATAATTTGTAGAAGCCATTTCATACGCTTCCCTGGCAATCAGGTAGCGCGCAGTCTGTTGCTGACTTTCAATAACAAATATTACATCCCCTTTTTTCACATCCGTTCCTTCCTTGGCCAGAATATCAACAACATATCCCTCCGCTTGCGCAAAAACCTGATATTCGTCTTTTGAAATAACATAACCGGAAGCATAGACTGCTTCAATAAGCGGTTTTAGCTCTGGCTTTTTATCATTTTGGCCTGAGGAACAGGCCTGAACCAGAGCCAAGGTGATCCATAAAAATTTTCTCATAGTATCCGAAAGAGCCAAAGGTACGACGAGAATATTGTCATGGCTGTATTAAGCTATGTAAAGCCGATATAAACCGGGTCGACGTGTCGTAAATAAATACCGGTCTGGACCTGGTCAATTTATTGAAATCCGTCTAATTTGCCGCAAAAGGAGTCGTATCAAACGCGAATTTTTCTTAGCCTATCTCTGCCTGGCAGGCATTTGTATCATCTGGGGTACTACCTTTTTGGCTATGCGCATCGGCGTGATCGATTTTCCCCCCTTTCTTTTTGCCGGAATTCGTCAAACCGTCTCTGGGGTTTTACTTTCTTCATTTCTGATTGTCTTTCGTCACGAAAAACTTCCTTCCTTAAAGGAGTTGGGTCGGCAAGCATTTGCCGGTCTACTCATGATTGGCCTGGGTAATGGTTTGGTGACCTGGGGAGAGGTATATGTATCCAGCGGGTTGGCGGCGATCATTTGCTCGTTCATGCCGGTATGGGTGACGTTGATCAACCTGACCATCAATCGCTCGGAATTGCCAAACGGCCTTATTGTCGTGGGCGTGCTCACCGGGTTGGCCGGAATTCTCCTGGTGTTCAGCGAGCATTTGGCGGACTTTGCAATAGCCAACTATCAACTTGGAATAATAATGATCCTGATTGCCTCCTTTGGATGGGCCATCGGCAGTATTCTTATCAAGCGGTCCGGACATCAGTCCAACCCCATGATGAACGCCGGACTCCAAATGTTTTTTGGTGGACTATGGTGTTTTATATTCAGTTCTCTTTTCGATGATCTGCGAGTGATCCATTGGCAAGCCGGCACATTTTATTCTCTCGGGTACTTGATTGTTTTCGGCTCTGTGGCAGCATTTTCCATGTATGCGTACGTTTTGAACAACCTCCCCATCATCATTGCCGCATTGTATTCGTATGTCAATCCCCTCGTTGCCGTAATTTTAGGTTGGTTAATCCTGGACGAAAGGCTCAACCTGAAGATAGGTTTTGCGATTGTGATCACCGTACTCGGGATTTATCTGGTAAATCGGGGATACCAACTCAAAAATCGAAAAGTAGCCGAAGCTTCAGGTGCATGATCAATAAGAATCCCTCTCCGGAGAAAAGGATTCAGTGTGTGTGAAGCCAGTGCCGATGCAACTATCATTTGTTTGCTAATCGGAGTGTAGGTTCCGGACTAATCCTGCTTCTCCTGTTACTCCCAAATGAGCCAGATGCCCCCCGAGGCCGGGCAGGCCACACCACGCCTACGCCAAGCTTCGGCGGGCGAGGCATTTCGCTACGATGTCTGGATTATTTCTCACCCCACCTACCCTGAGTTTCGGTGGGCAGGCCGCAAACCCACCGCGAAAAAATCAGGCCATCTCCGCGAATGCTGAAAATTTTGGTCCGCTGTTACCCTATAGACTTCTCCAACAAAGTGGTTTTTTGACAACGTGACAAGTAGGACTAAGCACCGGCCATAATTTTAGGTACGTTTAGGAAATACTAATTGGATTGGCACTAGATGTTCGGCTGAGGAGTCGTTCTCAAATACGGTTTTATCCTCGTATGACCCTTCGGGAATTTTCCCGGAACATCTTCATCTTTCACAGCCGCCGTAATAATTACATCTTCGCCATGTTTCCAGTTGGCCGGAGTGGCCACGCTGTACTTGGCGGTGAGTTGCAAACTGTCAATCACGCGCATGATTTCATCAAAATTTCTTCCGGTCGACGCAGGATAGGTAATAGTAAGCTTTACTTTTTTATCCGGTCCAATAACAAATACCGAGCGCACGGTAAACTTGTCGCTGACTTGGGGGTGAATCATGTCGTATAAATTTGCGACTCGAAAGTCGGGGTCCGCGATCAGCGGATAGTTGACCTGGGTATGTTGCGTTTCGTTGATGTCCCCGATCCATTTTGCGTGAGACTCCAACGGATCGGCGCTGATCGCAATCACTTTTACATTTCGTTTGTCAAATTCTGCTCTGAGTTTTGCCACAGCTCCCAATTCTGTAGTACACACCGGGGTAAAATCAGCCGGGTGAGAAAAAAGAACCCCCCAACTGTTCCCCAGCCATTCGTGAAATCGGATCGTGCCTTCTGTCGTTTCTGCCTGAAAATCAGGCGCAATGTCTCCTAATCGAATCGCCATAATTTTTAATGTTTAATTATTTAACGTTTAATGATGACAACGTCATCTTCATAGAATGCAAATATAATCAATGTCTATAGATTTTATAGAATTAATAAAAATCTGTTTCTATCTTTTCCCCGCTGTTTTTTGACGTTTTGCAATTTGATCAAGCGTGCTTTCGGACAGGATTCTGAGGGTTTCATCACGGACGCCCAGAAAGGCAAAGCGGATGCCGCAGGTTTTTTCGTCGCGGCATTCTTCGCAGGGTTCATAATAATTAAGGGAGACACACGGAAGCATGGCGATAGCCCCATCCATGAGGCGGATAATCTCTATAAGATTGACATCCTCCGGCTTTTTATAAAGATAGTACCCCCCTCCCTTGCCTTTTTTACTGTGGAGGATTTTGGCGTTGCGTAATTCGAGCAAAATAGCTTCCAGGAATTTTTTGGGAATGTGTTGCTCCTCAGCTATTTCCTGAATATGAACCGGCCCTTGTTGGTACCTTTCGGCCAGGTAAACCAGGGCATGAATCGCGTATTTACATTTTTTTGAAAGCATAAACCAGGTTTCAAGTTATACTTTTTATGATTAATTCTAATTTAGCGCCAAAGTTCGTTTAACTACTCAGTTAAAAAGAAAGCCGAAGTAGCTCAGCTGGTAGAGCAACGGTTTCGTAAACCGTAGGTCAGGGGTTCAAGTCCCCTCTTCGGCTCTCGTTTTTCGAATTAAACTGAATAAACTATGGCGCAGAAAGAAACACCCTTGCTTGTAAAGATTGCAAGTCAACTCCAATGGATTGAGGGACTTTTTCTCACTTCATTGGCGCTTGGTATTGTTCTAACCTTGATGAACATAGCGGCAGCCATCGTTATGGAAGTGTCCCTTGCCGGTCTGGCAATAGTCTTCTTCCTGTATATGTATAAGCCTTTAGAAGTTCAACGGGATGAAGGCGAAAAGAAATGGGGATTTCAAGAATTGTTGGTATACATAATAGTACCAAAAGTAATTTGGATAAGTAGTTCGTTTTCGACCTTAGGCATATTGTTTTATCTTTTTCACTTTGGAAATAACGGTTATCAACGACTTTTGATGACGGGTGGTTCCGCTATCTTCATCGCTCTCTTGGTTCTGGGGTATTCATCGATTGCTGGAACTAAACACGTAAAGTCAGCTATACCATTATTATTTCGCGCCATTCCTTTATTGGTCATTGACTACCTTTTTTTCTTTAAGTGATTGAACCAAGGCATCAAACCGGCCTACGAAATAGGATAACTAACGCAATCATAACAGCATTTCCCTTTGATTGTCTCTCGCCCACAAACCGGTAACCTCATTTCATTTATCTTCTTTTTCATTATTGCCTACGCGGTATTGTTCATCAACGTCGTCATCCTTCTTTATGACAGTCGGCCCCAGTTGCTCAATTATCTAGTCGTCATTGTGCTGACGCCGATCGCTTTTTTTATCACGTACAAAGTTGTTTTCCGTTACAAAATGATCCGGATGGGCAACGGACAAATTGAAGTCCGGTACCCCCAGTTCGGGATACATAAAATGTACCTTTTAAAAAATATAACGTACTGGAAAGAATCTGTCATAAAAACCGGAAAAACTTCTGCTTTCAGGGAATTGGAAATCAAATTTACTGACAACCGTAAAATAACCATGGGCCATCGCGAGTATGTGGAGTACGAAAAGATGGTGAGTTATTTGTTGCAGAAGGTTCCCAGGTTGAAGAGGTGAAGCTTTGGCTTTTGGCCTTTAGCTGTTGGCTTTTTTTGGTTTGACTATTGCTTGATTTTTACAACCTACAAGGACTAAAGGCCAACGGCCAAAAGCAAAAAAAACCGGCGTCTGCCGGTTTTTTAAAGTGCCGAAGGCGGGACTCGAACCCGCATACCTTACGGCACACGCCCCTGAAACGTGCGTGTCTACCAATTTCACCACTTCGGCAACTTGAACTCATCCTCCAACTCCTCCCCTTCTCCTTTGGAGAAGGGGCCGGGGAATGAGGTGCCCAGAACTGGACTCGAACCAGCACACCTTGCGGCACTACCCCCTCAAAGTAGCGTGTCTACCAATTTCACCACCTGGGCAAGTCATTAATGCAAATCCTGAGGGCTATCCAACTTTTCAGCAAGAGGGCAAAAGTATAAAGGTTTTGAGATTTTGCCAAAATAGGTTGCTCCATAAAGACGAGAAGAAATGTACTAAGGAAGAGCACCTAAAGAACAGGCTTGACGAGGTCCCAATCATCCCTTGTTGAGCATTCTGTAAAAGGTTATGGCATCAGAAAACTAACATTCATTTCTCCACGTGAACACTTTCGGCATTTGTCTGATGCCCTTTGATCAGAGTTTGGTGCTGCCGGGCTTTGGCAACAAAAGAAAAAAACAACGTGTAAAAAACCGCAACCGATAGTAAACATATATTTATCATAACGCTGGGGTTGGCTTATTCAAATGTCTGAAAAGCTTATGACTCACGATATAATTAAACCCAAGTAAGGTCACAGACGTAATATTGAACGTTTTTTAGCATGTTTTGGATACCGATGAAAGGGGTAGAATTTGACCCTCCATATAAAAAAAACTGCAAAAAGGGTCATTCCGGTTATATTGCCCGAAATTTCTACCGATGCGTACGTTTATTCTTAGTGTAATATTCTCATTGACTTATGTTATTTCTGCTACCGCCCAGGAATCTGATTCTGTTGCTGCGCCCGGGGACTGGTATTTGCTGGATCCCGAACAAGACCATTTTCAGGGAATAAGCGTAGAGAAAGCATACTCCACCCTGCTCCACGATCAGCCCTCCAAGACGGTGCTAGTAGCTATCGTTGATTCGGGGATTGACATCGATCATGAAGATTTAAAAAGTGTGATTTGGACCAACGTAGGTGAAATCCCCGGAAACGGCATTGATGATGACCATAATGGATACATTGACGATGTTCACGGCTGGGATTTTATTGGTGGAAAAGACGGCGACGTCAATGAAGATACGTACGAGTTGACTCGTGAATTCATTCGACTGAAAAAGAAATTTGAAACAACCGATGAAACCCGGATCCGCAAAAAACAGCGAGCCGAGTATGAGCAATACAAAAAGATCAAAGAGAAATTCGAGCGACTAAAAACGAAGAATACGCAGCAGTTTGAATTCTATGATAAACTCTATTCCAACGTCACCCACAGTATTGATACCCTCAAAGTGTTGCTCAAAACCAACAAAATAACCCAGGAAAACCTCGACCAGTTTAATTCAAATGATCCTGCTCTCCTTTATGCCAAAGTTTATTTGCTGGACATTTTCAAAAACATAGGTGACCAGATTTCCCTCGAAGATTTTGTTGCACAACTCAAAGAGGGTCTGGACTATTTCAGTGTCATTGTGAAATATGGCTACAATGAAGATTTCGATTCGCGTAAAATTATCGGAGATGATTACGCCGATGTGTATCAAAAAAATTACGGAAACAATGATGTGAAAGGACCCGACGCCACCCATGGAACGCATGTGGCCGGCATCATTGGCGCTGACCGGAAAAACAATCTGGGCATCAAGGGTATCGCCGACAATGTAAAAATCATGTCGGTCCGGGCCATTCCCAATGGCGATGAGCGCGACAAGGATGTTGCCAATGCCATCCTGTACGCCGTAAACAACGGTGCCAAAATCATCAATATGAGTTTTGGGAAACCCTTTTCCCCTCAAAAGGAAGCCGTGGACAAGGCCGTAAAGTACGCTGTGCAAAAAGGAGTACTGCTGGTTCATGCCGCCGGGAACGATGGCAAGGATAACGACACAGAGAAAAATTTCCCAAGCCGGTATTACCTCGGCGGAAAAGAAGCAAAAAACTGGTTGGAGGTTGGAGCCTCGGGCTGGGAAAACAATAAAAATCTGGTTGCCGAATTCTCTAATTATGGAAAAAAAACAGTCGATTTTTTTTCTCCGGGGGTTCAGATCTACTCGACTACTCCGGGAAATA
>Ga0302326_10028225_pt1 | contig 11298 bp, 10 predicted proteins | sample Palsa_T0_3_FD_202264 | JGI IMG/M metagenome (GOLD analysis project Ga0302326, IMG submission 202264) | Peat permafrost microbial communities from Stordalen Mire near Abisko, Sweden - Palsa_T0_3 | ecosystem: Environmental > Terrestrial > Soil > Palsa > Peat permafrost | place: Sweden: Abisko...
TGGAGTCTAGCGGTCTCGGTTCGCCAACCCAGAGGCGTTTTGCAGCTATCCGTACAGGGTTGCAGGGAAACGATCGAATGTGTGCGACCATACTCTGCACATGCCCGCAAATTCGCCTACTCTGGAGCACAGCCTCCCTCGCCGGCTCCGGCTCCGCGATCTCATCCTTACGCAAGTGCTCAGTGTGGTGGGCAGTTCCTGGGTTGGAATCGCCGCGGGTTTAGGCCGCGCACAGGCGGTTACCTGGATTGCGGCCATGCTCCTCTTCTACTTTCCCATGGCTGTCTCGGTCATCTATCTCAATCGCGAGATGCCGCTCGAAGGGGGCCTCTACGTCTGGGCGCGCACGGCCTTTGGCGATCTGGGCGGCTTCATGACCGCCTGGAATATCTGGGTCTACGGGGTCGCCATCGCCGCCGCCATCCTCTACGCCATCCCCACCGAGATCGCCTATCTCATCGGTCCGTCTGCCGCTTGGCTACCGGAGAATCACACCGCCGCATTCGCGATTGTCGCCGCGATCTCACTTGCCATCGCCGCCGCAGCCGTGCGTGGCCTGGAATTAAGCAAGTGGATCCATAATATTGGCGGCATCTCCATCCTCGCCGTCTTTGCCGCCCTGACCCTGCTTCCTGGCTGGGCGTTAATCCATCACCATCCCATTCACTGGGAACCGTTGCCCGTCGAAGTTCCGCGGCTCAACATGGTGTCGTTCGCTCTGTTTGGCCAGATGCTCTTCGGCGCCCTGGTTGGACTGGAATACGTTGCGATCCTGGCCGGTGAAAGCCAGGACGCGGCTCGCTCCATTGGCAAGTCCGTGATCTTTGCCTCGCCGGTGATCTGCGCCATGTTCATTCTCGGCACCAGTTCGGTCTTAGCGTTCTCGCGCAATCGTATCGACTACATCGCCCCGATTCCGCAGACCTTCCGTTACGCGCTGGGCAACTCCGGCTTGGGTAATCTCTTCTCCGTGGTGGTCATTCTGCTGCTGAATATTCGCTTGATCGGCGCGGCAAACCTCATCTTCACCGGGGTCACTCGTCTGCCGCTGGTTGCCGGGTGGGACCACCTCATTCCCGCCTGGTTCACTCGACTGCATCCCCGCTTTCGCACCCCGACCAACTCCATCATCTGTGCCTGGGCTCTCGTTTTGCTGGCCCTGCTGCTCGCCAACATAGGGGTCCATGCGCAGGAGGCCTTTCAAGTCGTCTCCAATGCCGCCATCACCCACTACGAACTCGCTTATCTCGTCATGTTTGCTATTCCGCTCGCCGGGGCTCGCGCGCTACGCGCGCGTCTACCAGGCTGGCTCCGCTGGACCTCAACCGCGGGGTTTGCGGCCTGCCTGTTCAGCTTTCTGATTTCCTCGTATCCATTTGTCGATGTCGTCAATCCCCGCGCCTACGCCGCCAAGATCCTGGGTACGACCCTGCTCAGCAATTGTGCCGCCTACATTTTCTACCGCAGGCGCACCCGCGGCGTCTCAAAGTAAATCGCGTCCATCGCCAGGCTGGGCGTAGTCGCGCATCTCGGCAGCAACCTCTTCCCCAAAAACTCCAGTCTGTTCTGCCAGCTGTCGTGCTTTGTTTTTGGAGATTCTTTCAAAGTGTTTTCTGATGTAACTGTGCAGTGTTTCTTCCGTCTGGTGCGGGTCCATGACTATCAACCTTCTTGATGTGCAGAGAATGGGGAGAGCAAGGCAGATCACCGGCTATGCATTCGCAGCGATTCTCCTGGATGCTCCCGATCGAGTCCCTCCCCCGAAGGAATTGGCCGGAACGTTCGCAGAGAATCGCCGCTTGTTGATAAGCATAGCGATTCCGGCGTGGATGGCCATGCTTCTTGCGTGACAGGTGGGGATATCCAAGTTGTACCCACAAACGGAAATCGTTCGTAACTCAAGAACCTTCAGGTTGTTTGAATGACGGCATGTAGTCACCCTGCTAAGTCAAATTCGATCATAGCTATTACTGTTTGCGGTCACGAACCGCGCAATTTTGCGCCGTAAAAAATCTGTCTCATGGTCATACAGCTCAACTACTGATACAACTAGGTCATCGACGATACACATCTGACAGTAAAGAATAGTTGCCACGCGGTATGAGTACAAACAAGCCCAGGATTATTAGCATCCCCGCGACGGCGCCGTCGCAGAATAACGATAGCGCCACCTTTATCGGCCGTGTGCGAGAGGTCATCAACGTGATCCGCGCAGGACGGCCCTCTGCCCCTGTCGACCGTAAGAAGCGCGAAAAGTCTTAGGTCTTTTGCTCGAAGAGACGGTGGGATGAGCACCCATAAGGGGTGGCCCATATCTCCCAACGTTTTTTGTTGGGAGATGTGGGTGTGAAGCTGAGGTAGCAAGAGAAAATTCAGGGAAACAAGGGGACCCAGCTAGGGCGAAGTAGGGGGATAAGCGCTCGGCTTGGCCGCATAGATGCGCACGCCCATGCCGTTTAACTTACTCCGGCCTTCCTGCGCCTCGGGGGTTTGCGGATACCGCTGCACCAGCATCCGCAGCTCGCGCACCCCGGCATCCTTCTGTCCCATCTCAATCAGCGACTGCCCCTTGCGCAATTCAGCGGCGGGAGCCTTGGGGTTCCCCGAGTACTGCTCCAGAACGGCATCGTACGCTTTCACGGCCGCCGCATACTTGCCCTGCCGGTAATTAATCTCACCCAGGTAAAACTGGGCGTTTCCCGCCAGCGGGTCCTGCGGATAATTCTGAATTACATCGCTGAATTCCGAGGCGGCGATGCCGTACTTGGCCGAGTTGTAGTCGCGTAAAGCGCTCTGATAGAGCTGGTCGGCAGGGGGCGCCGCGGGCATCGCTGGAGAAGGTGCGACCGCCTGACCCCCCGGGCCGGGGCTTACCGCAGGTGCGGGGCCGCCACCCGGCTGCGCCGGCATGCCACCATTCACGTTCTGTAGCTGGCTCTGAATCGCCTGCATCTGCGTGGTCAGATTCGCAATCCGCGTTTTCAGCTCGTCGACTGAATCGTTCAGCCCCTGAATCTGTGTGGAGAGTTGCGTGGTCCCGCTACCCCGCTGATCATTTTCCAGTTTTAACGCAGCCTGTAGCTGGCTCACCGCGGCCATCATCCGGTTCACGTTGTCGGTGTTTTGCTGCACCAGGTTAACGATGACGCCCATGCGTTCGTCATTCGAAGTCTGCAAGTGCTGCACCATGTCCTGCAATTGCTGGACCTGGGTTTGCAGCTGGACCATTTCCTTGGAGACGGCGAACGCATGAGGCGAACCCAGAGGCAAAGCAAACAGGGCCACGGCTGTAAATCGAACGATGTGATTACGCATACTGCTTCCCCATAACCCTCAGTCTAGTCCACCCTATTGATCGAGTGTGAACCCGGCGCGGCGGTTCAGCTGCCAGCAGCTCTCGTCATTCTGGCTGCAGAACTGCTTCTCTTTGCCGTAGCTCACGGTGCGGATCCGATCCGGCGCGATGCCCCCGTTGACCAGGGCCTGCTTGGCGGCATTGGCACGGTTTTCGCCCAGCGCCAGGTTGTACTCTGCCGATCCGCGGTCATCGCAATACCCGCCGATCACTACTTTGAGCGTGGGATGCGCCGCCAGGAAGCTGGCGTCCTGGGCCAAAATGGTCTGCCCATCGGGACGAATGTCATAGCTGTCATAGTCAAAGAACGCCGGCTTGACGTTCTGCTCGAACAGCTGCTCAGTCATGGTCTCCCCTGCGGCCTGGGGCGGCGCAGCCGGACCCGTCACCGTCAGGCGAGCTGTGGAATCGGTCGAACCGCCGGAACCACGCGCAACCAGGTGATAGGTCGTCGATTGCGTCGGGGCAACATTCTGCGTGCCGTACGGGTTCACCGTGCCGATTCCGTCGATCGAGACGTCGGTCGCGTCCGTGGTCCGCCACGCGAGCACAGCGCTGCCACCCGGGCTGATGGTGTCGGGGGCCACCGTGATCGTGGCCGTCGGCGCGGGCGAGGTCGCTGCCGGCGGGGGCGGCGGTGGGGGCGGCACCGGTTTCTTGTGGCATCCGGCGACCAGGACCAGCGTAACGAAGGCGGTGAGTGATGCAAGGTGGGGCGTTCTCAAGGTCGTTCTCCTCTGTCTTTCATTCATACCGCTATTTCCAGCTCCAATTAGGCATCGAACTTCCGCTACCCGGGGTGAGACGATGCTGCTCCGTTCCATCGGAAAGCATGGTCCATATCTCCGAGCCGCCGCCATTTTCGCGTTGGAATACGATGTGCCGTCCATCCGGGGACCAGGAAGGGAAATCCTGCCGGCCGGCGTCATGCGTGAGCTGGGTCCAGCGCTTGCTGGCAATGTCCATGATGTAAATATCCTGCCCGCCGGGTGCGCCCGGTCCGTACTTGCGGTTCCAGGCAAAAGCCAGGAACTGCCCGTTCGGCGACCACGACGGCGAAGTGGCATATCCGCCGTCCGTCATGCGCTGCACGCTGGTTCCGTCGGAATCCATCATGTAGATCTGCGGCAGCCCGGTCCGCCCGCTGCACCAGGCAATTTGCGAGTTGGTTTTAGGGTTCCAGGTAGGCGAAACATCGGGCCCGCGGAAGGTGGTCACCTGCTTAAGGTTGCCGCCATTGGCATCGGAGGTAAAAATCTCCGGATCGCCGGAGCGCGAAGCAGAGAAAGCCAGCTTGGCCCCGTCACTCGACCATGCCGGCGAAAGGGTATTCCCAACCAGCGAATTGAAGCTGACCAAGCGGCCCAGGAGCAGCGAATACATCCGAATCGACCAGCCCTGGCGCCCTAAAGATGCAAAAGCGACGCGGTCGTTATCCGGGGAGACGCGCGGCGACAGCGAAATTGTGCCCAGGTGCGTGATCGGGTGTGGGCCTTGCCCGTCGTAGTCCATTTGCCACACTTCTTTGTTACCGCCCCGGGCCGAGACGTAGTAGATATGGGTCTCGGCGATTCCAGGGATGCCGCCTCCCAGGCGGGTGATGATCTCATCGGCGAAGCGGTGCGCGATCAGCCGCGCATTATCCTGGCTGGCCGCTTCGTTGTACTGCTTGCCCAGGATCTGCGGTGACTCCGGATTCTTGGCATCGAACAGCCACCCGTACACGGCCACCCGATCCCCGGTGACCGCAATCGATCCGAACGCCACCATAGCCGCGTTGGACGGCGCAGCCGCCCAGGCCGCCAGGTTCATCTGTTGCGGAGAGGCCGGCATCAGGGGCGGAGCCATGCTTTTCGAAACCATATCGAAAATGCCGGCATTGTTCAGGTCGTTGTAGAACGTGCTATCGAATGTCGTTTTAAGCGCCGGGGTTTGTGCATCGGCAGAAGAAGGATTGAAATCAGCCGCCGCAAGTCGAATCCGTGCCGCGCCCAGGTTGGTTCCAGTGCGAACCCAATCCTGTGCACCTGCGCGCCATCCCAGGGGAAGCAATAGAAAAATAAAAAACAGGGTAGATCGCCGTCGAGGTGTCATGCCTTGCGCAACCTCAATTTTATATGATAAAAACCCAATGCCATTACGCCAGTAACCTCATCGTGTACCCTACCTGGAGCCTTCATCTCGAACCCGGATAGGTGCAGTGATACAGCACATTCAAGCTGTTTTCGTTGTAACCCGCAGGCAGCGGACCGAACGTGTCCACTCGCTGCACCGCATGCAGGCATGACGAATTGAGCGACGGAGAACTGCTGGGCGTGGCCAGAGTAACGCTGCCCGGTGTACCGTCGCGTGCCACCGTAAATTGCACATAAACCGTAGCTCCCGCCGGTGTACTCGGCTGCACCTCTTGTAAATACCAATCCTGTGCCACCTTGCGCTTGATCACATCGACGTACCAGCCAAACCGCGAGCCGAAATCTCCCCCGGTCTCCGCCTGGGGACTATTCGCGGTGTTGTTGCTCGCCGTGGCACGTGGAACATTGGCCGGCGCGGCTTCTCCATAGTTGGCCTTATTCTGTTTGGGCGGCGCAGCCGGGTGCGGTGGAGGAGTTTGCGGCTTCGGCTTTATCTGCGGTTTCACCGGCGTCTGCTTCTCTGGAATAGGAACTGCTTCGGGAAGAGGCAGTGGCTCGGTTTTCTGCTCCTCCAAAGCCGGCGCGACGCTGGGCGTTTCCGTAGCCAGCACATTCTCTGTCGGCGGATGATCCTGTGGCAGGGGCAAAGCAGCCGTCGAAACCAGGGTGGCCTGGATTGCTCCTTGCTGAAAGGCGTTAGCACCCCACTCGCTTCCGTGCAGCATATTGTGCATGTAGCCGTAGCCGAGAATCAGCCCCACCACCAGGCCATGCAAGAGGGTGGATTGGGCAATCTGCGAGCCCAGTCCCTCCTTCTCATCCAGAATGTCCGGTTGAGACCTTGCCATGGCCTGCTACTTCGCCGTCTTCGCGAGCGGCTGGGTCACTATGCTGATGTTCGTAATCCCGGCTTGCTTGACCGCGTCCATCACCGAAGCGAACGCTCCAAAGGGAACCTGCTCGTCGGCCCGAAGATAAATCACCTGGGTGGCTGGGTCGATCTTGGGTTGGTGTAGCAGCGTGGGCAGTTGCGCCAGATTCACCGGCTTGTCGCCCAGGAAGACATTTTGATCGCGGTCGATGGTCAGCACTAGCCGCTGCTGCGTGATCTCTTTGACGCTGCGCGTTTTTGGAACGGACACATCTATACCCGATTGCAGCACCGGCGCCGTGACCATAAAAATAACCAGCAGCACCAGCACCACGTCAACCAGCGGAGTGATATTGATTTCCGCAAGCGCAGTGCGGGTGTGGCCGGAGCTAGCGGTGAAGGCCACTTGCGGCCTCCCTCTCCACTGCTCCCGATTGGGGGCCGATCTCTTCCAGGCTGTTAAGCAATTCGCGGGAGAAGTCGTCCAGCGCGGAGGCAAACACGCGCAGCGAAGCGGTGAACTGGTTGTATGCAATCACCGCTGGTATGGCCACTAGCAAGCCGGCGGCGGTGGTGATCAAGGCTTCAGACACCCCGGGAGCCACAGCGCGCAGCGTGGCCGCGCCTTCCGTGCCCAAGCCGTGAAAGGCATCCACGATACCCATCACCGTGCCGAACAAACCCACGAAGGGGGCAACCGCGCCGATGGTCGCCAGCCACGTCAGACGGTTCTCAAGTATGGTGAGCGACTCGCTGGCCGCCGCCTGTGCCGTACGCTCGAGGGTGACAATGTTCTTGGGCGGGCCGAAACCACCGGTCTGCCGGCGATAACTGTCATACACCTCATCGAACACCGCGACCAGGGGGCTGGGCTTGAACTGCTCGCTGACCGCCGATATTTCCTGCAGGCGGCCGGCCTTGCGAAAGGCGCGCATGAAGCGGCGGCTCTGCGCGCGAGCCCGGCGGAAGAGGGAAGCTTTGCCCAGAATCACGGCCCAGGAGTACAGGCTCCCGATCAGCAGCAACACCAATACAGCGATGGCAACCGGCCCGCTGTTGCGCACCATGTCGATCACGGCGCTGAAGCCGTAAGTTGTAGAGTGGGCGACTGGGGTTGCTCCGTCGTCAGTTTGCAGGACAAGAAAAGCCGCGATGTGCACCGGGGATATCATCACTATCTCTTTCACGGTAGCAGACATGCTCGCGCAAAACCAACCCGCCGTGTAAGATGCCGGCGCCGGGTAATCCGGCCGATTACCCGCAGGCGCTTCATGCTATGCTGCGCTCGAACCTTGCCATGCTGCTCGAACTCCGCGCTGAAAACTACGCTGTTATCGATCATGCCGTCGCTGTCTTGGGTCCCGGCCTCAATCTGCTGACTGGAGAGACGGGTGCGGGCAAGTCCATCCTGGTGGATGCCCTAGCTCTCTTGATGGGCGACAAAGCATCCTCCGACGTGGTGCGCCATGGCGCGGAGCGCGCGGTGGTGGCCTGCGTCTTTGAGAGCACGCCGGGTGCCGCCCACACGCTGGAGAGCAACGGCATCGACCCCGAGGGCTCGGAGATCATTCTCCGCCGTGAGATACAAGCCGGAGGCAAGGGCCGCGTATACGTGAACAATCAACCTGCGACCGTCAATGTGCTGCGTCAACTCGCTCCCGAACTAGCTTTGGTGCACGCCCAGAGTGACACCATGACTAGTTTTGACCAGGCCCAGCAGCGGCTGCTGTTGGACCGTAGCGCAGGCATTACCGCCGATCGGGTCGCGGCAGCGTTTGTCGAATGGTCCGAAGCATCCGCCGAATTGGATCGTCTGCAAGGCGATGAACAGGTGCGGCTGCGGGAGGCGGATCTTTGGAGTTTCCAGAAGAGCGAGATTGAGAGCGCGGCCATCAAGGATGGAGAAGACGAGGAGTTGGAGATAGAGCGAAAGGTGTTGGCCAACGCAGAGAAAATGGTGGCCGCCGCTTTGAGTGCATACGAGTTGCTTTACGAAAGCGAGCGGTCGGCGGAGGCCGCCCTGCGCGCGGCGCTGAAAAATTTAGAGGAGCTGTCGCGCTACGATCCGCAGTTCAGTGAGGCCATGCAGCAGTTGAAGTCCGCGCGTGCTGCGGTCGAAGATGTAAGCTCCACGGTGCGCGACTATGCGTCCCGAATTCAAGCTTCGCCGGGTCGCTTGGAGGAAATCGAAGACCGCCTCGATGCGCTCAATCGGCTCAAGCGCAAGTACGGTCCAACTCTCGCCCATGTGTTGGCTCATGGCGCCGAGGTGGCGGCGAAGCTGGCAGAGGTCGAGAACCGCGACCAGTTGCTGGAGGAACTGCGGGCGGCCCGCGAGCGCGCCGGCAAAGCTTATAGTGTGGCTGCTTCCGAATTAAACGCGGTTCGCGTCACCGCCGCCGCCAAGCTCGAAAAACTGGCCGAGGCGCACATCAACGATCTGGCCATGAAAGTGAGGTTTGCCGTGCACATCACCGCCCAGGAAGCGGAAAGCCATTGGACGCGTCAAGGCTGGGATCTCGTGGATTGCCGCATTGCTACGAACGCGGGTGAGCCCTTGAAGCCGTTGGAACAAATCGCTTCCGGCGGTGAACTGTCGCGCGTCATGTTGGCCCTAAAGGTGAGTGTCGAGGAGGGGGTGGCAAAGGGGCAGGGAAGTAAAACCCCCGTTCCGCGCACTTTGGTCTTTGATGAAATTGACATCGGCATCGGCGGGCGCGCCGCTGAAGCGGTAGGACAGAAGCTGAAGCAGCTTTCCCGAGCGCAGCAGGTGCTTTGCGTCACGCATCTGCCGCAAATCGCCGCCTTCGCCGACCAGCACTTCCTGGTAGAAAAGCGCGAGCGCCAGGGAAGCACCAAAACCTCCGTGCGCCTGCTCAACGACGAAGAGCGAACCGAAGAGGTAGCGCGCATGCTCAGCGGAGCCAAGCTGACCGAAACTTCGCTGCGCCACGCCGAGCAAATGCTAAAGACCAGCCGCAGGTCAAAGCCCTAGATCTATTTGCGCAACAAATCAACGGGTGGCCCATATCTCGCCCGTCTTTGGCGAGATGTGGGAAATGCGGACCTCAACGCCGCCCTCTCAAACGGGCAACTGTTCTCAATGAATGAACCGTCCACAACCCCTATCTCTCAGACAGATAAGGGTCCACGCGTTATACTGGTTGATGTGACAAGTTCCCTAGTCTCGAGCAAGAGGGTTCTGCTTCTTAAACCCCGTGGCTTCTGTGCTGGAGTAGTGCGTGCTATCGACGTAGTCAATATCGCGCTCGACACCTTTGGCGCCCCCATCTATGTCCGCAAAGAAATCGTGCACAACCGTTTCGTCGTCAACGAACTCGCGGAAAAGGGCGCGATCTTCGTTGATGACATTGAAGACGTACCTGAAGGAATGCGCGTAATCTACAGCGCCCATGGGGTTTCCCCCTCAGTCCGTGAGCGCAGCAAATTGCGCAAGCTTAAAGTCATCGACGCCACCTGCCCCCTGGTCACCAAGGTGCACGTGGAGGCGGTGAAATTCGCCCGCCAGGGCTATTCGCTGGTGCTGATTGGGCATCGCGATCACGACGAGATCGAGGGCACCCTGGGCGAAGCCCCACAAGTGACCCAGGTCGTCTCCACCGTAGAAGAAGTAGTCGCCCTTCAAGTCCCAGACCCAGAGCGCGTCGCCTACCTCACGCAGACCACCTTAAGCCTGGACGAAGCGCGCGACATCATCCACGCCCTCAAAGCAAAATTTCCCAAGATCGCCGGGCCGCACACCCAGGACATCTGCTACGCCACCGAAAATCGCCAGGTAGCAGTAAAAAATGTCGCTCACCAGGCAGACCTGGTCTTAGTCGTCGGCTCGACCAACAGCTCCAACTCCAATCGATTGGTGGAAGTCTCACGCAATCTGAGCACCAATGCATTTCTGATCGAAGATTCGGGAGCGATCGATCCCACCTGGCTCCAGGACGCAACCACGGTTGCGGTCACAGCCGGGGCCTCCGCGCCCGAAGTTTTAGTTGCCGAAGTTGTCGCTTACCTCCGCGGTCGCGGATTTTCAGACGTCGAAGAAGTAGAAGTGATGCCGGAAAATGTTCGCTTTGGGCTACCTCCGGAGATCGTTCAGGCCATTCGGCCTGTACCGGTTTAGCCTTTTTGTTTGAGAGAGAGCGTCAGGCCTAAATGAGTAGATCGTTTGAAAGTGGTCAACCCACGACCCCGCGTTTTGGACGTATTGACGCGGGACTCGACCAGGTAGAATCCGCCGTCTCGCGGGCACGGGATTTCGTCTTCTCCCGCCAGCACCCGGATGGCTACTGGTGCGGGGAGCTGGAAGCAGACACCACCCTCGAGTCCGACTACATCATGGTGCATACGTTGCTGGGCACCGGCGACCAGCGCAAGATGAAGTGGGCAGTCTCCGAGATCCTGCGCAAGCAAAATCAAGATGGTGGTTGGAGCATCTACGCCGGCGGCCCATCCAACATCAGTGCGTCGGTCAAGGCCTATTTCGCCTTCAAGCTGATGGGCTGGCAGCCAGAGCACCCGGTGATGGTCCACGCCCGCGAGTGGATTCTCGAGCACGGCGGAGTCGTGGAGTGCAACACCTTCACCAAAATTTATCTCTGCTTCTTCGGCCAGTATGAATATGACGCGGTGCCGGCAATCCCACCCGAACTGGTGCTCTTTCCCAACTGGTGCTACTTCAATATTTACGAGATCTCTTCCTGGTCGCGGGCCATCCTGGTCCCCTTATCGATCGCCTATGCCAAGAAGCCCTTCAAGAAGCTGGCTCCGGAAAATGGCATCGACGAGCTGTTCGTCGGCGGTAAATCGAATGCCAAGCTCCACCTGCGCTGGGATCACGAGAAGATATTCGGCTGGCGCAACTTCTTCCTGGTAGTCGACCGGCTTTTTCACTGGGCGGAGCGCGTCCATATTCGGCCGCT
>Ga0302326_10028228_pt1 | contig 11297 bp, 9 predicted proteins | sample Palsa_T0_3_FD_202264 | JGI IMG/M metagenome (GOLD analysis project Ga0302326, IMG submission 202264) | Peat permafrost microbial communities from Stordalen Mire near Abisko, Sweden - Palsa_T0_3 | ecosystem: Environmental > Terrestrial > Soil > Palsa > Peat permafrost | place: Sweden: Abisko...
CGCGCTAACGTTTGGTCCGAACGGATTCTGGAGAAAGGTCCGCTCCCTAAAAAACTGAAAAACTGGCAAAACTGAAAACTGACAGCCCGACCGAATTTCTGGGTAAAGGTCTGCTTGTTGCTACTGGCGATTCAGCCGTCGCATGACTAACTTATATTCATGCAAGGTGTCGATCCGGCGCCGAAGAATCCGCTCTCCCGAGTCATCCCATTCTGATCGGTCTTCTGCTGGTAAGCGGCTCCTAACACCACCCTCCGCCAATCCCAGGAATCGCCTGTTCCCACCCCAAACCTCAATCCCCAGCCCTTTGATTGCTCCTGGGTCATCTGGGACCTCCTGGGACACACTACTTCAGCTCTAGCGCTACGGCTAACAACATTCGTGGAGGTAGAGAAATTGGCGAGCATTTACGGCAAGACGCTCGGCAGAATTTTGGGGAGATTAAACAGCGGGCGTCACCAAGAGTCTACCTGCCGCGTTAGGTAGTGCTTCCCGGCTATTGGACCTTCCCTAACACTTTCAGGCGTAGGCTTGCAAAGCTGATTGCATAGCGAGTGGCAGCAATAGGATAGAAGAGCTTTGGATCCGTAATTCGCATCTCAATTGCTTTGGGTTTGGATGTTTCTCCCGGTTTCAATCGGGTTCCCTGCAGCATGGCACTGAAATCCAAGATGGCACCACTGCGCGTCAATACGTTATCTGAGTTGAGAATCTCCGTTGGACCCACGGTCGAGCCCAAGGAGAGGACTCTTACCTTAAGCGGACCAGTCAGCTCTTGCTCCGAATGGTTTTTCAGGTAGACTTCAGCGGACACTATGCGGGATTCAGGATCGTAACGAGTGTTCCTGAAATCGACATCGATCTTGTCGGTGATATCTGCCAAGTCTTGAAGATCGGCTGAACCGTTCTTCAGTCCTTTTCCAATAACCGTCACCGGAGCCGTCCATACCTGCGGCACACCGGTTCGGTTGTCGATCCACAAAGGATGGAAGACTCCGCGGGCATCTGCTGCCATTCCAGCGGTGTCACCGCCCATGAAGGCGAAGGCACTCATGAATATTTCGTGTGTGCCACCGCCCCTGGCGTCCGCTTCCTGGTCCAATGCGATAGGTTTCCTCGGATCAAGAAAGTAAGGAGCTTCCGAAACACGAACGCTTGACAGGAAGGTCTCCCCACCGTCCAAGGATGCGGAGAATCGAGTGTACCAGCCGAGATTGTCGGGATTGTCGCGACGGTCATACCACATCACGCCCACAACGCCACTCGAATTAACGGCAAGGGCCGGCATATGATCGTCTGGACCGTCACCCGGTTTATCACGCGGTAGATCGTCATTCACCGCAATTGGTTTTGACCAGGTCTTGCCCTTGTCCGAGGAGGAAGACACCAATATCTCGGCTCTCCCCGAGCGTGCATCGGACCACCCGACGTATACCCTATCCCTGAAGGGACCCTGGGTCACGTCCACGGCAACAGACGCCATGCTGTTCACGCGATCATAAAAGCGCAAATACCAATCGCTGATCGACGCCGCGTCCGAAAAGCTCTTTCCCCCGTTGTCGGATGTAACGACTCTCAAGCGTGCGTTGGGGTGGCCGGGCTTATTTTCGGGTATTCCCCGTTGGTCGTCGAAAAGAGACGCTTGATATTCCTTTAAATCCCCAAACGCCCATACGAGCGTGCCGTCCGAGAGTGCAACGCTATTCCCCGGACCAATCAGAGGGTGAATGTCGTCCGAAATCATGCGGGTCGGATCTTCAAAGGTCATTCCTCCATCCATGGAGTAAAAGAGGGTGGGCATTGTAAGTCTGCGGTTAGTATCAGTGCGCTTGGCGCTGCCAAGACCGCTCACATAGACGCGTCCGCGATACTTTCCAGTGCTGCGATCAATCGCGAGGAATGGACGGTCGATGATGGGCAGTGTCACCGGTGGCAGCCACGTCTTGCCACCGTCTTTTGAACGGTACACAAACAGATTCTTAATCGATGTTTCCGATTCCCACGGTTCAGGCGAATTGGCAGAAACAGAAAAAGCAAAAGCAGCGAAGTAAGCTGTGCCATCCGGCCCGAACTCGCACGTCGGATCTCGTGAGATCAGGTCCGGCCCTAACTCCAGAGTGGGACGCCAGCTTCCGCCTCCATCTGATGATGTATAGACGACTGTATTGTGGTCGATGGCGTTGCGATTTCTGTCTGCCGGCGAGATGATAGAGCAACCGACTAGACGTTCGGGATGGGTCGGATCGGCCGCCACTTGTGTTTCCCAGTGCTGCCTCTCTCCGTTGCGGACACTTACTTGAACATTCCGCCCCACTGAGATTGGACGGTCTTGGGCACTGCCGACAGAGGAAATCCATAGACACGCGGCGAGTAGAAGCAGACTAATTCCAAACCTCGCTAAGCGATTTGATATGTGCTCCACCATCTAGCCTCCGGGACAGTCACGGAAAACTGTTCGTCGCGCAATCAGAATTGAAGCTTAAGTGCCAATTGGATCGACCGGGGACCGCCAATCTGATAGAGAGGGTTGAAACCCCCATTGGCGCCGCCGGAGCCCAGACTGCTGGCTAACATCTGCGTCGATTGGCCAAAGAGTAGATCGCCCAGCGTATTGTCGGGACTGCCGAAGTTAGGGTGGTTAAAGACGTTGAAGAACTCAGCTCGAAAACGAAGCGCCATCTTCTCGGTGAGGTGAAACTGCCGCTGTACAGAAAAATCGGCCTGCCAAGCTCCAAAACCCCGCAGCACATTGCGCCCGAGATCGCCCTGCTGCCCGCTGGGCGGCGGAGTAAAAGCTGCCGCATTGAATTCTTTGCCGCCAGGATATTGCGACCCATAGAGCACAAGAGGTACCCCTGGCACTACGTCCGGGCGCGGCGTGAGGGCGTAGCCCGCACCAACAGAAAACGCACCAATAATATCAATCGGCGGAGCTGATCTGGCCAGCACGAAACCGTCCACCGACCAGTTATTAAGTATGGCGTTGAGACCCTTTTGCGACGCTGACGCCGACGGCAGATTGTAGGTCACCCCGCCTGTGAAGGAGTGCCGGATGTCAAAATCCGAATCCCCGCGATCTAAGTTCGGATTAGCAATCGCGCCCGGGGTGCTGAGGTATGTAGCTGCATCGCTTGAGGAATTATCAATCGAGTGGGAGAATGTATACGATGCCAGGGCCTGCAATCCTCTCGACAAACTCCGCTGGAACTTGACTTGTAGAGCATTGTAATTCGATGCAGCCGTATTGTCGGTTTGAGAGACGGTGCTGAAGTTCGCGTTTGGCTGATACAAAATGGTTTCGCGAAGTAAGTCTCGCCCAACTGCACCGACGTAAGTTAAAGATAGACTCTGGCTGCCGCCAAGAGACTGCTCCATCGCGACATTCCACTGATACGTCCGCGGAAGCTTCAAATTAGGGACGGTCACAAAAAGAACCGAAACGGGTGGACTCAAGGTGAGGGGCGGAGGGGCAGCGTTCTGAGGGCTTAGCGGAAACGGTACAAAAAAAGCAATCTGTGCGTTCGTGTACGGAAAGTAGTAAGACACTGCGCCGAGTGTACCGGTTCCCAGATCGTAAAACACGCCGAAGCCTCCGCGGAGAACGGTATTCCAATTCTGTCTCGTGCTCAGTTCATAGGCCAGTCCCGCTCTAGGCGCCACGTTTCCATAGGTTGTTTTATAGAGCGGAGTACCGCGAGGCGCCAAGGTCATCGTAGCCGGATCACTCAGGCCCGTCACGGTGAATGGGTCGTTCGCCAAATTCGTGCCTTTCAGCGGCGGATTGATGTCCCACCTCAAGCCATAAGTCACAGTAAGCCGATGTGTCGCTTTCCAGGTGTCCTGGCCATAGAACGAGAGGTTATGTGCGAGGAGTGCGTCACTTTCTGCGGCTAGGGTTTCGGCGGCCAAAGCAATTCCCGAAAGAGCTCCTCCGGGACTGGCCGACATTCCCGTGAATTCCGCAAATTGGCGGTAAGTGTAAGGATCCGTGAAAGGTGAAAGCCACCGATAGTCCACGCCAAACTTCAATTGATGACTGCCCGTCGTCAGCGATAGATTGTCAACAAGATTGACCTGTCGTTGCTCGTCGGTCGCGTACTTGCCCTTAGCGATCTCCCCAGCACCGGGGATATAGAGGTTGAAAACACTATTCGATGACGAAAACCCGGGAGGAAATAACAGTGAATCGGTGGGCGGCACCGCTCCGCCGAAACTATCCAAAGCGTAACTACTGCCTACTCGGTCGTTGCTGTAATTCGCCCGTACTTCGTTGCTGATTCTTGGATTGATAATTTCTGTCAGGCCAAGGGTAAAGGTTTGCACCGAGAATGAGGCCGACTCGGTGTTGCTGAGGGACGAAGCGGGGGCGAGGACGGGATTCCGTTGAGTGGTGGTGGACGGCGAGTAACTATAACGGCCAAACAGGCTAAACTTCGAGTTAATGACATGATCCAGCCGGATGCTGTATGCGTCAAGCGAAGTAGGATTCGAATAGCCAGCGTTGAACTGCGCGAACCCTCCCCCAAGCTCGGCGCCGTTCGGAACCGGAAATGCGTTCAAGTACGGCAGTATAGCCGGCATCGTGGCCTGAGCTTGCTGCCGCGAGGCGGCGTCTGGTACCACCGTCTCCGCAGTCGATGGTTGGCGGAGGCGCAGCCCCTCGTAGGAGAAGAAGAAGAACGTCTTGTCTTTGAATATGGGTCCGCCGACTACACCGCCAAAGTCATTCTGCCGGTCGCCGGGCTTTGGCAACTGATTGTAGTTTGCAAACCAGTCATTCGCGTCCAATACGCTATTCCTGAAATAATCGAACAGCGCGCCATGAAACCCGTTTGTTCCGGAACGTGTCACAATGGAAATCTGTCCTCCGGGGCTGCGTCCGAACTCTGGAGCGAACGAAGACGTTTGGATTCGAAATTCCTGCATAGCATCCACCGACACTAGGCTGTTCGTCCCTCCCAGAGCGCTGAGCGCAGGGAGCGCACCGCCGGCGCTCTGCTCCAGTGGAGCGACGCCGGTCACCCCGATATTGGCGCTAACCCCATCCACGGTGAAATAGTTGGCATCCGCGCGTTGTCCGTTGACACTGAACTGTCCTTGGTCATATTGGTTTGCGGCGGTCACGACAACGCCCGGCGTGAGCATGATCAACGTCTGGAAACTCCTGCCATTGAGTGGGATATTCTCGACAAATTGCCGGTCAATAACAGTGCTGACGGACGCGTCCGTGGTGTTGATGGTTGTCGCATCCGCGCTCACCGTAATCGATTCCGATATCGCGCCTAAGGTCAAGGAGAAATTTTCTGCCAGCTCATCTTGCACGTGGAGGGTAAGGCCCTCCTTGATCAAAACCCGAAAGCCGGTGGCTCCCGCGGCTACGCGGTAGGTCCCGGGATGAACTCCGGCGAAGACATACAACCCGTCGCTATTGGTTCTGGTTCGCTGCGCCGAGTTATTTTGTGTATTCGTGAGTACGACATCGGCTCCTATGATAGCGGCACCGCTGGAATCGCTCACGCGCCCTGAAAGCGTTGCCGACTCGCTTTGCGCCAAGCAGAGGCCCGCTAGCGCGAGTACCAAAAACAAAACGAACCATCTCGTCATGTGCATTCCTCCCCGGTTGCTTGGTGAGCAATACCACTGAGTGGAAAGGAATGTGCCGAACCAGGAGAGAAAAATTACGACTCCTTGATCGAACCCAGAAAATCATGGATGGTTGATGGGATTGCGCAGGTAGGCGTACATCAACTTCTTCCCGCTGGGCTTCTTGGTTCCTCCGTGTGGTTCCACAGTGACGAACACAGAATCGATGGCCTTTAGGAGATTCGGATCTTCCACTCTAAGTGCCCAGCGCGACTGTTTCTGGTCATCTATATAGAAGATCCCGAGGTTCAGGGCGGCTCGGCCGCCATCGGCTTGCTGGCCCCATGCCTGGAAGGAAGCATTCTTCAAATTGGCCGAATCGAGGTCATAGGCGTAGAAGATCAAGCGCTTCCCTTCGGTCAGGAAAATGCGTCCGAAAGGACGAGACTCGCCGTGCGCGGTCTGATCATGCACGTCGATGATATGCAGGTTACGGGCGCCCATTACATCCCGGATATCACGACCCTCAGCGAGGAGTTGCTGTTCACGATCGAGGGCTACTCTCTGCGCGCTCAGCTGATCGGAAAGCTCCGTGATGCGGTATTGTTGCGCCACCAGTTCGGATTCCTTCCGGGAGGCATCTGCCCGCATCGCTTCCATCTGCCCACGCAGTGTAGCAAGTTCACTATCTCTGTTCTGGGTATCCTGAGCGGCGTTTGCTGCTTGCGATTCGAACTGCGAAACCTGTGCTTCCAGGACTCGGAGCAATCGAATGTCCCGCTGATGCTCGGCGTCGAGCTGGGACGTGCGTTCACGGGCAGCGTTAAGCTGCTGTTGCAAAGACGCGTCCAGTTTGGCCTCTGATCGTGAATCAGCGGCATGATTGAGCTGTTGCTTTAAGCGGGATGCATCATCCTGAGCGTGGTGCAAACTGGACACTAACCCTTCGATCTGGTGACGACTAGCCGCATCGTGATGCGCAAACACCACGCCGGCGAAAGCAACTACAAGCAACGTGGCTACCATTGTCACTTGCGACAGTCTTGCTCGCGTCGACGAAACAACATCACCAAGCCATTCAACTGCCCTGGTGCGGCGGTGAACTGCTCCAGCGATCGCCTCCTGGGAGATGTGAAATCCTTCGTTGGCAACCTTTGCGAATGTTGCCTGACGAAGAACCGCGGTCACTTCCGGAGCTGCCTTTCTCGCCAGGCGAACGGAACTCCGATCCGCGGCCGGCAGATGTTCGCCCGTCAGGGCAACGAAGTCAGCATAAGCAACTCTGCACTCCGGGCATTCGCGTAGATGCTTTTCTAGTTCCGTCAATTCCTCAGGTGACACCTCGCCAAGCACCGCAAGACTACACAGTTCTTCGAAATGCTCATGTCTGGACATCAAACGTCTCCTGTGCTGCCGTCATGGGCTCACAGCTGTTCTTTTTCCGTACCAACGTACGCATTTCGCTGATTCCCCGGTAGTAACGATGCCGCACACTGGCAAAACTGTCGCCCGTGCGCTCGGCTACATCTTTCATCGATAAGCCCTCGAAGTAGACCAACTCGATGACACGCCTGTGCGCCGCATCCAGCGATCCGAGCATCTGCCGTGCGAGGCGGTGCGACTCCTGGGGTGTGAGCGCTTGCGCCAGACGAATTTCGGTGGACGGGTAGTTTTCTAGGTCTCCGAGGTCGCCCAGGATTTGCGCATTTCGCAATTTGAGACTGCGGCGTCGGTTCAGACTGCGTCGATACGCTGATCGAATGAGCCACATCTTAGCAGTACCCTTGGCGGCATCAAATCGTGCCGCTGTCCGGCATAGCTCCACAAAGATCTCCTGCGTAAGATCTTCAGCCTCGCAATGGTCTTGTACAATTTTGCCAGCAATGTTGAGTACTAGACGAGAATAGCGGTCAAACAGAACTGCCACAGCGTCACCATGACCCGCCGCGAGATGCAGCATGATCTTCTCATCCGATAGATTGGCGAGTTCCTGATAGGTTAATCCGCAAGGCTCGCGCACTTCTTCATTCGCGGAAGTCGGCATGCTGTCTGGGCTCCGAATACGGGGAGTCTACACCAATGTGCACTGCTGAACGCTGCTGAGAATCTTAATTTTTCTCCGGCACAAACCAGTCAGCTGGGAGGTATTTCTTAGCAATGAGTGTTGTTCTCATTTGGCCCAATCGCCCCTACGGGCCAACTTAATCATTAGTCTTGTCAGTTTTGTCGCGATGGATTCACGCACCGAAGCATCTGGCGCTTCCATTCCCCCACTAACCTTTTTTGTTGTGCAACGTCATACTCAACAGAAACAATCGCAAACATGCCGATGTTTAACCTCGTCGTCAACAATGTTCGGCATAGCGTTCGAGCTTCGGCTGACATGCCCTTGCTTTGGGTACTACGTGACCTCCTCCACTTCACCGGGACCAAATACGGTTGTGGCATGGGCGTGTGCGGCGCTTGTACGGTGCACGAGGCGGTTTTCATCGCGAAGAAGATGTGGCCGAGTTTCTTGTTCAAAGCGCAACGCTTGCAGCTTCAACCACGACTCGGGGCAGGGGGCCCTGGTCAGTCATGCAATACATCGGGAACGATCTTGCCCTCATTGACGACCACGGTTCCTGCTACCAACAGGTAGTGCACTCCTACACCCGGCTCCATCGGTTTCTCGAATGTGGCCCGGTCGCTGACGATCGCCGCGTCGAACACAACAATGTCAGCATCGGCGCCCTCCTGTAGCCTGCCTTTCTGGCGTGCGGCGGACGTGGAACACTGGACGTCCCGAAAAATTTGTTCGGTTTTCAAGACCGGTGCCACCAACCACTATGGAACGCTCGCTCCATTTCCAGTTGAGGCGGTACAAAACCACTCACACATCTTTGCCCTTTGGTCGAAAGCGGAATACGTATGCCAAACCGAGTAGCAGCATTCCACATCCCCACCAGATTCCGATGTGGAGGTGAGACATTGCAACTGGAGTAGTCGGAGGCGCAAACAATTCGTAGATTCCGGATGCAAGAATCAACACACCGTAAATTGTAAGTAGCGATCCGATGAAGAACCAGATCGGTATAAAGTGTTTTTCCATAACGCACCTCTTATCAGAACGATCACTAGAACAATCGCCAGAACACTCACCAGAACAATAGATTCAACAGAACAAATCCGACGGCCACCGCGGCTGCCCACGTGATCGGACGCCGAAAGAATGGGAAATGACCTTCGGGAGCCAGATCGGTCATTCCATAGACCAGTCCCTTGAGTTCGTGCTCAGGCTTCGGCCTGGTGAACAGGCTCACCGCCACCGTTACGACGACGTTCGCAATCAGGGACCACATGGCGCGGTAAACATTTTCCGCCATGTCCTTTGCATCTGGCGAGAAGGCGACATGTCGCAGTGCGCTCGGATCAAACTTTACCCAGGCCCACAACCCGAATGACGTCAGGATGCCGGCTAGGAGGCCCCAAAATCCGGCCGCCGGTGTGGTTCGTTTCCAGAGCATGCCCAGAATCACCGTGCCGAACATGGGAACAATGAAGAACACAAAAATCACCTGCGCATAGACGATGATGCTGGAGAAATTCATAACCAGGTAGGCCGTCCCGATGCTCACAAACACACCCAGAAACGAGCACCACCGGCCCATCGAAACATAATGCGAATCCGCCGCGTTTTTTCGGATGTAGGGCTTGTAGATGTCATACGTCCACACGGTCGTGAACGCCGTTACGTTGCCGGCCATTCCAGACATGAAGCCTGCAACCAGCGCCGTGACTCCTAACCCGAGCAGTCCCGGTCCGCAGTAGCGGGCCAGCATTAGAGGAAGGGCTTCGTTGTAGGTGTGTGCGTTCGGTATTCCACCCTGGCTTTCTGGAACCAGATGGAAAGGCAACACTGCGAGCGCCAGCAAACCGGGCAGAATGACGATAAGCGGCACCATCATTTTGAAGAACGCACCGATCACAGTACCCAGCTGCGCCGAACGCAGATCCTTTGCTGCCATCACGCGCTGTACCACGAGGAAATCCGTGGTCCAGTATCCGAACGAAATCGCCAAGCCCCAGCCGAATACGATCCCGGTCCAGTGCACTCCCATCGGATTACCGGTAAACGATCCGGTCGTGCTCCACATGTGAATAAAATCCTGGCCGGGGAAGTTGGTCTGGATGCGATGGACCATTCCCGCCCAACCTCCGGTTTCTATGAGTCCGACAACCGGAATGACGAGACAGCCGATCCAGATGAGGAAAAATTGCAGGACCTCGTTGAAGATGGCCGAGAGCAGACCGCCTGCCATTACGTAGAGGGCGACGGTCAGCGAAGAGACCCAGATGCTGAAGTGGATGTTCCATCCCAGGATGACCTTCATGATGATGGCCATCGAATACATATTGATGCCGCTCATGAGAATGGTCATCACGGCGAAGGAAATGGCGGAGAGCAATCGCGCGCCATCGCCGTATCGCAGCATCAGATAACCCGGAACCGAGTGTGTCTTGCAGATGTAATAGAACGGCATCATCACGAGGCCAAGGAACAGGATGGCGGGGATGGCGCCGATCCAATAGGCGTGCGCCACCAGGATGCCGTACTGGTAGGTGGCAGCCGCATAGCCCATCATCTCCAGAGAGCCGAGGTTGGCGGAGATGAAGCTGAGGCCGGCAATCCAGGCGGTCATTTCGCGCCCGGCCATGAAGAATTCTTCGCCGGTGGTGGTGAACTTCCGCAGGTACAAACCGAGTCCGAGAACCAGCACGAAGTACAGGACGATGATGATCAGGTCAACGGGATTGAGTGAGAGGCGAGTGTTCGTTCCCTGGAAGAACCACGCCGCCGCCAGCATTACCGGGCGCTCCCGACCTTCTGAATCAGCGGGAGGAGGACGCGATCCAATTCATTGTCGGTCCAGTCGTTCAGCGTAACGTTGCGGTAAAGGCCCCAGTGCTCCACGTGCTCAACCGTGTGACCGGGCAGCACCTTCGTCAGAGGGCCGAGGGTTTCCATTTCAAGAAAATCATTATTAGTAAAGGTTTCGAATGAACAGCCAAAATCGGGATAGGTCTTCGTTGGGTCCGAGCTAGCCCTCTTCACGAATGCCTCGTTATTAAGGATGTAAGCGGCCCACGTGTCAGGATTGAACAGCCCCAGTTTCTGCGCCTCGCTGTTCTTGGGATCTTGCCGGAGCATCATGTACTTTTTGTTAAATTTCCAGCGGGGATCGGAGAGATCGGTATAGGCCCACATCACCAGCGGGTTCGTAGCCTCCAGATTGATGGGATGCCTTCCCCGCGGCGGGAACCCGGTGACCGCGGTTCCGCCTTGCGCCATCATGGTCAAGGCCCAGGGCGCAAACTCGAGGGTAAACAGAGAATGATTCGTGATCCGGTGGGACACAGTCACGCCCGTGCCCGAGGGATCCATGTTGACCTCGATTTCTTTCTGCAGATTGGTGAGCGGTTCGATGGGCTCGCGAGCTACGAGGCCGGTCGGTGTGACCTGGATCGCAACCGGAACATTATCCGGCGCCCACGTAGCCACGGGATCCTCTGGAGCCTTCCAGACGCGGTCGCCGCCGCGCAACTGGAATTTCTCTTCCCCACTGCGTCCGAGTTGGTCGGGAAACTCCTTAAATAAGTTTTGGCCGCCTACAAACCCGAACCGAATGACCCTCGGCCCCACGTCACCGGTGACGATGAGTTCGATCTCACCG
>Ga0302326_10028230_pt1 | contig 11297 bp, 6 predicted proteins | sample Palsa_T0_3_FD_202264 | JGI IMG/M metagenome (GOLD analysis project Ga0302326, IMG submission 202264) | Peat permafrost microbial communities from Stordalen Mire near Abisko, Sweden - Palsa_T0_3 | ecosystem: Environmental > Terrestrial > Soil > Palsa > Peat permafrost | place: Sweden: Abisko...
AAGAGCAGCTTTCTGCTGGTTATGTCCGACGCTGCGTCCACTGAGATCGCCGTGAGCGAACGGCAGGCCCGGCCGCTGCGCCAGCGCCTGCCGGGTCTCTAGCTTAACCCCATGACCAGGTCTTTGACCGCTTGAATTTGTACCAATGTGGGTGCACCATCCTTTTCGGGCCTGCATCAGCAGGTCCATTTTCTTGCACCAGACAATCGACAAACAGGTCGCCTGCGCTGTCATCGCCAAGCTTGGATGTACGCCACAGCAGTTTCGTGGCCGCAGTCGCGAACTTTATATCGGGCGGGGTTTGGTCCACTGGCATTCGAAGTCGAACCAGGAAGTCGTCGAAACACTGATTCGCTACTCGCGTCCCACCAAAGTGCTGCCGAGTAACCCTTGTGATGTCATTCTCGAAGCTGTGCTCGGGGAGCCGCCGACAGAGGAGGAACTCACGCTGATTCGTGGGGAGGGAGAGAACGGCGCGATTCTCAAGGTAGCCTTGGCCTTCGGTTTCAACCTGCCACCAGACATCGGCGCATTGTTGAGCTCGATGGGCAGGGGCATGAGCATCTGGGAGCAGCAAAGCGGTTGCTTCCAGACTCTGCTGAGCATCTGGAGGTACGTTTTCGATAGCGTGTCCATGACCGGTTCGCCCCACAATGAGGAGCTCGTTCAGGAGCTCGAATCGCTCCTTTCCCAAAGGACGCGAAAGGATCCATGCCGCAACCGCGCTATTACGGCTCGGGAAACCTCTTCCAGACGACTCCCGGATTGAGACCGAATCTTCCAGCCAAACGAGTCATAGCGTCGGCAGCATTGCTGTCTCGGGTCAAACGCAGGGCGCCAAAACCCACAACGCTTAGGGTCAGGGCCTTGACCAGCTTGAAGATGGCGATCAGGCGTAGCAGCCCATTGTGTTTTGTTTTCATGAGGGTGTCTTCCCCTTGAGGATGGAGCCTGTTACGCGGCGATTGGGCCGAACCCTTCTCGATGGTAGCTGGATCGGTATGAGTCATCTTGCCGGCGCGCCTCAGAATACTGCCCGACTGATAATCTTGCAATTTTTGGTGAACCTGTGTCGCCCACGGAGGGAGTGCGTTAGACAGAAGCAAGTTCCCCTGAAGATCGTTGGCAAATGTACTGAGTCGTGACTTCGGATCTTATTAATTCGGCTCGGGAAATTATGATTGGAGGTGGAGCAGTAATTCGGCGCTGCTCTTGGCACACGCGTGCTGCATGAGGAGAAGAACGCTCGATTGCGTTCGTTCCGCTGCCGCTCGAAAGCGAAACCAGGTAGAGAGCTCGATGGGGGAGACAAACTCCGGGGCCAGGCCTGCCATATCCAGCACAACCGCGCTGAAGCCGCCGCCCTGCAAAAGCAGATCTGCCGCTCCCAAGGCCAGCTCAATCCATCCCCACGGTTTGGCCATCGAGGAGTGACGTCTTGAGGCGATGACTGCCAGTCCGTTGCTTGCGATGAGGCCCGGTCTTGCTTCCTGTACTCTACGTTGGGGCTCCGCGCAGCGTGGTGCGAGGGATTGCCGGCCGAGCAAGCCGCTGACAGCACGGGACAGTCCCTTTGCCTCTCCCCGCGGATGCGAACCAAATCCTCCACCGTGCAACCCTTGTTTTGCAGGACGCGGAACGAGGTACTTGTCCGGCAAAACGAAGCTGCGTATCGGGCGCTTTACTGTCATCTGTATCGCACTACAGCGGACCCTCAAGAGCCGTGCAAGATCGACTCCGGCAGCAGCAGCAGACACCGCTTTTCATTGTTTGCACCCACATGACTCACGCAGAACGAGCGAGACCGGTAGGACCATTCGAACGTTGGAAGAAGGGCCGAGGTGATGGATTCTGTCGAACAAGACGCGAGTTGCCGTACGTCCCAGATCTGCAGCAGGCTGACTGATCGTCGTAATAGAAGGCTTCAGTAGCGCATAAAAGTCAACATCGTCAAAACCAGCCAGCGCAACATCTCGCTGGATTCGAATACCCAGGTCATGAAGTGACTGAATGACGGTTGTTGTGCAGATATTGTTTGTCGTGAACAGAGCATCTGGACGTTCAACGGAGTCAAAGACCGATCGCAGGGTAGGCAAGACGTCTGTCTCATTCTTAAGTACTAACTTCTTGCGCGGTAGCCTCGCACGCCGTAGGTGTTCTTCATAGGCCGCTACTCGTAATTTGATCGACCGTAGATGAAAGTCCGTCGCCACGCAGACTATCCTCTCGTAGCCGTGACTCCGCAGATGTTCCATCACCATATGCGCGCCTAGCCGATTCTCAACCTCCACTGAGTCAGTGGAGGCAATCTCGATTGGTCGGTCGATGGTGACGATTGGAATCGATGCTGCGGCCGCGGTTTTCAGATGCTTGCTCCGACTGTCTACAGGAGCGAGAAGGATGCCGTCGACGGGATGATTCGTCATCTGCTCAATCTCCGCCGCCTCGGTCAATGGGTCGTTGTCGGAAACAGCGAGCCAGACAAGATAACCTGCCTCTCTCGCTGCCTGCTGGACACCCCGGCAGACCACAGAGAAAAACGGATCTGCTACGTCTGGCACGATGAGTCCGATTGATTTCGAGAGCTTACCCGTCAACATTCGCGCTGCGTGATTGGGACGATAGTCCAACTTGCGTATGGCAGCATGCACCCTTTTTGCCGTTGCCTCAGAGACATACGGGTGGCCGTTGATTGTGCGGGAGACCGTCATCGGTCCGACGCCCGCGGCCCTAGCTACATCGACCAGCGTCGCTTTTCTTATTGAGGACTTGCGCATATCCACCTTGTAACCAAAGTCAGTGAGAACGCTAACAGAATATTCACGAACCAAGCCCAGTTATTACGATAAAAAACTTGTTGACAGGCGATTTTAGCAAGGTATATAAGCTGTGACCGTTGTGATAGCGCAATCATATTTGTTGTGAATTGGGCCGGCAATGCATTTTGTAGTTTTTTAGGAGAGCCAATGAAAGATCTCGTGTGTGCCAAATTCTTCCGCTCGTGGGGCGTCCTCGCCGTCCTCTTGCTCGTGACCTTATCCGGATATCCCCAATCGGACGTCGGTAGCATCAGTGGCTTTATAAGGGACAAGAGCGGGGCAATTGTCCCAAGAGCAACGGTGACGGTCCGTAATGAAGGCACCGACGAGTCTCATGCGGTGGTCGCCGATGCACAAGGCCACTTTGCAGTCACAAACCTACCCCCCGCAACCTACACCATGACAGCAGAGGCAACCGGGTTCAGCAAGTTTGTGAGTGTTCACAACGCCCTTGGTGCCAGCACGGCGCTTGAAATTGATGGATCGCTGGCTCCCGGCTCGATAAATCAAACGGTCGAGGTCACCGCCAGTGCAGTCGTTCTTCAGACTGAGTCAGGCGCTGTGCAGAGCGAAATTAGTGGGCAAACAATTACCGATCAGCAGTTGAACGGGCGTAACCCGCTGTTCATGGGATCTTTGCTCCCTGGCATGCGCAGCGCCACGACTCTCGGCGACTTCAACTTTGCCATTGGAACTTCGGTCCCGTTCAATGTGAATGGCGCTCGTCAACAGGACACGGTGGTTTATTTTGACGGCGCACCCGCGGTTCGTACTCGCGGAAGCACCCAAGTCATTGGCGTAGCAAATCCCGACGCGATCGAGGAGATGCAGATCCTTACCTCCGACTACCAGGCGGAGTACGGGGGCTCTGCTGGTGGCCAGATGCGTATCGTCTCGAAGACGGGCACGAAGGACTTTCATGCGACCGCGTATGAGTATCTCCGCAACTCGGCCATGAACGCCAACACATGGACACGCAATCAGAGTCCCACGACCCAATTCGCTTCGCCATTTCGCTACAACAACTTTGGCTTTACGTTCGGAGGGCCCGTCTACATTCCCGGTGTCCATGCGACGGAAAAGTACCGGCGAAAGCTATTTTTCTTCGTAAGCGAGGACTGGATTCGTTATCGCTTCTCCGATACCCAGACGCAGGCAGTCCCGACCAATTTGATGCGCGCCGGGAATTTCAGTGAACTCCTCACCACCAACCCTTGGTATGCGTCGCCGACGATCATCTACGATCCTGCCACCTGCCCGGTGAACAAAGGTGCGGGATGCACCCCCTTCAACAACAATACGATTACTTCTGGCAGGCTAAGCGCCAATGGCATCGCTATCATCGATGCCTATCCCATGGCGACTCCCGGGTACCTCAACGGCACACAAAATTGGATTGCCCAGGCGGCGCACCCTATCAACCAGCGCAAACAGTCCATCAGTGTAGATTTGGCGATTACTGATAACCATCACCTCTCGTTCCGCCGTCAAAACGTAACGTACAACGAATATCTGCCGTTCGATCAGGGTTCCGGGTTGACGGGCCGTTACTTCAACCGCCCTAACCAGACCAATGGTCTTACCTGGACCTGGATCATCAGCCCGAGCATGATCAACGAAGCCCGTGTTACTTATAGCCTTGATCAGGTCTACATTCCCGTCAATACAGCACTTGCGGGCTTCAATCGGCAGACCTTCGGCATCGACTTCCCTTACATCATTCCCGGACAGAAGGCCGCCGAGAATAAGATTCCGAGTGTCAGCGGACTTGGCAGCTTCTACGGATTGGCGGGAGGGCCATATCCATCGCACTCCGGAGGGCCCATCTACACCTACTCCGACAGTTTGACGAAGGTCTGGGGGAACCACACGGTCAAGGTCGGCGGCATCTTCGCAAATGCCGGAGAAAATGACAATGACCAGATCAACGTGTCCACAGTACCCGGCGGAGCCAACAACCAGAATGGCAACTTCTTCTTGAGTGATGCCAGAAGCAACCTGGGTGGCACGTCAGGGGTTGCTCTCGCAAACCTCGCCTTGGGACTAGCCGACAGCTACACGGAGATTGGACCCAAGTCCTACACGGTCTGGCGTGGCCAGTCGTACGAGTTCTTCGCTCAGGACTCTTGGCAGGTAAACGCCCGGCTACATTTGGACTATGGTCTGCGTTACACGGCGCTTACCCCTTACAAAGCTGCCTGGGGCAATGCAGCGTTCTTCGACCCCGGTTCCTACAGTCCCTCGGCTGCTCCGACGGTAAACCCGTCCACTGGCAACATCAACCTTGGTACCGGAAATGCCTATAACGGAATGGTTATTCCTGGCCGCTCCAACTTCCCAGCATCGGCGGCTGCTCATGGAGTTGTAGGCGCCACGCCTTCCACCATCAATACGGCCTGCGCCGGTAGCCCATGCACGGCCCTTTTTGCACCAAGTCTAAAGGACGGTTATACCAACACCTCGATGGTTGTTCAGCCGCGTGTCGGCGTTGTTTATGAATTGGACCCGAAGACAGTAGTTCGCGGGGGATTTGGTAGTTTTGCGACCCGCATGGGACTTCTGGATAACATCTTTCCGGGTGGCAACCCCCCCTTCCAACCGTTCATTGGCGTCAACGCTGTCGCGAACAACCTGACGTCTATGGTCGACAACCCGGGATATGCTTTGAACAGTTCGGTCTCTCCATCGCTCACCGTCACGACCCTCAGTAAGAGTTTGACCGCCCCAGTCCGCTACAACTGGAACGGCGCGGTTCAACGTGAGCTTCCGCTGAAATCAATGTTTACCGCAGCGTACGTTGCTGGCCGGGGAATCCACAATTGGCGGGTCTATGACATCAACCAGCCGACTGTCGGGGCGCAACAGGCCCATCCGGGCGTGAACGTCAACGCACTTCGTCCCTATCTGGGATACGCCGCGATCCAGCAGGAGAAAAGTGATGGCCGTTCCCGCTATAACTCACTGCAACTCTCGTGGCAGCGCACGAGCCCGAATAATATCAGCTTCGGCGTGAGCTACACCTTATCCAGGAGCTCGGATGACAGCTCCAACTATCGTGACATCCTTCCTGATACCTACGACACTAGCAACCTCTACGGACCGTCGGAGTACGATTCACGTCACATGGTGGTGGTGAACTATATCTGGGCGCTACCCTTCTTCCGCAATCAAAACAATCTCGAAAGTAAGATCCTGGGCGGATGGCGGATAGGGGGTGTTGCTCAGTTCCAGACGGGTGCGCCTTGCGGCGTTGGAATGAACACCGACTATGCAGGCGTCGGAGAATACGGCAGCTTTGGATGTGGGTCGCAAGGAGAGTTCTGGGTCATGAACGGAAAACCGAAGATCCTTCATCAATTCGCAGGTTACGGCGGGACTGGAAAGTACTTCTCCACGACAAACGCCGATGGCACTCCTATCTTCACTCCGCCTGCGCAAGGAACCTTCAACCATCAGCAGGGTGTCAGAAACTCGATCTATCAGCCAGGCTACCAAGATTGGAACCTCTCTCTTAAGAAGAGGTTTGTGTTCACTGAACGCACCAATATGGAGTTCAGCACCGATGCCTACAACTTCATCAACCACCCCAACTGGTCAGGGCCTAACCTGAATCCTACTTCGGGTCAGTTTGGAGAGGTCACTGGCAAGTCCACCACCAATCCGCGTACCTTGCAGGTCGGTCTCCATCTAAGTTATTAATACCGGCGAGTTAATACCCCGCGTGGAGGAAACTTCCATGCGGGGTTTCGCTTTCTTCTCAGACACCGTAGATCGATAAGCATTACGCAATACGAATCCATCATGATGGAGCATAGGATGAAAAAGATATGCCGGGAATGCGGTGATTGCATGCCTTTATCTAACAGCAAGCCCAACCGCTGCAGCTTATCTACCTGGTTATCACTAATCTCCGCTGCGTTTTTGCTTCCGCTCTCTTCATGGGGCCAAACCATGAAGTCGCCGGACATCACCAGGACCCCCACGCTCTACGTGGTGCCATATGCCCATCTTGATACGCAATGGCGATGGGAGATGCCCCAGACGATCAGCGAATATCTCCTCAAGACGATGCGCGTCAACTTCGATTACATCGACAGATATCCGCATTACGTCTTTAACTGGACCGGCTCCAATCGCTATCGCCTCATGAAGGAGTACTTCCCGGACGACTACGCTCGGATGACTAAGTATGTCGCCGCCGGACGCTGGTTTCCCGCTGGCTCGTCGGTGGAGGAAGGCGACGTCAATCTGCCGAGCGCTGAAGGAATCTTCCGTCAAGTACTGTACGGCAATGAATATTTTCGCAAAGACTTCGGCAAAGCGAGCAATGAGTATATGCTTCCAGATTGCTTCGGCTTTCCGGCTTCGTTACCAAGCATTCTCGCCCACGCAGGGGTGAAGGGCTTCTCAACGCAGAAGCTCAACTCGGTCTGGCAACCTTCGCCCATCGTCGGTGGTCCGGACTCTCCCGAGAAAACTCCGGAAGGCATTCCATTCAATGTCGGACATTGGACCGGCCCCGACGGCAAGACTGTGATCGCGGCCCTCAATCCCGGCGGATATGGAAGCAATACCTACACCGACCTCAGTAAAGAACCGCCGCCGCCATCCTCCCAGGTGCTTACCACCGAAGAGCGCGCCAAACTCACGCCGCTCCAGATCCGCCAGTACGAACGTCGACAGATTGAACCAGATTGGGTCAAGCGCATCGACCTCAATGGCAGTGTGACGGGTATCTTCGCCGACTACCACTACGTTGGCACCGGAGATATAGGCGGGGCGACTGAAGAGTCCACTGTCAAGCTACTCGAGGCGATTGTCACGAAGAGTGAGACGGTGCTACGGACACCCCCAAGGCTCGACTTCCTCAAAGAACGCTCCACCTATAGTGCGGCTCCTATCCGTGTCGGAGAGGGTCCGGTCCAGGTCGTGGAGTCGGCTGCAGATCAGATGTTCAATGACATGGAGACGCTGAACACGGACCGCTTGCCAGAGTACAAAGGCGACCTCGAACTTATCAACCACTCCGCCGGTTCCTTGACCTCGCAGGCCTATCACAAGCGCTGGATTATGCGGAACGAGTCGCTTGCCGACGCCGCTGAAAAAGCTTCTCTTGGAGCGGAATGGATCGGAGCGCGGCCGTACCCTCTGCAGCGACTGACAGACGCCTGGACACTCGAACTCGGCGGCCACTTTCATGATACCGGGGCCGGTACCGCCACGCCGCGCACCTACGAGTTTGCATGGAATGATGATGCGATCACTGCCAACCAGTTTGCCGGCGTGATTACAAGCGCGACCGAGGCCGTTGCCTCGGTGCTCGACACCCAGGGAACAGGCATTCCCATCGTCGTCTACAACCCACTCAACGTCGAGCGCGAAGATTTAGTCGAAGCGACCGTTGGGTTCGTTGGCGCAATGCCAGCCGGCGTGCAAGTCAGAAGTCCCGACGGCGCCGAGGTTCCGGCGCAAATGGTCGACGGCAAAGTTCTCTTCGTCGCCAAAGCACCCTCCGTTGGATACGCCGTCTATCATGTGACACCCGCGGCAGCCATTTCACCAAACTCGACGCTGAAGGTCACTGCGTCGTCCCTTGAAAATGCTCGCTATCGCATTCAACTCAACAGCGGTGGAGATGTTGCCAGCATCTTTGACAAGCAACTTAACAAAGAGCTCCTCTCCGCCCCCATTCGGTTTGCAATTACTACCGATACTCCAAAACAGTATCCCGCCTGGAACATGGACTACGAGCAGGTGGAGGCGGCGCCACGCGCGTACGTTAGCGGACCGGCTCAGATCCGCATCAAGGACAATGGCCCTGTACGAGTTGCGCTTGAAGTGACACGCAGCACAGAGGGTTCTAATTTTGTTCAGACGATCAGTCTCTCTACTGGCGACGCAGGAAATCGTGTTCAGATCAGCAACGCCATTGACTGGCGCGGCCTCACCTCGAACCTCAAGGTGGCGTTTCCCTTCACGGCGTCCAACCAGAACGCAACCTACAATCAGGACTTGGGAACGATTGAGCGGCCCACGGCCACGCCACGCCAGTTCGAAGTCGGCTCGCATCGCTGGATCGATCTGACCGACAAGAGCGGCTCCTTTGGCGTCACCGTTCTCACCGACTACAAGAATGGCTCTGACAAGCCCGACGACAAGACCATCCGACTGACGCTCCTGCGTTCCCCTGGAATCCAACCTACCGCCAATCGCGCACCGGGCGCATACAGCGATCAGGCGAATCAGGACTGGGGCCATCACGAATTCACGTTCGGCCTGGTGGGACACTCTGGAGACTGGCGGCAGGCCCAGACAGACTGGCAGGCGTACCGCCTCAATGATCCGATGATGCCCTTTGTCACCACTGCCCATATTGGCGCGCTCGGCAAGTCCTTTTCCCTGATGCATCTCAATAACTCGAGACTCCGTGTCTTCGCTCTCAAGAAGGCTGAGACCAGTGATGAGGTTGTCCTGCGCGTCGCCGAGTTGGATGGTAAGCCAGCGGCGAACGTGCGCGTCTCCTTCGCCGCACCCGTCCTCTCGGCCCGCGAAATCAACGGACAGGAGCAGCCTATTGGTCCAGCTGAGGTGAACGCCGGATCGCTGGTCACATCCTTCTCCCCCTACCAGCCTCGGACCTTTGCACTACATCTAGGCGCATCCACAGTCAAGGCTGCTGCTATTCGGTCGAAGGTTGTGTCGCTTCCTTACAACCTCGCCGTTGCGACGAACGATGACACGAAGACTCCCGGTGGCGGATTTGACGGTCAGGGCAACGCGATTCCGGCGGAGATGCTGCCAGCACATCTCGACTACAACGGAGTGGATTTTGCCCTCGCATCTTCGAAGACCGGGTCACTCAATGCCCTTGTCGCCAAGGGACAAGCCATTTCACTGCCTTCGGGCCACTTCAATCGTGTCTACATACTCGCCGCGAGCGCCGGTGAAGATCAGCGCGCTACCTTCCAAATCGGCCAGAGTTCTGAGGAGCTTCTCATTCAAAGTTGGGGAGGCTTCATCGGCCAGTGGGATACCCGAACGTGGAAGAGCCAGCCGGTTTATAACCGGAACATCTCAGCTCATCATGCCGTGTGGCCACCGCAGGATATGGCCGAGCGCGAGAACCGCGCTCCCTCGCCTAGCTATCCGGACGACTACCTGGGTCTCAAAGAGGGGTTCATAAAACCTGCTGGACTGGCATGGTACGCATCGCACCATCACACCGCAGAAGGACTCAATGCGCCCTACGAGTACTCTTATCTCTTCGCTTATTCCATCGAGGTTCCCGTAGGAGCGCACGAACTTACTCTGCCCCAAAACGACAAGGTTCGGATTCTTGCGATCTCCGTAGTAGAAGAAAATCCCATCCTGAGTCCCGCTGAACCACTGTTCGATAAGCTCAGTGGCCCCAACCCCGCATCGCTCAACGAGCAGCCAGTGCATTGACAACGCAACCACTCAATCGGCGCCATAACCAATCCACAACTTCTGAGACTCGCAGTTTTAGACTACAACGATGATAGAGCGTTCGAGGAAGTTAATGACTATGCAAGTGAAACTGCACTTCATTCTCTCGTATTCGATCCGTTTCTCTCTCGCTGCGCTTTTACTCGGCGCTCCGGTCATAAGCCGACCTGCGTGGGCGCAAAAAATTCTCGACAAACTTACGCCGGACTACACGCACAACGTCGATCCTTTCATCGGGGTCGATTGGGGTGGCAATACCTTCGTCGGTTCCGCGGTTCCCTATGGTCTGGTCAAGGTCGGTCCTGACATGGAGAGCTTCGACGGCCGCAGGTCCGGATTTGGTTATTCCAGCAGCGGGGTCATTCTTGGTTTTTCGCACTTGCACCTCAGCGGTGCGCAGGGCAAATACGGCAACATTCTCGTTGCTCCCGTCACCGGTCCGCTCGATCCGGGCGACATCAAAACTCCTCGCACTGACGAAGTCAATCAGGTCGGTTACTATGCCGCGAGGCTCACCCGTTATCACGTCACTGCTGAACTGACCAGCAGCCGGCGGGTCGGCCTTCACCGCTATACTTTTCCGGCCTCACGGCATTCACACATAATCATCAACCCGGCGGCTGCTCTGGGTCTGGGCACGGACTGGCAAGCGCAGAAATTTCTTGGCGCGGAGGTTCACCTCACTTCGGACCACGAAGTCCAGGGTGTAGCACGCTTCACCGGGGGCTGGAACAGAGGCGGTGAGTATCGTGTCTACTACTACATGGTGCTCGACACACCTGCCGAAAAGACGCTGACCTGGACCGGAGAGGTTTTGACATCGAGCAAAGATGCAGCGGTTGGGGCAGACACCCCGATTGGTGCCTCCTTCGATTTCACGACAAAAGCCGATCAGATTGTGCAGGCCAAAGTAGGAATCTCGTTTATCAGTGCTGAGCAGGCAAAAAAAAACGTTCAGCAAGAGGTCCCTCTATGGAACTTCGCTGCTGTCCATAATGCTGCTACGGCGTT
>Ga0302326_10028232_pt1 | contig 11296 bp, 8 predicted proteins | sample Palsa_T0_3_FD_202264 | JGI IMG/M metagenome (GOLD analysis project Ga0302326, IMG submission 202264) | Peat permafrost microbial communities from Stordalen Mire near Abisko, Sweden - Palsa_T0_3 | ecosystem: Environmental > Terrestrial > Soil > Palsa > Peat permafrost | place: Sweden: Abisko...
CGACGCAGCGCTTCGGCGCGGACGCGCGCCAACTGACGCATACCCGGCGAAAGCCACAGCACCCGAAGTGAATTCACCGCGGGAATGCAGCGCTCAGCCACATCGTCCGGCATCATCGTCTCCTTACTGCGGCCGACGAAAGCCCGGCGCTCTCCAGCTAAACCGATTACTTGCCCATACCGATAGTACATACTATCGGTATGGTTAACAACAGAAATAGTTACTTATAGTATCGCTTTTTGGGGATGACCCCGATAACCACGGTGGCGAGTCCCCCGTACCGAATCCACTGATCTGTTGGACTCATTCGCACCAACACGCCAGACCGTCGGCGCCCCTTCACGGTGCCCAAGCCGGTCGTCTAGTTTGCGGCACACGTAGTATGTCAGGTTTGATTTTGGTTATGTATCATCTTAATGGTATGTAATATCCACTATATCCGGGAGCTCGGTTTGTATGCGATTACTGCCTGATCACGCGATTCGCGCGATGCCGGGAACGCAGGATTCCGGAAAAGCCGAGGCCGCGATGACCTTCCTGACCGAGATCGACTCGGTTACCGGCCTGATGGACGCGCAGGTGGCCAAGGATAAGGGACGCGACCTCCACGACCGCTACGTGTCCGCGCAACCCTTCCCGCACATCGCGATCGACGACTTCCTGCCGCCGGCGTTACTAGAACGCTGCCTGGCCGACTTTCCCACCAGCACCGACGCGGAACACACCTACAACCGGGATCAGGAGCGGCTCAAGCGAAGCTATTCACCCGATGTCCTGCCTCAATACACGCGGCAGCTCTTCTACACCTTCAACTCGCGCCCGTTCATCCAGGTAGTGGAAAACATCTCGGGCATCAAAGGCCTGATACCCGATCCGTACTTCCTGGGCGGCGGCCTCCACGAGATAGCCGAAGGCGGCCATCTCTCGATGCACGCTGACTTCAATCACCACGTTCGGATGAACCTCGAGCGGCGGATCAACGTGCTGATCTATCTGAACGAAGGCTGGACGGAGGAGTACGGTGGGCAACTCGAGCTTTGGGACGACGATATGACCCGCTGCGTCCAGTCTTATGTGCCGCTGTTCAACCGATGCGTTGTCTTCAGCACGACATCGACGAGCAATCACGGCAATCCGAAGCCCGTGCGTCACCCGCGGGGGATTTCCAGGCGTTCGATCGCGCTTTACTACTACACAGCCACCTGGGACGGCGGGAAACGCCAGCACACAACGCAATTCAAGGTCCGGCCGGGGAGCAGTGACACCCGCGACATTCAGGTGAAGAGGCAGGAACTCCAGGATAAGAGGCGGGAACTCGCCACCGACCTCTTCCCGCCCCTGCTGTACCGCGGGATGCGGCGTGTCAAGCGCCGGATCTCCAATCGCTAGTGGCGTGTCACGTCACTGATTGACGGTTGGAGAGCTGGTTCACCCGACCTAAGCCGTGCAACGATTTCCCGGCCCATCGACGACGAATACATAGCGCAGACGGATCAGCGACTAGGCACCGGCGAGCCGCGCCACGATCGGCGCCGCCGTTTCGATGTCGGACTTGAGTTGGATGTAGGAGATGCCGAACCGCTCGCGCCTTTCGATCAGAAGATCGCAACAGCGATCCACACTGCCGGTGAGCACAGCGGGTGAGTTCGCGAACAGCTCCGGATCGGCGCGCAGGTATTCATTGAAAGATGATTGCGACGGCGCCCGGCCGTCGACTTCGGTCAGGTAGACGTTGAACTGAATCTCGACGTCCTCGACTGCTCGCCCCACTGAACAGAGTTCCTTCTCAACCAGGCGGATCTTCTTCTCTACCTGCATAGCTGACAAGTCTGAGGCCGCCTCCGGCCCGAGCCCGCCCGCAGTCATCCTGGGATGAACCGCGACGATGTCCGCTTGCCGGGCGGCCAACCGCAACACGCGCGGACCGCCGCCACCCACCAGCAGTGGTGGGTGCGGACGCTGAACAGGCTTGGGCAGGCCGTCGAGACCCCGAACCGTGTAGTGCCGGCCTTCGAAGGCAGCGGGCACATCCGCGAACAACCGTTTGAGCAACTGCAGCGACTCACCCAGCCGATCGACGCGCTCGCCCGCTGAATCCATTGGCACGCCGACACTGTGAAAGTCGTCCTCGAGCCAGCCGGCGCCGAGGCCGATCTCCACCCGGCCGCTGGACAACACATCAAGCATCGCCATGGATTTGTGCAGCATCACCGGGTGCCGAAAGTCGTTGCAGATGACCAAACTGAGCAGACGCAGCGACGAGGTCGCCTCCGCGGCCGCGGTCAACGCGACAACGGGTTCCATCTGCCAGCCGGTGACGTGCTCAGCCACCGCGACGGTGCTGAAACCCAGATCCTCGATCCGCCTGATCTGGTCGCGCCACGTCGAGGGGGAGTCAAATCGAGGCATCGGCGCAATGAACCGAAACGGCCGAACCATCTCCACCTCCCAGGTATTGAACTCGCACCGAACCGCCGCGCCACGCGGCACGGATCCGGGTGCGGATCAGACGGTCTGACCTAGAGATCCTTGCGGAATACCGTCGCGCAGTCGACGATAGGCGGCCATGGCACCGGCCGCTGCAGGACAATCGTGAGGCCGTTTGCCCGGCACTCCTGAGCAACCAATTCCTTGCTGACGTTGCTGCGCCAGTGCGGGTTCCGCTTGATGTTCTTGTGGGCGCGGTCCCCCAGATCGGCGTGGTGTAAAAAGCCCGAGCCGCCTGGCTTGAGGACACGGGCGAACTCGCGAATGTAGTCCGACACCACGCTCTTGTCGAAATGCACCGCAGAGTCCCAGCAATAGATGGCGGTCACCGACGCATCAGACACCATTCGGAGATCTGACCCGTTGTTCTGGTGGTAGGTGATCTCGCAGGCGGTACCCGACGAACTGAGCCGCGCCTGCGTCTGCTCCAACGCGTACTGGTTGTAGTCGACCGCGATGAGCCGCGAAGTCAACTCGCTGAGCTTTTCGGTATTGCGGCCGGCACCGGGTGAAAGTTCCAGCACGGTGCTGAAATCGAAGTCTTCGATCAGGGGCCGAATGGTTCCAATCCACTGCTCATGGAACTCCCCTTCCGCCTCCCGGAAGTAGCCGTTCCACAAATTGTCCCGATGGCACTGTAGGAGGTTCGCGGTCTTTGGTGGTAGCAGATGCACGATGGTCATGTCGGCAAGCCTTCCGACGATGCGCTGGGCAAGGCTCATGGCACGGACATCATCGGGCGTGTTGACTTCGGTCACGGAGTCGCTCCTCATTTATCGGCGGGATGGTGATTGAGCTTGCGTATCGCAACATTCAGGTACGGCATGAATAGACCAGCGGGCAGGTCGGGTCGCTGCCAACGCAACATGTTGACCACGCGCCGTTTGCTTGATCGGCGATAGTGCAGCCAGCGCAACGGATTCTGACCATCTTGGAAGCTCTGTCGGTCCACCTCGAATTCGAGCGTGTGTAACGGTCCGAGTGCCAGCTCGATATCGTGATAGCTCACACCTCGACCGCGGCGACTGAGTTCCAGTAACGCTCCGTCCGACGCCGTGTCGAAGGCGCACGCATCGTCGTAGCGAGGCGACTGCTTCAGATACTCCAGCGCAAGCTCGTCCGGCAGCCAGTGGAAGAATGGCAAGTTCGAAGTGTGGTCATCGAACGGCCAGAGGCGATTGGGCGCCTCGATGATGCAAAGAATTCCGTCGTCGGCAAGTAGCCGCCAAGCGGCCTGCAGGCTGATCAAGCGTTCGCCGTGCGTCATATGCTCAAGTGAGGCGAAGAAAATCACCATATCGAAACTGCCGTGATCGAAGTGATTGTCGATCTCGGCTGCGTTCACAGCGTGAAGTGAAGGTTCGTTGACACCGAACAGGTTCACCCTCGCCAGCGTCATCTCTATCGCCTCCGGCACGACGTCGATGCCAGTCAGCGCGGCACCTTGTTCGGCCAAGGCCACGATCGACGAGCCTGTCCCGCAGCCGATTTCAAGAATCTTCGCCCCACTCAAGGGGCGAAGTTCATTGAGCCACGGGACATATTCGTGGCGGTCGTAGCGAAGACGGCCGAAGGTGTGCTCTTCGAGGTCGTGGCGGCCGACTTCCGATTCCCAGTAGGCGCGGTTAGACCACTGGTCGAGAAGGTGAGAACGAAACCGCTCGAGCGTCGTCGGGTCGAGTTCTACGAAATTTCGACGAAGCGCCCCGGTGGTGGCAATGTCACACCGCCAGATGAGCTGCCGCGCTTGCCGTTTAACCCAGTCTTTGGCGCTTACTTTGGAGGTGTCCGCCACTAGCGGTTGCCCCTCGGCCTCATACGATGTCGCCGGTGCGCCATACTGACCGGTCTGAACCGTCATATCCATCTCCTATTGATACCTGCGCTCAGCGCACGAGAAATATTGCCGGACAACAAATCTACGATCGGGATCTATGAATTTGATGACTCAGCACCCCGTTGATCACGTTCAACAGGCCGTCGGCGACAAGGTCCACGGCGAACTTGTCCGCATAGTGACGCGCAGCCGAGGCCCCGCGTAGCGTCGCGGTGAGGGGGTCCGCCAGATCGTCGAAGGCAGCGGCCAGCCCGGCGACATCATCGACACCAAGCGGCGGGCAGCCCGGTGGCTGGTATTCAGGTAGGCCACCAACCGTCGAAACAATTGGCATGACCCCCAGTTGCATCGACAACACCTGAACCCCGCTTTGGGAGGCTCGCCGATAGTGGGCGAGGGTCCCTTTGGCGGCCGCCAGCGTCGTTATGACGTCGGAATAGCGGTATCTGCCGGGACGCCAGCGCACATACTGGGGTAACGACTGGAGGACAAGCGGCCCGTCGCCGATCAGCACCAGCTCGTCGCCACGCCAACTGTCACCGTCGACGTGTCGTTGCCAGGCCTGCAGCACCACATCGATGTTCTTGTAGGACTGCAGGCGCCCGACCATCACGAAGTCGTGCCGCGCCTCGGGGTCCGCCAGCGGGGGAACCAAGGTCGGGTCGAGGTCGCTGGCAAGGGGCAACACATGAACGGGGGTGCCGATCACGTCACGGCGGGTGGCCACTGCCGCTGCCACATAACTGCTGTAGGTGATGGTGGCCGCTGACCGCGCGCCCCAGCGGTCGAAGATAGCGCGCTTCAACAGACACCGCTGCTGGAGCAGATCGTGGGCACGGTGGTCGTGCACCAGCTGAATGCGCGGGGCCCAAGCGGCCAGTACGATCCAGCGTGGATCGCAGACCGACTCGGTGATGACGACATCGGGCCGATAGTCACGCACCTCGCGTCGAGCCGCGGCAGTATCGGGCCAGCTCGACGCGGTACGAAAGCGCGGATCGAGCACGAGTTCGTAATCGCGGGGCGAATCGGATTCCGGGTGTTGGTCGGACGTCACCAGCAATACCTCGACGCCCCGCCGGCTTAGCGCCTCGGCGTGCACCCGCGCCAGCGGCCGCAGCCGCGGTGAAAGCCACAGTACGCGTGGGGAATTCATAAGGCCGCTAGCGGATCGAGGGACCAGCGTCCGTTGAGCTGTGGGTATCGTCGTCTTACCTCCTCGTACAGTTCCGGGATCGTCAGGAAGACGCAGTCCGGATCGGCAGCGAGAAGCCGTTCAGGAGAGATGATCGCGACATCGGTACCCGATATCCTGCGACCCTGCTTAGCGGGGGACGCGTCAGCGATCCCGAGGACAAGCCGCCGATCGACGCCGGCGAGGCTGAACCAGGCGGGGACGCGTGACGAAGCGCCGTACCCGTAAACCCGTTGTCCGCTGCGCGACTTATCCTCGAGCCAGTACCGCAACCGCGAGGCCTGGCTCTCGGCCGCTCGCTGAAGGCGTCCGACGATAGGCGCCTCGGTGATTCCGAAATCTGCCTCGCGTTTGAGAATGTTGGCGACCCGGCGATCCGGCTCGACGGGGCCGTGGACGGCGGCAACCAACACGGTGCCGCCATACAGATCGAACTCCCACGCGGTGGCTACACTCATCCCCGCCGCCCTCAATAGCCTGGTCAGCGCGGTCAGCGAATAGTAGGCGAAATGGCCGTGACGCAAAGCGTTCCATTGCCCTTTGCCCACAATTGCGAACAACGAGTGGAATTGCAGCAGCAAGACGCCGTTCGGCGCGGTCGCAGTGGCCCGCACCTGGAAAGCCGTGCGCTGATCCGCGTCGTGCATGATGCCGAACGAGTCCAGCACGACATCGGCGGCCTGGCCGGCGTCGGCCTCGGCGAAACCGCGCTGGGCCAGTAGCGGCAGCCACGTCCCGCCGTGCGGACTGCCGAATTCACGCACCGTGGCGCCGTGTAACCAACCGGTGTCGGCCACCCGTTTCACCGCACGGATAGCCTGATCCCGCAACGCTTCCGGCTCGATACCGCGCGGCTCGGCGGTCACCGTATCGTCGTCGCTGAGCTGAGCAAGGCCACACGCGGCGCACAGATCCATCGCCAGCGAATGGGACGACTCGTCAGAACGCACCGGCTCCGTCGCTAGCGGAAAATGGTCGGCTGCAGGGACTTTACCCACATCGACCACTCGACTCAGGTCAGCGCTGCCGCACGCTCGACAAACACTCATGCCAGTTTTGCCTTGGCGTGACTGGCCGCCAGCGTGCTCGAGCTCTGCAGGCTCGGCGGAAAGACAAGTTCGCCGCCCCATTCGGCGATGTAGCTGAGTTGTTCCCGTAGTTCGGCTTCCAGGTTCCACGGTAGGCCCAACACCACGTCTGGGCGGTCCCTCATGATGGACTTCGGCTCCCGAATCGGGATGCGGGTACCCGGCGTGAAGCGACCCTGCTTATAGGGGTTGCGGTCGACGATGTACTCGAGCAGATCGCTACGGATTCCGCAGTAGTTGAGCAGCGTGTTGGCCTTGCCCGGGGCGCCGTAGCCGACGACGCGCTTGCCTTCGGCGCGGCACTGCAGCAGGAACCGTAACAGGTTGTGACGCAGCATCTCTGTGCGGTAACGCAGCTGCCGATAGCCTTCCACCCGATGCAGTCCCGCCGCCTTCTCCATGCGCAGCACTTCGACAACCCGAGCGCTGGGTGGTGCGGCTATCCGTGACGGTCGGGCCCAGATTCGAAGTGATCCACCATGTGTCGTCAGCTGTTCGACGTCGACGACGGCCAGCCCGGCGGTGGCAAGCGCTCGTGTTGCCGACAGCAGCGTGTAGTACTGGAAGTGCTCGTGGTAGATCGTGTCGAACTGGACGTGGCGCACCAGCGGTAGCGCATGGTGGACTTCGATGCTCAGCCAGCCGTCATCGGCAAGCAGCGTGCGCAAGGATCGGGTGAAGCCCCGCAGGTCGGGAATGTGTGCGTACACGTTGTTCGCGACGACCAGGTCGGCCGGCCCGTGTTCGTCGCGCACTCGGCGCGCCAACGGCTCGTCCAGAAACTCGGTGAGGGTGGGAACACCGCGTTCGCGTGCAGTGGCTCCGACATTCACCGACGGCTCGATGCCCAGGCATGGCACGCCCGCCGCAACGACATGTTGGAGCAGGTAACCGTCGTTGCTGGCGACTTCGATCACCAACGAGTCTTTCGACAACCTGAGTCGCTTGACAGCTTGTCGGACGAACGTCTTCGCGTGCTCCACCCAGCTGTCCGAAAACGAGGAAAAGTAAGCGTATTCGGTGAACGTGTCTTCCGGCGTGATGAGCGCCGGTATCTGCAGCAGCAGGCATTCTTCGCACAGCCGCAGGTGCAGCGGGAAGGTCGGCTCAGGAAGATCGAGCTCGTCGCGATTGAGGAACTTCTCGCACGGCGGAGTAGCGCCGAGGTCCAAGATGCTGACCAGTCGCGTCGAGTCACATAAGCGGCACTTCATCGCTGCGGCGCACCCTGGTCGTGGGCCGCCACTGCAGCCGGAATTGCGCGGTCGTCTTCGGATCCGATCGACTCGGCGCCGACCACCCGACGTTGGCGAGCAGCAGCCCCGGCGTATTGCGTTGTGCTGGTGTAGATCAATTCCCCCAGCCCATGCTGGTACAGCCAGAGGCTGTTCTGCTGACCGGTGAACGACGCCTCGCCTGACATCCCGCCCCACGGCGTGAAGCCGCTGCCCAACCCGACGCCGAGCAGACCCGGAACAGCCCGGCCGTAGGCGTCGAGCAACCGGGCGTCCCGCCCCACTGCCGGCCCGGTTCGCGCCAGCGGCAACGCATAGCCGTCCTTGTCGAACACCGGGATAGTGGCCAGCCGGTAGCCGAATGCCGACACGATCAGATCGGCGTCGTCGAGCAGGGCGATCAGATCCGCACGCGGCACATCCCCCAGCGGCCGGACCACTGCGCGGTTGTCTGGCTCTACTCCACCTTTGCCGTGGATGCGCCGCCACATCTGCCGCCCGTCGCCCTGCAATCCACCCAGCCGGTGCACCCGGCCAGTGGCCTGGCATACGTCGGACTCCGAGAAGCGATACTCATCGGCGTCCGCGTCGGCCCGGGAGTAATAGGTGACACGGGGTTCGCTACGGGAAAGGATCTGCACGCTATGCGGATCGAAATGCACATCGGGCAGGTGGTCCAACAGCATCCACGCGCAGGAGAAGGCACTGTGCGAACCCCCGACGATCACCGCTCGCGGCGGACGTTCCCTGCCGGCCAATAGCCGCCTAACCTGTTCTGCACCGCCATGTTTGAGTAGCCGGTGGCTCGAGACGATCTTGTGTCGCCAGCGCGCGAGATCGACGTCCGTTGTGTCCCCGACGCCGCCCCATGACGTGTTCGGCTGCCCGCCGAGCGCCACCACGGCGCTGCCGGCATGAATCGCTTCGCGCTGACCGTCAGGCGATCTGATCACTACCACAACCGAGCCGTCAGGCTGCAGATACATTGCCCGCGCGGTGGTGTCGGTGAACACCCGACTGTTCGGATGACGGGCAACCTCCGCGACGAGCGCGGCATAGACGCGCCTTTCGAACCGGTCAACCAGCTCCAGTGGCGGGTGTCCGTTGCGCCATCCCTCCAACTCTTCGGTCACACGGTCGAGCCTCACGTCGAGCAACGGCGGCTCGCAACGCGGACCGTCGAGGCATTCCAGGAAGGACCTGCCCGGGGAGTCGGCGTTGAGCGCATACTCTCCCAGCGAGCTCCCCGTCTTGCTTCGCTCGACTATGGCGATGCCCCGGTCGAGCCAGTCGGCGAGCAGACCGTTTTGCGCGGCCCACACCAGCGATCCTGTGCCTGCGGGCCCACCGCCTAAGATCACCGTCTCGAACGTGGGTGTGCCTTCGGCGGCAACTGCGCGGTTGCGACGCAGTTGCGAGCGCGCGAGTCTTGTCAGCCGCGACTGGAACATCACGGGTTCCCCTCTCCAGGCGAACGCTTTTGGAGTGACTGACGGCCGTTCTTCACAGGACCGCCTCGATTGCTTCGACATATGCGTCGGTCATCGCGTCCACCGTGTAGTGCGCACGCATCCGCTCGAAACCTCGCTGGCCCACTTCAGGCAACGCCGCGGGTTCAGCCAGGATGCGGGCCAACTGGTCTCGCCACGCCGACACCGTGACCGGTTCGACGACGAACCCCGCTTCGCCGAAGTCCAGCATTTCCGGAATGGCGCAAATCGCCGACGCCGCAACGGGAACGGCCCTGGCCATCGCCTCGATGATGGCCATCGGAAACGCCTCGGACCGACTCGGCACGCACAGCAGATCAGCATCGGCCAGCGCCGGGCCCGGTCCTGCCGACCATCCGCACCACTGCACCCGGTCACGCAATTCGGTCGGGGTCGCGGCTTGCAACCTTTCCCGATCGGGACCGTCTCCGAAAATCGACAGCCTCCACGGCATGTCGGCCAGGCCGTGTAGCGCCTCGATCAACAGGTGCGGGTTCTTGTGCTCGAGTATGCGCGAAAGCATCACCAGGTGCGGCGGCTCACCGGCGGCGCGGGTCCGCTGGGCCGGCGCCTCAGGCGCCGGAACGCCGTTGGGAGCGACGAAGTGCTGTCCGCGCAGGCGATGGTGAGCGACGATCATTTCCCAATGCCGTTGCGCCAGAACGATAAAGCCATCGGATCGAGACATCGCGGCGGTCAATGGTCGCGAATAGATCCGCCGGTCCTCCTCCGGCGGCACGTGCGGCGCAACCAGCCACCGCCGGCCGTTGCCTGCCGCGCGCCACAGGGTGGCGAAGCCCGTCTCGGTGTTGGTGTCTCCGCTGATTAACACCGCGGGACCGTCGGCAATGTCGAGCATCGGCGCCCACCAGGGCTGGCGCACCACCCGCACGCGCGGTGGAATCTCTTTGATCAGCGGGCCGAACCGCTGTACGCACGCGATGGTGACCGGATATCCGCGTTTATCCAACTCGCTTGCCAGCAGCACCTTCTGACGCTCCGCACCGCCGTACACCAGGCGGTTGGTGGTGATCACCACGGTGGGTAAGTCCGTGCGGCGCTGCGCAGCAATAACGGCGCGGCGGTTTTGCCGTTTAGACTTCTGAACGCTATCCAAAAGTGTTGTGCCGGCCAGATACAAGTCTGCGTGGTGAACGCCGTCCTGATGCTCGATCAACAGTGCGGCGTTCGCGCGCAGCATGTCGGAATTGCGCAGGCGCTCAATGGTTGACATATTTGCGCCGTGCGTCGCACCGGGTCCACGCACCTCCGGGTCAGGCGTCGGATTGCCGTGCTCGACGGGAAGTTCGTCGGCCATCAGGAGGCGCCATCCAGCAGCGCGAGCGCGGTTCTGCCAGTCGGCTTCTTCACCGTAGAGGAAGAACTCTTCGTCGAACCCGCCGACCTGGTTCCACGCGGCACGTTTGATCGCCAGGCAGCAGCCGGCCATATAGCCGTCGATGCTCAACGACTCGGCTGGCTTACGGGCATACAGATGTGACAGCGATGTGCCGCGCAGAGCAGGTGCATAACCGGTCGCGGCGACCAGCGCACGGGTCAGCGTCCCGCGGCGAATCACGTTGTCCCAGGGCGCCGGGCCGGCTGCCGCGTCGTCACGCACCATGGGCGCGACCGCCGCGACCCCGGGTTGCCCGAGCAGCCGCGGGGTGCGGATCATCGGTCCGAGCAGCCGGGCGTCGGGGTTGAGCAACAGCAGATCAGCGTGCGGCGGCGTGTGCTCCACCGCCGCGTTGACGGCAGCGGCAAAGCCGATGTTCACCGACCCTAATACCCAGTGCACCTCTGGGTGACGGGCCGCCAGCTCTTCGCGGCCGGGATAGTCCACGCCACTGTTCTCGTAGACGTAAACCGGCAGTTCCGGCATGTGCTGGTCCAAGCTGGCAAGGCACTGTTCGACCAACTCGTGACTCTTGTACGTCACGATCACCAAAACGAGTGGAGGG
>Ga0302326_10028235_pt1 | contig 11295 bp, 13 predicted proteins | sample Palsa_T0_3_FD_202264 | JGI IMG/M metagenome (GOLD analysis project Ga0302326, IMG submission 202264) | Peat permafrost microbial communities from Stordalen Mire near Abisko, Sweden - Palsa_T0_3 | ecosystem: Environmental > Terrestrial > Soil > Palsa > Peat permafrost | place: Sweden: Abisko...
GTGGCTGTCAGCTGTTAGCTAGCTTCGCAAACACTTCCTGCGCTGCCGCGACCGCTTGTCCGTAGACCACAGGCAGTCCCAACGTGTCCTTGGCGATGTGCTCCATGGCTCCGAGTAGTGCAACCGCATCCAGGTAATCGAAGAAGCCGAGGTGCGCGACGCGGAAGATTTTGCCTTGCATCTCTCCTTGCCCATTCGCGATCACCAGGGCAAAGCGCGTCTTCAGCGCCTTCACCACCGCGCCTGAATCCATCCCCTCCGGCACAGCCACGGCCGTTGCCGCGGCGGCTGGAGCCGTGGGCGCAAAGAGCGTGAAGCCAAGCGCGACCAGACCCGCACGCGTGGCGGCTGCATTTACCTGTGCGTTGTCGATCAGGGCGATGCGGCCTTTTTCCAGATCTCCGCCCGCCTGCCCGGCTATATAGTCGAGAGCCGCGCCCAGGCCGGCGATCAATGCCACAGCCGGCGTGTAGGCGCTCTCGCCCTTGGCGGCGTTCTTGCGCTCCTTGCGCAGGTCGAAGTAGTAGCGAGGATTCTTGGACTTCTCCATTGCCGCCCAAGCTTTCTCGCTTACGCTGAGATAAGCCAGACCCGGCGGAATCATGACAGCCTTTTGCGAGCCGCCGATCAGCACGTCGATGCCCCAGCCGTCCACGTCGAAGTGGGTGGTGCCCAGGCCTGTGATGCCGTCGACGACGAGCAGAGCGCCGGTCTCCTTGACCAGTTTGGCGATGGCTTCCACATCATGGCGGACGGCGGTTGAGGTCTCGGTAGCCTGCAGATAGACGGCCTTGTGCTCCGGCTTGAGCGCGGCCTTTACCGCGGCCAGGTCGAAGGTCTCGCCGTAGGGCGCGGTCACTACATCCGGTTCGCATCCGAAGGCCTTGGCAAGGCCCGTCCAGCGCTCGCCAAACTTGCCGGCGGTCAGCACCAGCACCTTGTCTCCTGGCGAGGTCAGATTGGAGACCGAGGCCTCCATAGCGCCAGTCCCGGAGCAGGAGAGCAGGAGCACGTCGTTCTTTGTGCCCACAAAGACCTTCAGTTGGGCCAGCACCTTTTGGAAAAGGGCGCGGAACTCGGGGGTGCGATGGTGGATGTCCGCTGCCGCCATGGCAAATTGAGCGGCGGGAAGCAGCGGGGTGGGACCAGGCGTAAACAGGCGAGTCTTGCGAATCATGGCTTTCTCCTCGAATCGGAATCAAAGCCGCATGCCAGTTAGATCGCCGCTGACAGCGTAACCACATAATACACAATTTTGTGGTTTATGTGAATTTGTCTGACTTGTGTAAAACCTGCCGAATCTCAAAATGGAACCCGTCCCCGCCTGCACGATAAACTCTTCCATAGCATTCGTTGCAGGACCGCATCAGAAGGCAGGGAAACCCATGACCGACGCAGGCGCACTCGAAGCGCAAGTCACGCAGCAGGTAATCATCGCCATGAAGGCGCACGACGCGGTGCGCACCACCACCTTGCGCCTCATCAAGAACGCGCTCAAAAACAAGGCGATCGAGAAGCGCGCCCCGCTGACATCCACGGAAGAGCAGCAGGCGCTGGCCACCATGATCAAGCAGCGGCGCGATTCGATCGAGCAGTTCACCAAGGGCAACCGGCCGGAGCTGGCGGCCGCGGAAGCCGCGGAGATCGTGGTTATTGAAGAGTTTCTGCCCAAGGCGCTGGACGAGTCTGCGCTGCAGGCGCTGGTGGCCGAAGCCGTTGCCGAAGTTGCCGCCGCGACCGGACAGAAACCCACGGCGAAGGACATGGGAGCAATCATGAAAGCGGTGCAGGCCAGGCTGCAGGCTTCCGGTCTGCGCGCAGAGGGCCGCATTGTCAGCGAGCAGGTGAAGAAAGCGTTGGCTGCTTGAAAACCATCTGCGCGAGCGGCTCGTGAATGGTTGCTGCCGGGCTTCTAATCCGGATACGGCTCGCCGGCTTTCACGATGCGGATCATGTGGTCGGTGAAGACCGCGTGGCCGCCGGGGAGTTCCACTTTTTGCATGTGGCAACTGACGCAGTTGGCCTTGGCGACGGGGCAGGCTTTGGCGGTGGGTGGGGCGGCCGCGGTTGCGCCTTTGGACGCTTTTCCCCCACCATGGCAGGCCAGGCATTTGGAGTCGTAGACAGCGTCGTTGTGATTGACGGGCTGGTGCGGATCGTGGCAGGTGAGGCAACTGATGCGGCGGTCGTTGCCGGTGAAGCATTTGCTGTTTTCCAGGCGATAAGGCTGGAAGCGCACATCGACGACGCCTTTCCAGCCGTTGCGCACCACCGTATCCCAGGTGCGATGGCACTGCCCGCAGAAGTTCGCCGCATCTTCAGCATCCATGGTTTTGAGTTTTTTGGGCAGAGTGGTGAAGTTGTCGTGGATGGCGTCGGCCATGTGCTGTTCGACGCCCACGTGGCAGCGCTCGCAATCCAGTCCGGGAGTGAGGGTGTTCAGCTTCAATCTCACCCCGTCGAGAGCGTTGGTGGCGTGGCAGTTGAAGCACTGGTTCACCTCCCAGGCGTTCAATTTGCGGCCCATGGCTTCGGTCAGGTTGTGGGGCGTGATTCTGCCGTCGCCGGGGGTGGTGGCCAGCGCCTGATCGCGATGGAAGTAGCTGACCAGCCCCTCATAGAGATTGCCGTCCTTTTCGAGCACCCAGGTTTGCGATTGCTGGCCGAAATCCCAGCGAATGGGCAGTGTCATGGAGTCTGTTCCGTCGGACACGGTATAGGTGCTCTGACCGTCCTTGGTTTGCACCGTGTACGTGTAGGCGCCCATCTGAACCGTGAGCTTGGGGTGGGTATCGAGAACTGGATTCGCACCAGGGTTTTCCAGGGCGTGGCGCATGGGCGCGTGCGCGTAGGAGGCCGACACGCCCGCATGGCAGGTTGCGCAGGTGACCGCGGCTGCAGCCCCCGGCTTGGCGGTCTGGGCCTGGGCCAGCCTGGTTGAGGCGAACACGCAGAGCAGCACAACCAGCGCGACTGCGGCGAAGCTCGCCGATCGTCTTTTCAATCTACTTTGCCAGGCCAAGGCAAACCATGCGCTCACGGTATGCTTCCTCTCTTCTTCCCGTGCGGGCATACATGACGGCTAAACCGATGTGCGCCTCCAGGTCGTTGGGGTCGCGCTTGAGCACCTGATTCAGCACTTCGGCGGCGCGGTCCGGATCTCCGGTCTCGGCCAGGGCGCGGCCCAGGGCGAGTTGCGCCATCTCCATGTCGGGCGCTCCTGCCAAAGCCAGTTCGGCTTCCGGACGGGATTCAGCGAAGCGCCCGGCGAACATCAGCGAATAAGCGAGAATCGCGTGTGCTGCCGGATTAGACGGCGCCACTGCAACTTCGCTTTGAAACTGCGGAATGGCCAGTTCGGGCCCGTGCATGAACAGCAACGTTCCGTAGAAAAAATGCAGGTTGGGCGCGGTGGGATAACGCGCGAAGAGCTGGTTGAATTCTGTGTCGGCGCCCTGGCTGTCTCCGGACAGGAAGATGTATCCAGCCTTGCCTGCGGCCTCAAATAGTTGCCGGCTCTCGGCGGGAACATCTTTGGGCAGCGTTGTGATTCTCATTCCGGCAAGCCCCACGCCCAGCAGCAGGTCTGGATCGTCGATGTGCTTGGCCGCAAAGAACTGGTATTGCAGCAGAGCGTCCTGAAAGCGGCCCACGCGGGCCAGCAGTTGCGCCAGGCGGTAGCGGATGATCTGCTCGTTGCGGGGCTGGTTGGCGGCGCCTTTCCGGACGGCCTCATCGAGATCGCGAAGCGCGTCGTCGTAGGCGCCGGTTTCAAACTCGCACAGGCCGCGCAAGGCCATGGCCGGCGGCGCGTTGGGTTGAAGCTGGAGAAGATGGTTGAAGGCTTCGATGGCCTGCGGGAAATTGTCGGAACTGTATTGCAGCAGGCCGAGATAGAACCAGCCCTCGGCCCAGTCGGGCTTGAGTTGCTCGGCCTGGCCGTAGAGTTCAATGGCCAAGGGAAGATTTTGTTGATCGCGGGCGGCGGCGGCGCGGGCGGCAACGTCGTCAAATTGCGGGGCGGTTTGCTGGGCCTGGGCGCGGCCCGGGATCGCAGAAAACAGGACAAGCAAGAGGAGAATCAGCAGGCACCTGACTATCAAGGGAGGCAACGCGGGCCATAGCATCGGCCTTCTGCAACGCGCGGCGCGTTTGGTGACGGCTGCTAAAAAAGGCGCAAGAAACATCGCCGGCTGGATTCCTCTAAAGGGTTCGCTTCCGGCGCGTGCAAGAGCCGCACCACCGACCTCATACTAGCATGTGACCATCACGGCGACCACCCAGGTGGGGCCGGACCAGGTGCCTTCGAAAGTCCTTCAAACCGCCTGAGAGCTAGTCTGGTTGCATGCCCTTCAAGTGCGGGCGAACCTTCTCCTCCAAAGCTCGCACCAGTTCCGAGTCCATGTATTCGTAATCGTCGGGGATGCCCAGTACGGCAATCCTCTTTGTCCTGAGCACAGGCCCGAACCGTTCCGTGCGTCGTCGCCGGTGGGAGCTCTCCATGGCAAGGACTAGATCGGCCCACTCGATCAGGTCGGCTGAGACAGGGGTCTCGGCGTCCGGGCTGGTGCCCGCCGACAGTGCTTCCACATCGGTGAGCTGGCCGAACACTCTCTCCGCAGTGGGGCTACGCCGTCGATTCCTGCTGCAGATGAAGGGTATTTTCATTGAGATGCAAGTAGATTGCCAGCGGAATTCCGAGCCAGAAGGATGGTATGCCAACATCCGCATTCCATGAAATGGGCTGGGGCAGACAAATGTCCGCCCCAAAATTTGCTTCTATCTGCCGGGGTTGGCCGAAGCAGGAGGAGCCGGAGTGGCCGGAGCGGCATCGGCCGGGGCCGGAGCCGGTGCGGAAGGCTGGCCCTTGGAGAATCCGCGGATGTAATTGACCAGCGCCCAGACTTCGTCGTCCTTGGCGCGGCTCGCATCCTCGGGAGGCATCTTGTCGCCCTTGCCCTTGCGGATGGTGTCGAACAACTGCTTGTCCGGCAGGGCGGCCAGCGACTTGGGATCGGTCCAATCGGCGAGGGTCAGAGTCATGTCCTTGGCCATGTCGGTCTTGCCATCGCCGTTGTCTCCATGGCACATGGAGCAATCCACGCCGTAGAGTTTCCTGGCCTTCTCGCGCGCGGCTGCGGACGGTTTCACGGGATTGTTGTCCTGGGGCGGACCCCCTGCAGCAAGCGTGGGAGTTGGAGTGGGCGCGATCACAAAAAGGACAACGGCGGCGAGGAGCAAGAACGGCTTCAGCATGGCAGTCTCCTCAGTTGCAGGCGTTTGAACGCATCCTGTAGCTGATTGATTTTCACGCCGAATTATATGCCTGTCGAGCGCGCCTGGGGCTGTGAGGCTGCTCACACCATCAGAACAGGCCAACGTAGTCGTCGGGGAGGGGCGCGTGCTTGAGCAGGCTGAGCTCGCCGGCCAGCCGCTCCAGTTTGCCGCGGGTGGCAGCGGAGGGTGGCACCAGGGGCAGCCGTACATGGTCCGAGCAGCGGCCCATGAGCTGGAGCACAGTCTTGACGGGGGTGGGATTGGAATCCCAGAAATTGGCGTCGATGAGGCGGGCATAGCGGCGCTCGAGTTCGCGGGCCTCGCCCCAGTTGTTGCGCAGGGCGGCGCGGATCATGTGTCCCATCTGGGCGGGAATCTCATTGGCGGCTACGCTGATGAGGCCGTGCGCGCCCACGCCGATGGAGGCGAGAGCCAGGTTGTCGTCGCCGGAGAAGATCTTGAAGCCGCGGGGCAGGATGTGCACCAGTTCGGCAATCAGCGGCAACTTGCCGCTGGATTCTTTGATGGCCTGGATGTTGGGCGCGGCCTCGGCCAGGCGAAGGACGGTCTCGGGGTCGAGATTGACGCCGGTGCGGCCGGGGATGTTGTAGAGCGTGATGGGCAGCGGGTCGATGGCTTTGGCGAGCGCCAGAAAGTGCTGGAACTGGCCTTCCTGCGAAGGCTTGTTGTAGTAGGGATTGGCGGAGAGCACGGCGTCAACGCCGCGCACCTGGCGCAGGCGGCCGGCGAGGCGGAGCAGCGTACGCGTGCAGTTGTGGGTGCAGCCGGCCCATACCGGAACGCGTCCCGCGGCGGCCTCGGCGACGATGCGCACGGCCGTCAGCCATTCTTCTTCGTCCAGCGTGGCCGCTTCGCCGGTGGAGCCGCAGGCCACAATCAAGTCGATCCCGGAGTCGATTTGCCAGTTCACCAGCGCGCACAGCGCTGCCTCGTCAATTGAGTCGTCCGCCTTGAAGGGCGTGACAATTGCCGTACCGCAACCTGTTGTTTCCATGTCAGGAAAGATTATAGCGGTGGAGGGGTCTCGAATTTCCCCGCTGCGGGTTGGGCCGGATTAGGGCCGAGATTCTTTCCGGGACGACGGGCGGATGTCGAGGCGCAGCTACATCTCCTGCGGGCGGCGAACGACCCTGAGCTTTGCAGTTTGCGAAGACCAGAACGTCGAGCTCCACGCGGTGTTCTTGAGCGACGCAGCGTTGGCCCAGACTGCGCCGGCAAGGGCAGTTGCCACGAAGACCATGGTCCACATCATGCGGCTGGCGGGGGCCGCGGTGGCGGCAGGGATGTGAAGCAAGAGCACAAACAGGCTGATCATCACGGCTTCAAGCGTGGCCGCCAGGCGGGGAAAGACGCCGAAGAGAACGCAGAGACCGGTCGCGAAATGGCATGCGCCTGTGAAGTAGGCAAAGCCGAGGTGAGCGGGAATCCAGGCAGGAATCATGCCGGCGGTTACAGACGAATACACAAAGTGCGAAAGGCCAAGCGGAAGGCAGGCGAGGCCGAACAGGACGCGAGCGAAGCGCATGGCGCCCTCGCCAGTGAGGAGCGGCACGCGGGCGCGGGTTCGGGGACCGGCGAGGAGCGCCGAGAGGATCCAGCCGCCAGAGAAAAGAAAGGTGCTCTCGGCCAGGCCCAGCCACGCTCCCACGTCGCCCGGCGCGTGGGCGGCAAGCGGTGCCTGGAGCACAAGGACCCAGCCGAGAAGATAGACGGCCAAAATGGCTGCAGCGAGGCCGGCCGTGCGCTTGATCAACAAACCGACGCCGCCGGCCAGCAGAAGAATGCCGGAGAGGTGGGCCAGAAGCTCTCGCCCCGGCACCCAGAGGGGAACGGGCTCCCAACTGTAGGGGAAGTCTCCGGAGAAAAGGCTTAGGACACCGAGGCCCGCCAGGCCAAGGGCGAAAAGAAGATGGCCGACGCCAGTCACACGCATCGATTTGGACTCCTGTGACTCTAGATTCATGCGCGAGTTTCTCCTGGCGGTTACTCGGGGAAATGCAAGGCTAGCGTTGCAAGTGGGTGGGCGCCATATCCACTGACAGGGAATTGGCGCTGACCACTGTGCGCGGAATGCGCAATTGGGCAGACTGTTCGCTGCTATAGCGGCTCGAAGATTTCGCGGAAGTCGTATGCGCCGGATTTGTTGTGGAACAATTCGGCGGCGCGGACTGCGGGTGACGCAAACGTCTCATCTCTCATCGGCATCCTGGCGGATTTCCTGTTTAGAGAGGAAAACGGTCTGGATCGTCGGTCCAGGGATTGAAGGCTGCCGCCCCGCTATGGGCGAGATGGACAATGTTCCGGGTGGCGAGATATAGGTCGTGCTCAAGTGCAGTGGCTGCCAGCAGCGTGTCGACCACCGAGGGCCATTGGCCGGTCAGGCGCTTGACCTCTCCGCTGATGGCGCCCCAGCGCAGGGCAATCCGGTCCGAGACGGGTAGGACGCGCCCGGAAAATCGCGCTTCCAGCGCCCGCACCGACTGTTGAAGGCGGGGACGGCGCTTGTCTCCAACAGGCAGGTGATGAATGCCCTTTTGATACTCGGCGATCGTGAGAATGCTGAGGAAGAGCTTGAACTCGGGCTGGGATGCGATCCACTGCTCGACGCGTCCGTCGGGTTTGGTCCCGCTTACTTCGGCGATGACGTTGGTGTCGAGCAACCAGCCGTTCACAATGTCAAGTCCCTTCCCGTGTCTTCTTCGCGCGCGACGTCCAGACTGTCGAGGCCGAGGCCTTGCAGGAATCGGACCAGCGGCTTATGACCTTTGGGCTTCGGAAGCAGTTGCCTGTAGTCCTCCGGCGCAATTACCACAGCGGCTTCCTTGCCGCGAATTGTCACCCATTGGGGACCGTTGGTTGCAGCCAGGCGCACTACTTCACTGAGTCTTGCCTTGGCGTCTTCGAGCTTCCAGCGCTCGCTGCCGGCAAAGGCCTGGGATGGCTTGCCTGAGCGTTTTGCGCTTCTGGTCAATGGCGACGACATCGGAATTCACGCTCCCACTCGATCTGACTAGCTGACTAGATCATACACGGGCGCGATTTTCATTCCAATCGGATGTTGCAGCGGCCAGGCCAAGCAGGATTCGTCACATCCGTGCGCTACAACTGGTCGAAGATTTCGCGGAAGTCGTATGCGCCGGATTTGTTGTGGAGCCACTCGGCGGCGCGGACTGCGCCGAGCGCAAAGCCGCGTCGGCTGAGGGCGTCGTGGCGAAGTTCGAGAGTGTCGTCGGGGCCGGTGGCGGTGACGACGTGCTCGCCTTTGGCGTCGCCCACTCGATGGGAGGTGACTTCGATGTTCGCGCCGGGTTGGGCGGCTTCGACGATCTGCTGGAGGGTGATGGCAGTGCCGGAGGGGGCGTCGATCTTGGTCTCGTGATGGGTTTCCGTTATTGAGAATTTGTAGCCGTCGAGTTGGGCGAGTTGAGTCGTGAGGCGGAAGAGCGTTTGCACACCAATGGAGAAGTTGGTGCCGTAAAGAAGGCCGCCGCCGCGCTTGACCGCGAGGGCTTTCATGTCATTCAGGTGGGCATACCAACCGGTGGTCCCGACCACGATTCGGCGGCCGAGGGCGAGGATGGCGCGCATGTTTGCAAGCGCGGCCTCGGCGGTGGTGAAGTCGATGACTACGTCGATGCCGGCCAGGTTGGGCGCGGTGAGCGCGGAGGCGTGCGGGTTCTCCGCCAGATCGTAGACGCGGACACTGTGGCCGCGCTCGCGAGCGACTTGCGCGACGAGCGAGCCGGTTTTGCCTTTACCGAGGACGAGGACGAGCATGGGGTGCCTCTGTGGGGGGAAGTTCACCGTTCCTAGTTCACAGTTCGTAGTTCACAGTTCGCAGTTTACGCTTCCCGCACGAGGCGCCGTCCTTTGCATCGATTCAGCCTGTGGCCGGTCGGGAATGCTCCTGATTCAACTGAGAACTGTGAACTATGAACTCGCAATTGCTTTTCGCGCTTCTACGTCGAAGACATTGGGGTCTGGATTCTGGAAGAAGGCGGCGTGCAGGGAACGGACGGCTTCGTCTGCGTCGTCTTCGTCGATCATGAAGCTCATATTTATTTCGCTGGCGCCCTGGGAGATCATGCGCACGTTAATGTGGCGGATGGCGGAGAAGACCTGCGCGGCCATGCCGCTGCGCCCGCGAATGTCGTCGCCGACCATGCAGATGAGCGCCTTGCGGCCTTCGTATTTCACATCGGCCAGGAGGCTGAGATCGGCGGCAATGGCGGGGAGCTTGTCGTTCGAGTCGACGCTGAGCGAGACGCTGACTTCGCTGGTCGAGACCATATCGACGGGGCACTGGTGTTTATCGAAAATGGTGAAGATGTCCTTCATGTAGCCGTGCGTCATCAGCATGCGGCTGGCGACGACGTCAATGATGGAGAGCTTCTTTTTGACGGCAATGGATTTGAAGGGGCTGCCGCACGGCGGGGCGAGGGAGGTGATGCGCGTGCCTTCACAGGCGGCGTTGCGGCTGTTGAGCACATGCACGGGGATGTTCTTCCTGACGGCCGGCAGGATGGTGGCCGGATGCAGCACCTTGGCGCCGAAGTAGGCGAGTTCGGAGGCTTCTTCAAAGCTGATGATCTTAACGCGCAGGGCGTCAGGACAGACGCGCGGGTCAGCGGTCATGATGCCGTCGACGTCGGTCCAGATTTCGATGGCGTCAGCGGAGAGCGCGCCGCCGATGAGGGCGCCGGTGAAGTCGGAGCCGCCGCGGCCAAGCGTGGTGGTGATGCCCGCTTCATTGGACGCGATGAAGCCGCCCATGACGGGGACGCGGCCGGCGTCGATGTGCGGGCGGAGATGCTCGTGGGCGCGCTTTTCGATGATCGAGTCTTGCGGGACGGCCTTCTGGAATTGGGAGTCGGTGACAATGATGTCGCGCGCGTCGATGGGTACGGCGTCGATTTGGCGCTCGCGGAAGGCCGCGGCGACGATGCGGCTGGAGATGCGCTCGCCGTAGCTGACGATGAGGTCGGAGATGCGCGGGGTGAGTTCGAGAATGGCGGCCAGGCCGCGCAGGATTTCATCGAGGGAATCAAACTTTTCATCGATGAGGTTTTGCAGGGCGGCGGTGTCGGCGGGGATCTTCAACAGGGCACAGGCGGTATCGCGGTGGCGCGAGCGCAGCCGCGAACTGATGGCAAGTGCGCCGGTGCGGTCGCCGGATGCGGCGGCGGTGGCGGCGCGCAGTAACTGGTCAGTGACCTTGGCCATGGCGCTGACGACAACGACGGGCTTCTTGCCTTGTGCGACGCGGCCGGCGACGATGGCGGCGGTGCGGTTGATCGCGGCAGGGTCTTCAACCGACGTGCCGCCGAACTTCATGACTACGAGGCTCATTTGAAACTTCCCATGATCAAAGTGCCGACCTAACCCAGGGTTCCGCTCACACCGGCTGCGATTGCGTCTCCAATCTCGATCAGCTTCTCACGCTGCAACGACCCGGAGCGGTCGGGCGGCGCTACCGGGTCAAGTTTGCCCAGGCTGGCGAGCAGTTCCGCGTTGAGGATGGCGGCGCCGGCGGCTCCGCGAATGGTGTTGTGCGAGACCACGGTGAACTTCCAGTCGAGCACCGGGCAGGGGCGCAGGCGGCCAACGGTCACCGCCATGCCGTTGCCGCGATTGCGGTCGAGGCGCGGCTGCGGACGATCGTTCTGCAGCGCCCATTGAACGGGCTGATCGGGAGCGGTAGGCAATCCCAGGCCGGCGAGGGGGCGAAACTCAGCCCAGGCGGCGAGCAGTTCCTCGTGCGTGGCGGGGCGGCCGAGCTTGTTGCCCAGCTTGATGGACACGCTCTCGGTGTGGCCGTCTTCGACGGCAACGCGATTGCATTGGGCGCTGATCCGGGCGGCTAAAGGCGAAACCACATGGCCATTGAGCTTGCCGAGGAGTTTGAGCGTCTCGGCTTCCATCTTCTCTTCCTCGCTGCCGATGTAGGGAACGACGTTGCCGAGGATATCCATGGACGGCACGCCGGGATAGCCGGCG
>Ga0302326_10028239_pt1 | contig 11295 bp, 8 predicted proteins | sample Palsa_T0_3_FD_202264 | JGI IMG/M metagenome (GOLD analysis project Ga0302326, IMG submission 202264) | Peat permafrost microbial communities from Stordalen Mire near Abisko, Sweden - Palsa_T0_3 | ecosystem: Environmental > Terrestrial > Soil > Palsa > Peat permafrost | place: Sweden: Abisko...
CGGGTAGAGCATGAAGGCCGTTTGCCTCCTCAGCGGCGGATTGGATTCTTCCACCTGCCTTGGTATAGCCACTCGCGAAAAGTTCACCTGCTATACGCTCGCGTTCGACTACGGCCAGCGTCACCGCGTTGAGCTGGAAGCCGCATTGCGGGTATCGCGGCACTTTCATGCCCGGGAGCATCGCATCGTCAACATCGACCTCAGAGCCTTCGGCGCAAGCGCTCTCACCGCCGATATCGACGTTCCCAAGAGCCGGTCGCTTGAAGAGATGGGGCAGGGCATTCCCGTTACTTACGTCCCGGCCCGCAACACCATCTTTCTCTCCTACGCGTTGGCCTGGGCTGAAGTTCTGGAGTGCTCCGACATCTTCATCGGCGTAAATGCCATCGATTATTCTGGCTATCCGGATTGCCGGCCTGAATACATCGAGGCTTTTGAGCGCATGGCCAATCTTGCCACCAAGGCGGGCGTCGAGGGCCGCACCCGCACTCGCATTCATATGCCCCTCGCCAAACTTGGCAAGGCCGCTATCGTCAAACTGGGCATCGAGGTCGGCGTCGATTTTTCGCTTACGCATAGCTGCTACGATCCTGGTGAAGGAGGCGCCCCGTGCGGGCAATGCGACTCCTGCCTGCTGCGACGTAAAGGCTTCCAGGAAGCCGGACATCCCGATCCTCACGCGTACCCTGAATGAGAGTCTCCGAGATCTTCTACTCGATCCAGGGAGAGGGAATTCTGGCGGGCGTTCCCAGCGTCTTCGTGCGCCTCAGCGGCTGCAACCTTCGCTGCGTCTGGTGCGATACGCCGTACACTTCGTGGAATCCGGAAGGTGCCACTGTAGCGATCGAAGAGATCGTGGCGTCAGTTCGAGATTTCGCGGCGTCTCATGCCGTCCTCACCGGCGGCGAACCGATGATCTTTCCCGAATCCGTGGAGCTAACGCGCGAGCTGAAGCAGTCGAGCCTGCACGTGACGGTGGAGACGGCGGGCACGGTGTATCAGCCCGTCGCCTGCGATCTCATGAGCATCAGCACCAAGCTGGCGAACTCGACCCCGCATCAACGCGAGGATGGCCGTTGGGCAGCGCAGCACGACCGGCTACGCTATCAGCCCGAGGTCCTGCGCCGGCTGATGGCGGAATATCCGTATCAGCTCAAGTTCGTGGTGACTGCGCCGGACGACATGGCGGAGATCCAGAAAATCGTCGAAGAAACCGGCGCCGATCGCAACCATGTGGTTCTGATGCCCGAAGGAATCGATGCGGAGACCATTCGCCAACGCGCGCTTTGGCTGGTAGATATATGCAAGCGCGAAGGTTTTCGCTACAGCCCTCGTTTGCACGTCGATCTGTGGGGCAATGAGCGGGGCAGGTGATTGCGCGATTCACGTTTATTCACGTGCATTCACGGCCCAAGAACTTTCGCAGCGCTTTCTTAGCCGTGGTGCTCAACGGGATTTCCGTTAAGCCGGATTCCTCCCACCATCGCGAGTGTTTCGGCACGCGGCCGGCTGCAGCTTCCCTCACTTCGAACACGTACTGAGTATTCATGATGGTGTGCCTGAAAGTGCCCAGCACTCCGCTTACCCGCGCCCCCGGAAACGGCTCGGGAAGATCCCAAAACCCTCGCACCCGCTGGCTCGGCGTCAGAAGAATCTTCCCGCGCTTCCTGACCAACAGAATCGTCACCCGAATTCGTTGGATCTCGCCGCGCGGCCGCTTCAACGGCAGCTCAGCCTGCGTCCCATGCCGCCAAGCTTCGCAATATCGTGCCACCGGACACGCGTCGCACAATGGCTCGCGTGGAAGACACACCAGCGCGCCCAATTCCATCAACGCCTGGTTCGACCGAGCCGGATTTTCGCGATCGAGCAAGCGATCCGCTACGCTTTGAATATCGGCGGTGGCATTGTTGGTCAGCCGCGCGATTACTCGCCGGACATTCCCGTCAACCACTGCGTGAGGCAGCCCGAACGCGATGCTCGCAACCGCCGCGGCGGTATAGTCGCCGACGCCGGGAAGTCCGCGGATGGCCTCGTAGTCGCTAGGGAATCCGTCCAACGAAGCCATCGCCTGCGCCGCCTTGCGCAAATTCCGCGCCCTCGAATAATAACCCAAGCCGCTCCATGCCGTCAGCACTTCGGCTTCCGATGCACGCGCCAGCGCCCCCGCGTCCGGAAATTGCGCCAGGAATCGCAGGTAGTGCGGAATCGCCGCGGCCACGCGTGTTTGCTGCAGCATGATCTCGGAGACCCAGATTGCATACGGATCGCGCGTGAGTCTCCAAGGCAGTTCGCGGGCGTTGCGCTCATACCAGCGCGCGAGCTGCGTGCGTAGGGCCGCTGCGTCCAACCCCTTATACTAATATGTAGTCCCTGCCTTGACCGAAAAAGCCCTCACAGCCCGAAAAGAATCGCACGCGCGCCCCATGCCGGTGGCCAGTCTCCAACAGGACAGCATTCGCATTCGCGGCGCGCGCGTTCACAACCTCAAGAATCTTTCGCTTGAGATTCCGCATGAGAAGTTGACGGTGGTGACCGGCGTCTCCGGTTCAGGCAAATCGTCTCTCGCCTTCGATACTATTTACGCTGAAGGGCAGCGCCGCTACGTCGAATCGCTCTCCGCCTACGCGCGGCAGTTCTTAGAGCGGATGGAGCGCCCCGACGTGGATGAGATCGACGGCATCGCGCCGCCCGTCGCTATCCGGCAAAAGAACACCACGCGCAATCCGCGTTCCACGGTAGCCACTTCCACTGAGCTTTACGATTTTCTGCGCCTGCTATGGGCCCGCGCCGGCCGCACCATTTGCCCCAATTGCGGCATCCACGTGCAGCGCGATTCGGTGGACCAGGTGGCGCTCACAATGCTCGCGCAGCCGGAGGGTTCTCGGTGGTACGCTCTGTTTCCGTTGCCGCAGGAGCAAACAACCGATGCCTTGCGGGACCGCCTGTTCGACCTGCGCAAGCGCGGTTTCACGCGCCTCTATCAGGCCGGCAAGGTGGTCGAATTCTCCACGCCCGAATCATTATTGGATGTCGATTTTTCCAAGCCCATCTTCGCGCTGGTGGATCGCATCGCCATCTCGCCAGGCATGCGCCAGCGGCTGGTAGACACCGTCGAGATCTGTTATCGCGAGTCGGGCGAAGTTGTTTTCGAGCCGGCGCAGGGCGGAGAACGGGTTCGCTTCAGCGAGAAGTTCGCCTGCAAGCGCTGCGGCCAGGAGTTCGCCGATCCCGAGCCGAATCTGTTCAGCTTTAACAATCCCCAGGGCGCTTGCCGCCGCTGCCAGGGCTTCGGCAACACCATCGACTACGACATGGATCTGATCATTCCCAACCGCTCCCTGTCGGTGCAGGAGGGCGCGGTCGATCCCTGGACCAAGCCGGCGCACGCTGGCTATCTGGTCGATTTCCGGCGCTCCTCCAAAGGCAAGATTCGGCTCGGCGTGCCGATCTTCGAACTGAGCGAAGAGGAGCGCGCGTTCCTCTATGAAGGAATCCGCCGCTACTTCCAGGAAGTGGAGTCCAAGAAGTACAAAGTGCATGTGCGCGTGCTGCTCAGCCGATATCGCGGCTATACCATGTGCCCGGATTGCGGAGGCTCGCGCTTGCGTGCGGAGGCGCTGTGGGTGCGCGTCGGTGGAAAGAACCTCGCCGAGGTGACGCGACAGAATATCACCCAAGCGCTCGATTTCTTCAACTCGCTGCGCCTCTCACCGGAAGAAGCGGCGATAGCGGAAAAGGTTTTGCTGGAGATTCGGCAGCGGCTCAAGTTCCTAAACGACGTCGGTCTGGAATACCTGACGCTCGACCGCCTCTCCATGACTTTATCGGGAGGCGAGGCCCAACGCATCCAGCTTGCCACCTGCCTGGGATCGCGGCTGGTGGGCGCCTGCTACGTCCTCGACGAGCCGTCAATCGGTCTGCATAGCCGCGACACCGCCCGCCTCATCGGCATCCTGGAAGAACTGCGCGACCTGGGCAACACGATTCTTGTCGTGGAGCACGATCCCGACGTGATGCGCTCCTCTGACCACATCATCGATCTGGGCCCCGGAGCCGGCGAAAACGGCGGCCGCATCGTGTTCGAGGGGCCCTTCTCCAAAATGATGGAGGAAGGCAATAATTCGCTCACATCGCGTTACCTTCGTGGCGAGCTCAAGACCTCGCACCTGACACTGCGGCGGCCGATCAATCCCAAACGCGTGATCCGCTTCCTGGGCGCGCAGGCGAACAATCTCAAGGGCATCGACGTCGCAATCCCTTTGAACTTGATGGTCGCAATTACCGGTGTTTCGGGTTCCGGCAAATCCACCCTTGTGCACGATGTGATTTATAAGTCGCTGGAAAAGCGCATGGACCGTCAGGCTCCCTCGGCCGCCGATGCGGAAGCGTGGGGCGCTGCTCCCGAAAAACTCACGTGCAGTAAAGTAGAGAAGGCCGATCTGCTCACGCAGGTGATCCTGGTGGATCAATCCCCCATCGGACGCACGCCCCGCTCCAACCCCGTCACCTATATCAAGGCGTTCGATATCATCCGCGAGTTGTTCGCCTCCACCGCGGACGCAGGCCGCCGTGGCTACGGTCCCGGCCACTTTTCTTTCAACATTCCCGGAGGTCGCTGCGAAACCTGCCAGGGCGACGGCACGGTGACCGTCGAAATGCAGTTTCTCGCCGATGTGGAGCTGGTCTGCGACGATTGCAAGGGCACCCGCTTCAAGCCCGGTGTACTGGAAGTCAAATATAACAGCCTGAATATTCACGAGGTATTGCAGCTTACGGTCAAGGAAGCTCTATCTTTTTTCTCTTCATCATCCAAACTGGTTGACCGCTTGCGTGTGCTGAACGATGTCGGCCTGGGCTACTTGCGCCTGGGGCAGTCGGCGACTACTCTTTCCGGCGGCGAGGCCCAGCGCGTCAAACTGGCTGCCCACTTGGCGCAAGCCAGTAGCGACGGGACCCTGTACATCTTTGACGAGCCCACCACTGGCTTGCACTTCGACGACATCGCCAAGTTGCTGGATGCGTTTGAGCGGCTTCTGCGCTCCGGCGCGAGCATCCTGATCATCGAGCACAATCTCGAAGTGATCCAGCGCGCCGATTGGGTCATCGACCTGGGTCCCGAAGGCGGCGATGGCGGGGGACGAATCGTCGCGGAGGGGACTCCGGAGCAGATCGCCGGAGTGAAGGAATCGTATACCGGCAGATATTTGCTGGGCGCTGGGATGTCGCCTGCGTCTCGGCAAACTCCTTCGAACAAATCCGCCGCAAAATAATTCCCGAATGCCTCCACTTCATCATTCTGAGCATCACTTCAAGTCCTCCGAAACGGTGCGCGACATTGTCATCGGGATGGCCGACGGGCTCACCGTGCCCTTCGCGCTGGCAGCGGGACTCACCGGCGCAGTGGACGCTTCGCGGCTTATCGTGATCGCCGGCCTAGCCGAGATCGCGGCCGGGTCGATCGCCATGGGTCTGGGAGGTTATCTCGCCGCGCGCGGCGATGCCGAGCATTATCGTAGCGAGTGGGCCCGGGAAGAACGCGAAATCGCCGAAAAGACAGAATTCGAGCGCGGTGAAGTCCGGGAGATCCTGGAATCGTACGGTTTGACCCATGCGGAGAGCACGCCCATTCTGGCCGCCTTCGAAGCCAATCCCAAGGTTTGGGTAGATTGGATGATGCGCTTTGAGCTGGGTCTCGAAGAACCGCATCCTGGCCGCGCCTTGAACAGCGCCGCCACCATTGCCGCGTCTTACATCGCCGGCGGCCTGATTCCTCTTGCGCCGTACACTGTGATGCCGAACGCTCGCACGGCGATGCATTTGTCCGTGTATGCGACTCTCCTCGCCCTTTTTGTATTCGGCTTCATCAAGGGCCGCTTCACAGGGCAGGCTCCGCTGCGGAGCGCCATTCGCACAACCATTATCGGCGGTCTGGCCGCCGCCGCAGCGTACGGAATCGCTCGTCTGATCAGCTGAAGACGACTTATCTACCCGTTTGCCGCCGCGGCAGCGCCTCCGATGGCTTGCAGGTCTTGGGGCGCTGAGTTAGACGTCCGCTCGGGCGACTCCAGAAGCGGTGAGGATCGTCTGCGCGTCTGTCATTGCGGCGCTGAATTGGGATGGCGGAATGTTCGCGCTGTTCAGCACCGCATCCAGTCCGCCGACTGCGCTGCGCGATGCTCTTGGCGGAAAATGTGTGGTTCGCCACGGAACTTATTTTCCACTACCACCTTTATTGATTGAAGGTTTCGTTGCTGCCGTCGCCATGGCCATCAAGTCTGCCTCCGACAATTTCAGATAGGCTACCGTGAGCCCGGACACCGCTACGCACAGAAGGTCGATTTTCATTTCAACATGTCGATTGTCATTTCGAGATGAAGACCGCTCCTAACGTCGCCAAGGCTGCCGAGAGCGTCATTAGAGCCCCGAGGAGCACGCTCCAGGGGCGGTAACGCATCTCAATCAAATGGTCGCCGACTTCGACCACCACCCCGCGAACGCCTCCGTAGGCCTCGACAATGGGCGTGCGCTTCCCGTCCACGTAAGCGCGCCAGCCTGGAAAGTACGGATCGGTAAGGATCACCATGCCTCTGCAACCCATGTGCGCTTCAATGCGAACATAGCTGGGCAAGTGCTGCGGCATCTGAATATCGTCGTCATTCGATCCGCAGGTCCCTAGCGGCGGCGCGGCCGACGCCAGCAAGACAGTGTGCAGAGCGTCGAAAGCCGGGTCGTCCATCTTGCGACGAAGGTCGGTGGGCTGGGACAGGGAAATCGCTTGATGAACGCTCCAGGCGCGCGGGTAGGCGGTCGGGTGCTCAAAGACTTTGAGTCCACTGCGTCCAATAAAAACATCTTTAAGATCAGGACTCTGCGCAGTTTTACCAAAGTAATACTTAACACCAAAGAAATCCCGGCTGCGGCTCGAAAACAGGTTCATGTCCCAGATGTGTGCCGGCACCGAAGCCGTATATGCATTGACCGCCTCGATTCCATACCAGTCGCCGATGTTGTAATGAATCAGTTGATCGTCATACTCGACGCGCGCGTCGATCCCATGAGCTCGAACGTAATCGGCCAGATCGCTGTGCTCGCTCAGCGGCGGCAGGAAGGTATTGGCGGCCGCGTTGCCGCGATTGGGAAATGAATAGCCGTTGACGTTGGCGAGCTCAAACAGTACAAGGCACATAGCGGAGACTGCGCCCGTGCGAGCCGTGATCGCTCCACTTCGCCAGCCAGCCAATAATCCTGCGGCCAGAGCGGCGGCGAGCGCGGTGATCATGATGCGGTCATCACCCAGTCCGTTGGGGATTTTCGCGGCATAAAGGACCAGGCTCAACAATGCCAGCGCTCCGGCGAGCCCTCCCAGCCACCAACCAGCGCGCCTGGACCACGCGAAGCTATTGGGCATCGGCAGCGCATCGACTCCGAAGGCCACCAGCGGTGCGAGCCCAACGGCGAATACCACCGTTCCGGCTCCAGGCACGCGAGCCTTTTCAACCAAAGGGACCAAGGCGTAGAGCACCCCGTGCAGCAGGCTGTTCGGCCCCAGCGAAAATAGGATTCCGCCCAGGCTCAGCGCGGCAAGCCAGCGAACCTGCCGTTCCCTCCAAGCCAGAATCGTGCCCAACAGAGCCAGCGTGAGGGCCACGATGCCCACGTATGGATTAGCTCCAGGGGACGATCCACCCGCAATTCCTGGAATAACAATCCCTAATAATCCTAGTGGCTTGAGAGCATAATCCTCATGTATCGAATAAGGTACAGTTTGATCGAAGCGAAGAGGGTCGGGGGGACCGCTCCAGCGCACAGCCAAGCGAGCATACTCAGCCGTAGGGACGGTCTGGAAACCACTGGCGAGCGCGGCGATCGCCAACGAAGCCGCTGCCAGGCGAAGCATCTGCCAATTTATCCGTCCGTTACGGAAGCACAACCAAATCCATAAGAAAGCGGCGGCAAGTAAAACAAACAGATTCATTTGATGATGACCGGCCAGCCATCCGAATCCCAGGAAGAATCCCGAGAGCAGGGAACTCGCCCAACGCCGCTCCCCGCGCTCGGCTCGGAACAAATATAAGAAGACCAGAGGAGTCCAGACCGCTCCATTGACCATCTGCGGCGCGCGAGTAAACGCGACATAACCACCCAGCGCGTAAACGCATCCAGACAGGATCGACGCCACGCGGCTGCGCCCCAGATCGCGGGCGAAAGCGTACGCAGTCAGCGCAGCCAAGGCCCGAATCAAGACGTAATACCAGTTGAGCGCCGATTCCCGCAGCCAGCCGTTCTTGAGCGGCGCCAGAAACAACAGCCAATTCAGCGGGTAGGCGGATCCTGGCTGAGTCTGTCCAAATAGAGGCTGGCCAAACCAACTGTTCGGGTCCCAAAGCGGAAATCGGTGACGATGCCATTCGCCCGCCTGGAACTGGAACCATGGGAGAATCAGGTTGGCCATATCGGGAGTCTCGAGCCAAGTGTACTGATGAGTAAGCACCAGCTTCCAATAGAAGAGAATTACGATTGCTAGCAGGATCGAGGGGCCAAGAAGTTGCTCGCGCTTCGACTTCAAGTTGTCATGATACAGGAAGTTAGGGCCTTCTCAGAAACTCGCGGCACGACGGAGCTCATCGCGGCCTCACAACCCGGGTCTCTGGCCTTGGCGAGGGGCCGCGACGGCCCTGTGCCGCCCCTCCCGAAACGGCACAGCGAAGCCTGTCGCGGCTGGACCGTCGCCGGCTTCTGGCGCTGTGAAGCGGTTCGATAGAGCCAGGGGTGGTGGTTTTCGGCCACTCGCGGGTGCCGATGCAAATGAACTAACATTCATAAAATCAATGAGTTAATATTTGGCTGCCCAATTGCCTTTAAGGTCGGCGGAAGGCTGATGGTTATGAAATTGACGGTTCTAGCGGTGGTCCTGGGAGCGGCAATGTTGCCATCCTGGGCGCAAGATCCGAATGCTGGCGATGCTCCCGACCACGGAGTGGCGCGGTTGAGTTTTATTACGGGCAACGTTTCGATCCGTCACGGCGACATGGGCGAGCTAGCTCCCGCTGCCGTAAACGCTCCTCTGGTAACCACGGATCGCGTAGTCACCGGCGACCAGGGCGCCGCGGAAGTACAATTCGATTTTACAAACATGATTCGACTGGGTAACTCGAGCGAAGTGCGCTTGAGTCAACTCGACTTCAAACATTATCAGGTCCAGATCGCGCAGGGAACGACTACCTTCCGCGTGCTACGCGAGCCCGATGCGCAGACTCAGGTGGAAATCAGCACGCCGACGGTTTCGGTGCATCCAGTGCGCGCGGGCACATACCGTATTTCAGTGCGACCAGACGGAATCACGGAAATCACGGTGCGCGGCGGTCAAGCTGAGATCTGGGGGCCGCGCGGCTCGGAGAATCTGGCGCAGGGGCAAACCATGCAAGCTCGCGGGTCGGCTGACGATCCGGAATTCCAGGTTGTCTCGGCGGTCCCGATGGATGATTTCGACAAGTTCAACATCGACCGTGACCGAGTGATGCAGCAGACCAGCAGCTACCGGCCAGGCTATGTTCCGCCGGATGTGACGGGCGGCGAATCGCTGGATCCTTACGGGCAGTGGCAAAACGATCCCAATTACGGTCAGGTGTGGGTACCGTCGGAACCAGCCGGTTGGGCTCCCTACCAATCGGGGCGTTGGGTGTATCTGGATTATTATGGCTGGACCTGGGTCAGCGCCGATCCCTGGGGCTGGGCCCCGTATCACTATGGAGGCTGGTACCTGAGCAGTTGGGGTTGGGCTTGGTCTCCCGGCCCGATTCTCCCGCACTATTACTGGCGGCCCGCTCTGGTGGGCTTCTTCGGATGGGGCGCGCCGGGATTCGGCGTCGGTATCGGATTTGGGTTTGGCTTCGGAAACGTGGGTTGGGTGCCGCTGGGTCCCCGTGAAGCGTTCCATCCGTGGTATGGCGCGGGTGCCTTGGCAGTCGGCCGAGTGGGCGGCGTAGCGAATCTGGGCGTAGCGAATACGTTCCAGAATGCGCGAGTAGCTGGGGCCATCAGTAGTATGAACACCGCCAATTTCGGGCGTGGCGCGGTGAGCGCGGCCAATATGACGCGTCCGAGTGGTGCGGATCTGGCAAGGGCAAGCGCGGTGCGCGGCGCACTGTCGGGCATTCAGCCGACAGCCGCCAGCAAGCGCGTGTCGGACGGAGCGGTCAATTCGCGCGGGATGCCACAGACCAGCTCCAACACGCACTTCGCCAGCCGCCCTGCAGGTGCGAATGCGGCGGCGGCCCGTGGAAACGCAGGAGCAGCGCCTGCGTGGCGGAGCATGAATGGGTACAATGCCGCCAGTGCGGCGCGTGGGACGCCGGGGTCAACTGCTGGAACCGGCCAGGCGGCTCAGTCGAATTACCGTAGCGGGACGCAGCAGGGCTCGTATGCGAACTCGCAGCAGAATCGAGCTCCCACGCAGCAGCCGCTGCGGATGAATGCGCCGATCGTGCAGCAACGGAGCTCGTCGCCATCGCAGGCTCCGGCGCAGGCGCCAGCACAACACAGTGCACCCGCGTCGGCTCCTGCGCACAGCAGCGGTGGCGGAGGCGCCCATGGAGGCGGCCGCGGCGGGCACCGCTAACGATTTATTTCTTCTTCCCTCGTGTGGCCCGGTGAAGCGAAAGCTTTTGCCGGGCCTATTTTTTGCAGATCCAAAAGGGTGACTGCTCCGCGCACGGATTTTGCGGCAAGAATGGCGCCCCTACGGCCGTGCATCGGCGTATCGCTCTCCCGTAGAGGCCGCCTGAGTCGAGACCCCCGCTGTTGCCGCGCCCCCACAGCGGCGCAGAAAGCGTCGGTCGTCCACCGTGACAGGCTCGGTTGTGCCATTCCTGGAGAGCGGCACAGGGCCAGAGGGGTCCACCATGACGGCAGAAACCATCGGCCCGACCGGCCGCAACAGGCTCCGTTATGCCGTCCCTGGAGAGCGGCACAGGGCCCGGGCGGCCCAGCATGACGGCAGAAACCGTTTGGCCGTCCGGCCGCGAAAGGCTCCCCCGTGTCGTTCTTTTAGGGCGGAACACGGCCGAGCGACCCACCTGACGACGGAAACCGTTCGGTCGACCGGCACCGAGAGACTCCGTTGTGCCGTTTCTGCAAAGCGGCACTGGTCCCCCAAGCGGCACGTCTCAGTACGAGGAACCGTCGGCCGTCCGGCCGCGACAGGCTCGTTGTGCGTTTTGGAGAGCGGCAGGGGGCCCGAGCGGCTTGCCATAACGCACAAGCCGTCGGCCGTCCGGCCGCGACGGATTCCGT
>Ga0302326_10028241_pt1 | contig 11294 bp, 7 predicted proteins | sample Palsa_T0_3_FD_202264 | JGI IMG/M metagenome (GOLD analysis project Ga0302326, IMG submission 202264) | Peat permafrost microbial communities from Stordalen Mire near Abisko, Sweden - Palsa_T0_3 | ecosystem: Environmental > Terrestrial > Soil > Palsa > Peat permafrost | place: Sweden: Abisko...
GCCCACTTCAATCGGGCGTTGGCTTCCTGAATGTTTTCAAACTGGCCGGACCAGACGAGCGTGTAGCCGGAAGGCATTTGCAGCTTTTGCTCAATCGTTTTCTGCGCATCGGCGATGAAGCTGCCGATATCGCGGCCGGAGAGGTCCACGAAAACCCACGCACTGCGGCGGGCGTTTTCGCTCTTGATCATCGGCGGCCCAGGTTCGATTCGCACCGTGGCGACTTCGCCCAGAGGTATCTGCGCGCCGGTTGGCGTGGGGATAAGAACTCCTTTGATCGACGAAGGATCATCACGCAGATCGCGGGCATAGCGAATGTTGATTGGATACCGCTCGAGTCCTTCAACCGCTGTTGTCGTCTTCATGCCGCCCAGTGCGGTGCTGATGACGTCCTGCACATCTCCGCTCGTGAGGCCGTAGCGAGCGGCCTGCTTGCGATTGACGTCGATGTCGAGATAAAGACCGCCGTAGGATCGCTCTGGATAGGCGCTGGTCGTGCCGGGAACGGTGAGCATGATCGTCGAAGCTTTCTCGGCTAAATCCGCCAGCACTTGCAGATCCGGCCCCATGATTTTGATTCCGACCGGCGTCTTGATGCCGGTGGAGAGCATGTTCGTGCGGTTTTCGATGGGCATCGGCCAGGCATTGGCGACGCCGGGCTCGGTGACGACGGCGTTCAAACCGGGATGGTCGGTGCCGTCCGCATCCTGCCAGCCGTAAACCAATTCCTCCATCGTGATTTTGCGCTCGCGCGGCCAGAAGGTGTGCTCGAAGGGCCAGCGGAGTGCCGACGGCCAGGTGTTAAAGAAGTAACTCATCTTTCGCTTGCGCCATTTCTCCGGGTCGTTTTGAAGGCGAGTGACGCTTTCGATCATGTCCAGCGGCGCTGGGTCGGTGGCGGTATCGGCCCGGCCGATCTTTCCATAGACGCTGACGACCTCCGGGAATGTCTTGATGAGTTTGTCGGTTTGCTGGAGCACTTGCCGCGCCTTGGTCACGCTGATGCTTGGGTCGGTCGTCGGCATGTAGAGCAGATCGCCTTCGTCCAGAGGCGGCATGAATTCGCTGCCAAGCCGGGTGAAAGGCCATACTGCCGAGGCCATGAATGCAACAGCCAGAATCAGAACGAGCCATCGGAATTTGATCGCGGCCGTGAAGAATGGGTTGTAAATCTTCCGCAAAACGTAGCTGATCGGACTTCTTTCCTCGTGGATGATCTTCTGCGGCACCAGGAGCATGGCCGCCAATACCGCCCAGCCGATCGCCATCCACCAACGATACGGTTCGACGCCCGGCTCAAGATTCGGAAGAAAATAAAGCAGGGTTGCCGGCACGAACATCGCCGCCAGCGTGATTCCGAGATTTAGCCTCCAACCCCATCTTTTTGGCAGCACACGACTGGTGATGAAGTAGACCATCAGCACGGGAATGATCGTGATCGACAGGATCGAGGCCGATGCCATCGCGAAGGTTTTTGTAAATGCCAGCGGCTTGAACAGCCGGCCGCTTTCCCCGCCCAGAACGAATACCGGCATGAAGCTGACGGTGATAATGAGAAGGCTGAAGAAAAGGCTCGGGCCAACTTCTTTGGCCGCTTCCGTGATGATGTCGCCGCGCGGGCGGGGCTCGGCATTGGGATACGCGTGGAGCCGTTCTTCTTCATGGTCCAGATGTTTGTGCGCGTTCTCCACCATGATGATGGCGCTGTCCACCACCACGCCGATGGCGATGGCGATCCCGCCTAGGCTCATGATGTTGGCGTTGATGCCGATGGCGTGCATCACCAGGATGCTCACCAGGACGCTCGAGGGCACGACAAAGATGGCGACCAATTCACTACGTGCATGCAAAAGAAACAGGATGCACACTAAACCAACCACGATCATCTCTTCGATGAGCGTGTGACGAAGCGTATGAATGGCACGTTCGATCAGATCGGACCGGTCATAGGCCGTCTTGATCATGACGCCCGGCGGAAGTCCGTTTTCCAAATCAGCAAGTTTGGCTTTGGCATCATGGATGACTTGGTAGGCGTTGGCGCCGAATCGAGCGATAATGACGCCGCCGACGGCTTCTCCTTCGCCGTTCCATTCTCCCACGCCGCGCCGTTCTTCGCCGGCAATTTGCAATGTCGCAACATCAGCCAGCATGATCGGCGTGCCGTCCTTTCCAAGGCCGACTGGCACGTCCGCCAGATCGTGCAGCCCTTTCAGATATCCGCGGCTTCGGACCATGTACTCGTTCTCGCTCATTTCGATGACGGACCCGCCAACATCGTTGTTTGACCTCTGGATGGCCGACATGATCGTGCTGATGGGAAGGTTGTACGCGAGCAGCTGCGCGGGCTTGAGAACGACCTGATATTCCTTGACGAACCCGCCGATCGGCGCGACCTCCGCTACATTCGGCACGGCGGTGAGTTGATAGCGCAGATACCAATCCTGAAGGCTTCGCAGGCTCGCCAGGTCCTGATTGGATGAAACCAGCGGCTTACCATCCAAGGGAGAATTGCCGGGCTTCTCGAATGCGCGAATTTTTACGAGTATCGCCCGCTGATCGGCTGGAGCATCGCTTGGATCATCATACCATTTGTCGTGTACCTCATCGTGCCAGATGCCGTTGGGGTGGTCGGCCACGTAGTAGCCGGGAAACAGCATATACTGGTAAACCCAGCCGACGCCGGTCGCATCGGGACCGAGCTTTGGCTCGACGCCGGCCGGAAGCCGGTCCTTCACGAAATTGAGGTATTCCAGCACCCGGCTGCGCGCCCAATACAGGTCCGTGCCATCATCGAAGATGATGTAAATGAAGGACTGCTCGAACATGCTGATGCCGCGCACGACCTTGGCGTGGGGAATGCCCATCATCGCGGTTGTCAGTGGATAGGTGACTTGATCTTCCACGACGTTGGGCGCTTGGCCCGCGTAATCCGTGGTGACGATCACCTGAACGTCCGATAGATCGGGCACCGCATCCAGACTGATGTGGATCGTTGCCCAGATTCCCGCCACCACCAGCATGGCAGTCAGCAGCAGAACCATGAACTTGTTGCGGACGGATAGCTCGATGATTGTTGCAATCATGGGGCCATCCCATCCGGCTTGGTCTGTCCCGCGGTCTGTCCCCCAGTTTGTCCGCCAGTCTGTCCATCAGCATTGGATTGACGCAGTTTGTCGATTGCTTCGGTGGTGCGGCTCTCGACATCGAGTAGAAACTGGCCACTGGTGACGACCGTCTCTCCGGGAGCCAAGCCTTCCAATATTTGAACGCGATCGTCGTCTCCCATCATGCCCATGCGAACCTTGCGTGGCTCGAAGTGGCCCTGCGACATGACCACAAAGACGATCTGCATTTTCCCCGTGTCAATCACCGCTTCGCGCGGCACCCACATCGCATCCAAGACTGGCTTGGTGATGATTTCGGCAGTCGCATACATTCCGGGGCTTAATTCATGGATCGGGTTGTCCAGCACGACACGCGCCATGACCGTTCGGGTCATGTGATCGAGGTGGGGATGGATAAACGTGATTGGCCCGGTGTATGTCTTGCCCGGCTGGGCATCGACCGTCGCTTCCACTTGCTGACCCAGCGCGATCCGTGCCATGTCATCCTCGTAGACCTGGGCGTTGAGCCAGAGTGTTGTGTGATCCTCGATCCGCATGATTTTCATGCCGGCTTGCACGGCCGAACCTTCAACCACCATTTTCTCGATTACGTCGCCGTCCGCCGGATTACGAAAGGGGGCACTTTCCGGGGCCTTGTCTGAATTCGCGATGGCATCGATGTCCTGGTCAGCCACGCCCCACAATCGCAGCTTCTGTCTGGCGGAATCGACCAAATTCTGTGACTCGGCGCGCAGGGCGTCCGAGCCCTTTGGATCGATGGCCTTGAGTGATTTCACCGCACCGATCAACTCCTCTTGGGCCACCTGCAAATCAGGACTGTAGAGATCGAAAAGCGTTTCCCCTTTGTGAACATGCATTCCCTCCTGATTCGCATAGAGTTTCCTGATCCAGCCGTTCACCTTGAGATTGATTTCGTATTGAGACGTCTCGGGCACTTCGAGCATTCCGACCGTCCGCACCATTTTCTCCAGCGGCCCGCGTGAGACCTGGGCGGTGCGGACGCCCATGTTCTGAACGATCGCCGGATCGATCTTCACCATCGGGCCGGCGGATTGGTCGTCTTCATAGACGGGAACCAAATCCATGCCCATCGCGCTCTTGCCGGGTGCATGCGCGATCGACGATGGTCCGAGCATCGGATCCCAGTAATAGAGGATCTTCCGCGCCCCGCTGGCCGAACTTTGGGTCGCCGAACTTCCAGCGTCGTCCGAAGCCGTGTTCAGCGGCACCAGTTTCATATGGCAAATCGGACATAGCCCCGGATGATCCTGTATCACCTGCGGGTGCATGCCGCACGTCCAGAATTGCCTGGATTGATTCGTCGAATCGGCGACTTTTAAGAGCTCGCCGTCCGGCCGGTTTGCGGCGGAGAATCTGTTGACCGCAAATACAGCAGCCAATGTCAAAACAACGGCGGACGCCGCTATGGCGAATGTTTTCATGGAATCTCGCGCAACAAAAACGTCGGAGTGAAATAGCGGCGCGGACTCACACCGCAGGGATGGAGCGGGGCCGCACTATCGCGGTCAATTCAAGGTGGAAAAATCAGGTCGTTAGCGCGCAGCAGAGGCGCAGAAGCGTGGGAGGATCCAAGTGGGCACAGTGGCTGGCTGAAACGGGATAGGAAGGGGCGTATGCGAAGAGAAAAGGTTGGACCTCCGAAATGCCGAACATCATTGCGGCAATCGGGCGCTCGCTGCTGACCGTGGCTACGTTGCCGGCGGGAATCAGCGGGCATTGCTGATTACAACCTGTCTCGCGCTTGTGGGACTGATGAGAACTCTTTTGCAACGGGCAATTCGGACCGCAGCAGCCGCAACAGGCGGAGGAACACTCAATATTTTCGGCACAAACAGCGGGCGTGCAAGTCAAACAAGGCACTCCGCCTGCGAGCAGGCCGATAACAAGCGCCAAGTTGAGGAGGTGCCGAAAGCTCACCATCACGCATACACGGTAGGTTTGCGCATTCCACGGGTCAAGAAACGCTAAAGACGGGTACCAACACCGCGTTGTGGATCCTACAAGGTTCGGTGATTTTCGATCCATAATGACAGCGATTCGGCCACCAGCTTGATGACGCCGCGCCAATCTCCCCTCGTGGGCTGGCGGAATAATCGCATGGATGGGTACCAGGCGCTCTCGTCGCCATCCAAAAGCCATCGCCAATCCGGCACGAATTGCAACATCATCCAGACAGGCCGGCCCAGCGCGCCGGCGAGGTGGGCGACGGATGTGTCCACCGTGATGATCAGATCCATATTCGCGATAAGCGGTGCATCACTAAAATTGCTGAACTGGTCCGTCCAGTCGATCAGGTTCAATCCTCGCGGCGGGGATTTGGCCTGAGCGCCCGGGACCACCCCCAACTTTTGCAAGTTCCCCATGTCTAATCTTAGGAGATAGAAGTGACTCTTAAATGAGGCGCCCATGAGATGTTTATCCATGTTGATCGGTACGATCGTTTCGCTATTGCTCCTTTCCGGTTGTTCGGCATACGTCGGCGATTACGATTATGTGCCGCATCCAGCACTTGCCGAGATTCCTCCCAATCCTCCGGACAAGAGCCCGCCGGTGTCAGCGTTTGCAACCGTCATCGGCATTCATCGCGCCGACCGTGACGAAGACGTTCCCCTATCAGTTGAAGTGCGTCTCCGCCTGGAAAACAACGGCCCGCACACCATCACTTTCGATCCGCAATCGATGCAGTTGTCGACCGGCGATCTGCTCGATTTTGATCCGCCGATTGTGCGACCAGTTCACATCGTCACCCTTGCGCCATCCGATGCGGCAGCATTCGACGCGTTCTTCCCATTTCCGCCGCGGCATTCCTGCGACGACACCGGTCTCCGCTCGCTGCAACTCCGCTGGCGCGAGCAGATCGACGGAAATCCCGTCGGCCAGGCCGTCTCCTTCCGCAGGATCTATCCCTATCACTATTACTATGGCGACCCGTACTGGGGTCCGTACTGGGGGCCACCGTGGTTCTACGGCGGCGTCGTGATTGCCGGGCACCGGCGATGAGGCAGCGCTTCGCGTTTGGTGCGGTCACGGAGCATGGAAGACGGCTTTTCGTGTTCCGCCGGGTGCCAGTTGCGCCGTTATTTATTGACCAGCACAGAATTGCGCCAGCGGTGCGCGCGTGGCCATTGCCAGTGGTGAACCGCTGAGCGCGCTCTGCATGGACAGCACGGTCGCTGAGCGAGTTGCGCCATGTTACGAAATGTTACGTTCTTGACGACCTCGCGCCACACTTCCGGGCAGAGCGACGGCGAACCCGATGCGCTCAGTGCGCGCCTGCCAGCGCACTGGCCCAAAGACCATCGCGCCGGCGGGAGCCGATCGTGACGGCCCGGTCGGCGCCCGCGACGATCACATCCGGTTGGCGTAGCAACTCTGTGATCGTTTCCCTTACAGGCAGTGGTCGGCCTGCGCTCACAGCGATAGATTTTAGCGATTGCAAGAACGATTGTCAACACAATTCTGTAAATATTCTGCTATATTGATTCTCTATATCTCCTGGCGAGGTGGCGGCAGGTTCATGCGGGTATGGCCCGGGGCGCCGCCGGGCGAATGCCGCAGCCGCTCTGGCAAAAAGAACAGGCGCGGCGCAGGCGAAGGAAATCCAATCCCCGTTCCATGCCCGGATATGTGCCATGGCCAATCAATCAGTGATGACCCCTGTTCTTGGTCCAGATATTGAAGCTGGTGGCGTGTCGCATGTTTCAACAGCAATAAACGGATAAACTAGATGCGTCCCCGTGTCATTCCCCCGGAAACCCGTTTAGTTGCGACCCTGGCGACGGGCGGATAATGAATGCTAAGCTGAGGAATGTCAGCGCACCAAGCCACGCAACGTCCGCAGCGCACATGGTGGCGACGACGAATTCTGTCGCGCTAACCTGGGCATGGCGGGGCGGGCAAAGTATAAGATTTCCAGCACCATCAAACCAGCCGACTAGACGGTTATGGTCGTAGACTTCGCTCACGACCATCTGCCCCGGCGGGGCCAGTGTTCCGGGCTGGACGTTGCAAACTTGCGCCCGTGGGATGCCTGCAGCGGTTAGCTCAACCACCTGCCGCGCCAGCTCACTGCCGCTCGCCCAGTTGAATCCGGCACCGAGGGCGACCATGGCACCGGCGATGGAAAAATACGCGACCTGCCTCCGCGTCACGGTGAATCCTCCCTGAATATCGCTCTCATTCCCGAGCCGGCGATGCTGCCATTCTCGCCTTCGTAGGTGTTGAAGGTGGCCGCTCGGTCGCCGACCACTATATCCTGGCTAAAATCTATGAACCCGCCTGAAACGCCCCAAAACTGCTCCCCGCTTTCGTCGACGAAGTGCCCGAATTGATCCGTCAAGAAGGTCCCTAACTTGAGGCTAGCTACGGGCGAGCGCAACTTATAGGCGTTTACCAGGTGGATCCGCTCGGACCCGCTGGTGTTAGGCATCGGGTTGCCGAACTGGTCGAAAAGGGCTTCTTGGAAAAGCCAGTAACAGTCGGTGAACCTTCCCACTGGGAAGCTGTAGTGCCGGACGACGGTGCGATTCACGGAACCAACGATGCTTGGGAGAGAAATCCACCACTGATCGGGCGCGGATTCTCCAGCAGCGTTCACCGCCGTGATTCGGTAGTGCAACTCATAACTTCCGTTGGAGGGAGCGGGCAGGCTGCTTGGGAGGTTGTCGGTAAACGTCGTGGCGTCCTGACCGGTTGATTTGATTGAAGGGGACGTAGCTCTTCGATTCATTTTTCTCCTTTACGTTGCCCGCCGCGCGGTCGTAGCGTCCATCGGAGCGATAGCTTATCGACCGTCTTCTGCGTCCAAGAGGCGTCGCCAAATGGACGGCTGCGGCGGATGCACAGGCGAATCTGTTTCATCTCTTTCTCCATCTCCTCGTCGATCGGTTCATTCACCCAACCCCACCAATCGCTCGGTCGGTCCACTGGCCAGGGTGAGAGGATCGCCTTTAGTTCCTTTTTGGGGCTGTGACGAATCCCTTCGCTGCCCCAACGCCAATCCGCCGCTCGCCCGGCCAGTCGCGCACGCACCGGATTGCGCTGGACGTAGCGCAGAAGCGAAAGCAAATGTCCATCGGTTTGCACCGGCAGCGATTTGAATCGCCCCTGATACAAAGGCCCCATCCCCATCACGCGCCGGTGCGTGATCGCCCGCATCGCGTGCGTGTGCGTGAGCCAGCGGAAGAAATCGGTAATTTGCCGGTGGTCGGAGGGGAAGACAACGAAATGCCAATGGTTGGGCATGAGGCACCAGTCCAGCAGGGCGATGGGATGTCGCTCGTGCGCTTCGAGCAGAATCCGTTCGAACGCCAGGTAATCGTCCGGCTTCTTGAACAAGCGCAGACGACCGGCCCCACGGTTCCAAACATGATAGACATATCCGCCGGGACATTGCCGAGCCGTCCGAGGCATATCCTGGCATTTTCCCCTTAACAGTTCCGGCCGTCAACAGCGAAGAGCTACGTCCCCTTCAATCAATCCGTTTTGGCAAATATTATCATGCGGATCACCGGGTCAGCTAAGGAAAAGCCGCTTCTGATCAAAATACGAATCGCGTCCTCTTTATTTAAATCGGTGCCGCACCATTTCCCCGCAGATACATTGACCGACGCCGATCTTACATGTTGTTATGAAATGTTACGTTTTTCCCACTTATGTCAATTTCTTGCTGATTCTATATTAACACCATTAAGACAAAAGACTTATGCGTGTTACATCCTCAGAAATGGACGTCACATCGCCGCCCGCGTGTAACATTCACTGAGCGTCATCCCCGGCCAGGTGAACGCATCTTACGGTTCTCGCCGATGGGCCGACGTTTCATTCCGCAGAAGGGCCGGGTATCGCTAATCCCGCTCGCGCCGCCGGGGAGTCAATGTGAACCTCCCGATCGCGATCGAAAACGAATGGCGTGCTTTTATTCGAATCCCTTGCCTGACAAGAGTTGTCCATTGGGCGGGCTGCTCGTGTGTTCTTCCCCGGCTGTCCGTGTTTTCTTCCTCGTCCCCACCTTGTCTGCCCCCCCTCGACGGATAACAGCAATTAGTGGTTAACCGCTCACGTCTCGGTTTCATGCTTGCTTGTCCCAAAGTCGCTTACCCCAAACGAGCTCGGGCCCGGTATCTCCGGCGCAGGCCGCAGCCGAAATAATCGATATCAGTGGTACCATCAATATGGCAATTCTTGTCTTCATATCATTTGGCTTCCTTGAACCCCACCGCCCAGGTTCCTGGCTCCTCCTGGTACCATGAGAATGGTTGGAGTTGAGACGGGGTTTTGTCCCTTACACCGACGGTAAGGTGGCCATCAGGACCGAGTTTCAGCTTGACCTCGGCTCGTGTATTGTCTATCCAATTCACCCCTCCATACGCCCCCCAGGGAGCTACGAGCATCCGGCAATTAGCCGGAGGCTCCTCTCCGACCAGATTCGCCTCCCAGATGGCGACGGCATTCCAGCCGGCCATCGCCCATACGATACGGCCGCGTGACACTATGGCGTCCAGAACCGTTGGTGGTTGGCTTAGCACCCTCCCCCCCGCAACATCGTTAATGCATGTATAAGCGGAAACCAAGACCGGTTCGTACCTGGGCTGTTGAATCTCGACGCGGATTTCATCCAATTCGCAGGTCTTCATCGCCACGCCGTACCCGAAGATCTCTGTAGCCGGCTGCTTGATGTGGTGTCGACTGATTACAAGCCGCGCGGTGTTATCGGCAGCGGGTTGGTCATAAAGAATCGTCGTTGCGGGCTTGCTGGTGGTTTCGGCTGCGGGGCCCGGAGCAATGCAAGCGAGCAAGAAACAACTAGAAAGTCCGAGCGTGCTCAGCTGGCGGGCGCTAAATCGCCTTCCGAGTTCCCCAGTCGGAGCGGATTGGGCGAATGCCCGCTCGGCAACGGCGGACCAAGCCTGAACGGCAGCCAGTGCATAGATCGCAGAGCAACGTATAAAGTTCATCCTGAATCCTAGTAAATTATCCGAATCGTATCAGCTATGCGAATGATCACGGTCCGCCCTCAAGCATCAATGAGGAAAGACGAAGTCGCCGGGTACTATGGCAAAAGGATCGCTTCCCGCAAGATTGCCTGTGGGGCCTGAATTGGGTGGCCCGGTCACCGGGTCTCCAGGAACGACCCAGTCGCCTTGGACACCCGCGGCAATCGCCTGGGTTGCCCACTCAGTTTCCGCAGCTTGCTGGCTCGCGCCTGATACCCTCTTTCCATAGGAGGGGTCCAGCAGTATCCAACCGAGGTCGCCCGCATTGAATTCATCGACAACATGGTCGCCGAACCATTGCTCCGTCGGCACCTTGTCTCCCTGCGCCTTGGCAGGAGTAAAGAAGCCTGGACCCGATCCCGCCGGTTGTGCCGGAACTGCATGTGTAAAGCTTACGGTCAGGTCTGGCTCTGACGTAATGTAGACGCCTTGGGCAGACATAACGTCGGGCAAAAAACTACTGGCCCATTCACCGCATCTACCATCGTGGTATCGCAGCAAGCTGGTGGTTCCGTTTCGGAGGGCCGGCCAGGTACAGCCGAGGCCGTATTCGGACCCCCAATATGTGAGCAGGTTACCGGCAACATCATTTACCGTTAGCGACTTAAAAACCGAGTCGAATATAGTGTCCAGGATCTGAACGTCCGCCCCCTCGGCACCAGGATTAAGCTCTCCTACCTCGCTCGGACGTAGCCCGTTCGCACTGCGGCAGCCGAGGTCGAGTACGGTTTCGAAATCCGACCTGATCGGGGCTCCCGTTACGTAGAGGTGATTCGTGCTGGCACCCATATCCAGCCACGTCTTCCCTCCATCGGTGGACAATTTCCAGTCGATCATCATTGTTGTGCTGGTAATCGTCGTCGGCAACGGTTGTGTGCTCGTGACCGAGAAGCCCGCGCCGCCAACCGGGGTTGCCGGGAAGGTCAGGTAACCGGCGCCGCCTGATCCTTCGATCTCCCAGCCCGGACCTACCGCGCCGTTACAAACGAATGAAGGCGTCGCGGTGACGTAATCGGGACTCGTTGATGTCGAGCGGGCGTACGCCACGGGGTAGTCGTGTTCGTACACCGTGCCGGCGGGGGGCGGTCCGAGGAGTTGATCGTCGATCGTGCCATTCGAATATTTCGGCGCCGATGAGTCGATCGTGCCGTTC
>Ga0302326_10028242_pt1 | contig 11294 bp, 10 predicted proteins | sample Palsa_T0_3_FD_202264 | JGI IMG/M metagenome (GOLD analysis project Ga0302326, IMG submission 202264) | Peat permafrost microbial communities from Stordalen Mire near Abisko, Sweden - Palsa_T0_3 | ecosystem: Environmental > Terrestrial > Soil > Palsa > Peat permafrost | place: Sweden: Abisko...
TCGCGACCTGCACGACGTCGATCCTCCCCGGCGGCACGGACACGATTACGGCGTCGTACTCCGGAGACAGCAACCACAGCGGAAGCACGGGCACGTTGAGCGGCGGCCAGGTGGTCAACCAGGCCAGCCAGACGATCACGTTCACCGTAAACGCGCCGGCCACCGCCGCCTACAACAGCAGCTTTACGGTTGCCGCCAGCGCCAGTTCAGAGTTGACAGTGACGTTCACGGCGTCGGGATCGTGCAGTAATTCGGGCGCAATGTACACTATGACAAGCGGCACCGGCCCCTGCTCGGTGATTGCCAACCAGGGAGGTAACAGTAATTACTCGGCGGCGGCCCCGGTTACGCAGACGGTAGACGCGACGCTGGCGTCGCAGAGCATCACCGTAACTGTACCGGCGCCGCCAACCGCGACTCTGAAGAGCAGCTTCACGGTAGCAGCAACCTCGACTTCGGGATTGCCGGTTACATTCAGCAGCTCGGGAGGTTGCACCAATTCAGGCGGCACCTACACCATGGCCAGCAGCGGAAGCAAGGCATGCACCGAGATAATGAATGCAGCCGCCAACAGCAACTACTCGGCTGCTCCGCCGGTCACCGAGACCACGGTCGTTGCTAAAGCGATTACGCCGACTGTAAGCTTTACGGGCGCGCCGGCCACTGCTCAGTACTCCTCCACGTTCACGGTAGTCGCGTCGTCGAACTCCACCAGTATCCCGACCTTCTCGACGACCGGTCCATGCACGATTGACAGCACGACGCTTCTGGTTACGATGACCAGTGGTACTGGTATATGCACAATGACAGCTTCCTGGCCGCCGAACGACGTCTATACTGCGGCAACTGCAATCCAACGAACCGCGGCGGAGAAGGTGGCCAGCGTCGTCACCTGGTCAAATCCCGCTCCGATCACCTACGGCACGCCTCTCAGTTCCACTCAACTGAACGCAACTGCCAACACCAATGGAACCTTTGTCTATACCCCGGCATTGGGCAGGATACTGGCGGCCGGTTTGCAGAGTCTGTCAGTCAGGTTCACTCCAAGTTCGATCTCGGATTACACAACCGTGACCTACGACGTAGAACTCACGGTAAATCCGGTCGACACCACGACCACCATTATCAGCAACACTCCGAATCCTTCGAATGTTGGAAAAGCGGTTACGTTCGACGTCAGCGTGACCCAGGTGATCGCAAACCCGACCAAGCCGCCGGGAACCGTGACCGTGAGCGCCAGCAGTGGCGAAAGCTGCACGGGCAACCTCGGGAGCGGAAAGGGGAGTTGCAAAATAACGTTCGAGACCTCGGGGTCCAGAACAATAACTGCGAGTTATCCGGGCAATGCCAACAACAACAGCAGTGTCTCGGCAGCGGTCACGCAAACGGTGAACTAGAAGGCTCAGGCAAACTTGCGTTTGTGGGGAGCGCCGAATGCAGAAGTTGCTGCGGAATGATGAACCGCCGGTGAAGCGCTAGGTGAAACTTGGCTTTGGCGGGGCGCACACTGAGTCAAACCACCGGCTGATGTACACCTCGGCGTGAGCTTCACCGCAGTAGTGCCGGGCTCCGGCGGCGCTGGCGGTTTCAGAATTCCACCGGTACACAGTAAGCTCGGAATCTCCACATCGAATCACGAACCAGTGAACGGGGTTAGTGGTCACCAGTCCACAGACTTCACATCTGAATTCCTGCAGAGATGTCATACGCTCAGTTCCGTATATCAGTGGTTAGCCACGCTTACCTCGCGACCGCGGCTGGTCGCAGATTTGGCGTCAGAATCGTCAATTCGCCGACTTGTTCTCGCTTCACGGTACCGCGCATGTGGGCGGCATGATCCTTCATCCAAATCTCAGGAATGATTTCGCCGACCAGTTGTCCGTGACAGAAAAGCCGCACCACTGAACTTTCAGAGACGACAATTCCGATGGCTTTGGTAACTGCACTCATATTGGCGGCCGCAATATGGCGGCTGCCGAGTCCCAGCGGAACGTCCACTTGCGCTGCGACGGCATCCAGATAGCGGCACGCGGAAAGGACGATTCCGGCGCGACTTACCACGAACCCACCATCCAGCTGCGCCAATTCCTTGATGGTTCCACGGAGATTGAGATCTGTGACGTGCCGCGAAGCCTCAGGATGTCCCGACAACGGATCCAAAATCAACGGCCTGGATCTCGCGAGGACGGCATTCTCATCCCCCAGTGTGAATAGCGTGCCAACGCGCCTTCCCTCTCGCCCCTCGCGAGCAATTTCGACGGCGAGCTCGATCAGGGACTCAAGAACGTCGGGATCATATTCCGTTACTTGGCAAAGAATACTCTCAAACATCCATCAGACTCCCGGCCTTTGGTAGATGCCACGGACACATCGCACAGATGCACTCTAGTTTGGATGAAAGACCCACAAGGAGGATTCAGACACGAATTGCTCTCTGCTTTAAGCTAACGCATAGAGATATTCGACGAAGGAGCGCACGGCCCCATCCATCCCCGCAACCTTGGCATTTGTGGAATCGATCAGATAGTACTCATTCGGAGCATGTGCCCCGGTCCCGTGCCCCAATCCAAAATGTCCGGCGGGAAGATTCAGAGGTTCGGAAGTGAAGATGTATCCCGGCCAGGAGCCGGCGGATCGAGGCCACAGCACAGGATCGAGACCCAGCTTGCGGTAAGTCGCAATTTGCGCCTGGATAAGCTTTGAATCCTGCGAGGTCTGCGTGGGATCGTAGCCGCCGCTCATGTTGACCTCAATATCGCCGAAGCCGTGTTTGGCAAGATGCTCCTTCAGAAGCGCCAGTGTACTGGAAGCCGTCATGTCCGGCACCAGCCTCATGTCAATCTTCGCGACCGCGCGGTGCGGCAGAATAGTCTTGCCCCCAGGACCTGTGTATCCCCCGACCAAGCCCTCAATGTTGATCGTGGGCTTGGATTCGAGCAGCACGAGCGAGTCCAGCCAGTTCTTGTCGTGCACCCAATGCTCAACGCCTAGCTGCTGCTTAACCATGGCTTCACTTCGGCTGGCGGCAACTTCCTGAATCATCTTCATTTGTGCGGGAGTAAGCGGCTTGGCTCTGTCAAAAAAGCCCGCCACAGCCGGCGTGTGTCCATCGGACTCGACGAGCGTGTTGAGCGCTTGCACCAGGTGCCACGCGGGGCTGTCAACCTGCGCCTCAAGGCTCGAGTGCACATCGTGTTTGGGCCCGCGTCCCCATCGCTCTCCACTGGAAACCAGTTCAAGCTCAACTACTCCCTTCGCGCCGAGCGATATCTGTATGCCTCCATCTGCATCCTGGCCCGCTTCTGGCATGAAGACGCCCATACATTTCTTCAACGCTTCGGTGATCCTGGGTTGGCGGATAACCTCCGGAAAGTGGGTCGAACCAATCTCTTCTTCGCCTTCACAGACGAGCACGAGATTTACCGGTAGCCTTGTTCCTGCCGCCTTGAAAGCATGAAGCGCGCCGAGGAAGGCCGTCTCAGGACCCTTCTGGTTCACCGCGCCCCGACCGACGCAGATCCGGCCCAACCCGTCCTTGTCCACGATCCGCCCTTCAAGCGGAGGCGACGACCACTCTGAAGGGTCAAACTGTTTCACGTCGTACATAAAATAGATGCCGACGGTAGTTGCCGCACCTGCATCCAGAGTGCCGAAGACCCCAGCCTTGCCCGATGTTGGCACAATCTCGACGTTCGCGAATCCTGCATCGCGAGCCAGTTGTGCCATATAGTCAGGGCCCTGCGGATAGTTGCGATTCTCGGCCGCGATCGAGGGCAAGGCGATCCAGTCCTGTAGCCGCTTTACGTTCTCACCATGCATCTTCGGGATCTGGCTCAGCACCGATTGCATGCCGGGATTGTCTGACGAGAAAGCGGAGATTGGCAATGCGGCGAAGGCGGCTCCAGCGAGCGCGCCGTGGATGAACTCGCGACGATTGAAAGCGTTATGGCTCGAGTCAGTCAATGCGTCCCCCATCGGCCGAATGAAGATGACTATCCTTGGTTGGCCTCACTCAATTCCAGAAAGAGAATCATCTGGTTTTTGATGAGGGTCATCATACCAGTTGGTTCCCCTCCGGTACGCTGAAATTAGCAGCGCCCGACTCGGGCGTCCAAGTGACGACGAGGCCGATTGCGGTTTCAACGAGCACTCAACTTGCATCCTTCAGCTTCCGGCCAACCCCATCTGATTCAGAAGCATCGAAGCCGCGCTCGGGTTTCAAATCGTGGTCAACTGGAGACGGATATGAAGAGGAATCGTGTTCTCGCAGCCATCGTTACCCTGTGTAGTCTGTTAACGATTGGCAACGTTGCCTTTGCAGTAGCGGCTAAAAGGCAAAACCATCACGACGGCAAACGACTGGTCGCCGCAAAGCTCAAAACTGACGGGCACCATGACATCGACAAGAAGGGACACTACACTGCATCAGTCGAAAGCAAAGGCGGAAAGATTGCCGGCTTCCACGTCGTTCACGACACCAGGGGACAGATTCCCGTCAAGAAATACAAGACTAACAAGAAGATGGTGCAGGCGACAGGTTTGCACCTCACCTACGCCTCGTTCTCCTTACCTCAAGACATGGACATGGGTACAGTAGAAATCGGTTATTCCTACATCGATGATGACGGGAACGAAGAAATCTACTGGTTCCCGGCGGAAGAGATTCTGGACGGCGACACAGGTGCAGTCGAGTACGTCCCACTGAGCAGTTAGAGCAACGAAGCGAGGCCGCTCCATGATGACAGAAGCTTGGTGACAGAAACTTGATGACAGAAAATGGCGCGGCCTCAGCTTTCCTCAGCTTGCTTACGGGTATTAACGAGAAAAACTGGTTTCGGAGTCCCGAGTTGCGTTCCGCCCGAAGTGGGATTCCCGGAGGCGGAATGCCCATTACCTGCACACAATCCGTCGAGCAATTGCGCAAACCACCCAGGCACTAACCGCATCGAAGGACTGTGCCGTCTCCTGGGCACACGAGGTTACTGCTTTGCGCTCTCGCGTTCTCGCCATTCTGCTGATTTCCACTTGTATTCTTTCCGGCGTTGCGGCATCGGCGTCTCCGGTCGCGGTGCGCTACAGAGAAGGCTTAATTCACGGCTTTCTGGTGCTCAGCACGCTGGATGGCGTCGCCATCGCTGCAGGCGACCTGACGCAGGTCGCTCACGGCGATCAAGTCACAACTCAAATCGCATTCCGCTTCAAAGACGGTTCGCGCCAAGACGAAACCACCGTTTTTTCGCAGCGTGGCAACTTCCGGCTCCTCTCCTATCACCTGGTGCAGAAAGGGCCTTCGTTCAAGAACCCAAGCGATCTCTCGATCACGTGCGCCACCGGACAGGTTACGGTTCGCTACACTGACAACGATGGCAAAGAGAAAGTGGTGAACGAGCATCTCGCGTTGCCGCCCGACCTTGGCAACGGTCTGATTCCCACGCTGTTGACGAATATCCGGGGCGGCACGCCACAGATCGAAGTTCCCATGGTGGTAGCTGCGCCGAAGCCGAGGCTGGTGAAGATCGTGGTGACTGCCCAGGGGACGGAGTCTTTTTCCCTCGCGGGATTCAGCCGCGAGGCCATGCATTATGTCGCGAAGGTTGACCTTGGCGGTGTCGCCGGCGTGGTGGCCCCGATGATAGGAAAGCAGCCGCCAGATTCGCAGATTTGGATTGTTGGCGGCGAAGCCCCGGGCTTCGTAAGGTCCGAGTCACTGTCTTACATGGGAGGGCCCATGTGGCGCATTGAACTGGTCTCGCCGGTTTGGCCGCAAGCGTCGGCCGCGCTCGCGAAAAACGGAGCTGCCACCAAACATTAGTTGGGAGCAAAGCGGCGAAGAAATCGTCGATGTTATTCCCTACAGCAGCCCCAGATGATCCGGGTACTTGGCCTGCAACGCGCTAATCAGAAGCTCGAACTGTGGAAGACTTCGCAAACTCGCCAGGCTGGGGTCCTTCAGGAAGTAGGGCCAGCAGGCAAATCCGGTGCTGACGCTTCGCTCCAGCCATTCAAAGGCGGTTTCGCGCCTTCCGGTCAGGGCCAGCGTGCCGGCGATCTGATAATACGTATGATGCGCATGCCCAAAGGATTTTGGACTCGAACAGGCCCTGGTCACACACTCGATTGCCGCGTCATGGTTCCCCATCATGGCGTGCAGCACGCCCTGTAAGCTGACGATGAGGGGTTCGTTCGGCACAAGCTGCAGCGCTTCCTCCATCAGACGGTTCGCCTCTTTCCAATCCGCAGTCATCATTGCCGGATAGGGGGCAAAATAGAGGGGGTACTTATTGCCGGGACTCTCCGTCCGCCATATCTGAATCTGCTGGCGCGCCAGGTCGTACTCCTGGCTCCAGACATACACTTGCACGATGCTGGGGCTGACCGCCTTCCGGGTTTGAAAAGGCCGTCCTCTTTCGAACATCTCACGCGCGTGATCGAGCAGTCCCACATGTGCCAGGATTGTGCCAAGACGATTGTAAGCATGAGGCAGGTTGTTCTGCAGGGCCAGCGCGCGTTTGAGATCGGCAATCGCCTCCAGATGCTGAAAATTCTTCGACGGTCCCCAGAGCAGAAAGGCGCGGGCAACGTGTCCCTCGGGAAGATTCGCGTCAATTTCGAGCGCGCGCCGGCAGTGGAATTCAGCTTTCTCCAGCCACACGCTGGCTGGGTCGAATTCGAAATGGCGAGTGGTGCATGCAAACGAGAGCGTCGCGTGAGCCAGGGCAAACATGGGATCGCGGGTCACGGCATTGCTGAGATGATGGCTCGCTTGATCCATCATGGAAGCATCGCCGGACGCCGTGATCCGATAGCCTCGCATGAATTCCGCGTAGGCCATCGGATCCCTGCTGTAGCGTGGGCGCGGCTCGACCGTTGCCGGACGATACGGCCGGTTCAGCACGCGGGTGATTTGCTTCGCAATATCGCCTTCGAGACTTTCAAGGCGATCCGTGTCGATGTCGCACTTCTTCGTAAAGCAGGGACGTTGCAGGTAGGTGTCAAACATCTCCAGCGAGAGACGCCACTGCCCTTTTAACATCTGAATGGCGCCGTGAACAACAAATCGCACTCCCAGGCGGGAAGCGATCTCCGAAGGCGTCAGTTCAAGAGGCAAGTTCAATACTGCCGAAGTGGGCAGCACATCGACGCCCGAGAGATTGCCGAGAAGCGAGACGAGTGCGTCCGCAAACCCGAGACACAAGCCTTGGTCGTCCGTCGCTTTCTCCAGCAACAGCAGCGGCAGCATAGCAATGGAAGACCGCTCACCCAGGTCGCTCCTATCCTTCCGCAATTCGGTGCGGGCGGAGTTTCGTGCAGGATCGGGGAGCGGATATTTCGCATCGATCACGCGAACCGGGCCGACGAACCGATATCCCTTTCCTATGACGGTCTCAAGAAACCTGGGCCGGTCGGCGTTGTCTCCCAGTGCGGTGCGAAGCTTTCGCACAACGTTGTTGACGTTTCCTTCGGTATCGATAAACAGGTCGGAGCGCCACAGCCGTTTCACGATCTCCTGGCGCGAGACCATCTGCTCACGGCGTTCAAGCAGAAAGATCAGCAACTCCATGGGCTTGTTTTCGATCCTGATCCGGCGTCCGGATCGCCGCAGTTCGTAGCGTCCCAAGTCGATTTCAACGTCGCTGGTACTCTGCTTTGAATGCCCCATGGAGAGCCTTGGACCAGCATTATCTTATAAAAATCAATAAGTTGCGACGATATAAAGAAGATATCCAAAGGCTATATCGGCTGTATTGTAAAGCCCGCCATCTCGCGAGATCATGCCCCATCAAGAATCTCGGAGGAGACTCGCATGAAAAGAAAGCTGTTTATCGCCCTGGTGATCGTTGGAACGCTGTGCATTGCGGGCCAGTTGGTCACGATTGCTGCGCATTCCGGCACTCACGACAAGAACGCATTCACCCCGGAAGCAATTCCGTGGGGTCCGCCACCGCCGTTCGTCGCCCCAGGCGCGCAACTCGCCGTAATCGAAGGCAACCCTGCTGCTGCCACCGGGGACTACACCGTGCGCCTGAAAATGCCAGACGGTTACCGCATCGCTCCCCACTGGCATCCCCAGCGCGAAAATGTTACGGTGCTTTCGGGAACGTTCAAGGTTGGGATGGGAGACACGTTCGACAAAGACAAGATGGCATCATTCCCCGCCGGCAGCTTCGCCTATCTCGATCCCGACATGCATCACTACGCGATGGCTTCCGGCGAAGTCATCGTGCAGGTCCATGGCAGCGCGCCCTTGCAGTTTAACTATGTCAATCCCGCAGATGACCCGAGCAAGAAGTAAGTCCTTGACTCTTTAAATCGACTTGGAGGAACCCATGGCTGTGGATACGAAAAAGCTGGAGCAATTCTTAGGACAGTTTGTGAACGATCTGGGAGCCACCGTTCACGCCGGTATGGTCGTGATCGGAGACCGCCTTGGACTCTACAAGGCCCTTGCGGCCGGAGCGCTCACCGCCCCGGAACTGGCTGCTATAACCCGCACGGACGAGCGCTACGTGCGCGAGTGGCTGGCTTCTCAGGCAGCGGGCGGTTATATCACGTATAACCCGCAAACCCAAAAATTTGGAATGACCGAAGAACAAGCGTTCACCTTAGCGAATGAAGATGGTCCAGCGTATTTGCCGGGCGCATTCGAGCTCGCTTTAGGGGCATTGGCCGCTGTCCCGCGCATCACAGAGGCGTTCCGTTCCGGCGCGGGGATGGGCTGGGGCGAGCACGAGGACCGCGTGTTTCACGGATGTGAGAAGTTCTTCCGTCCGGGCTACGCCGCGAATCTGGTCAGCTCCTGGATTCCCGCTCTCGATGGCGTGCAGGACAAACTCGCGCGCGGAGCGAAGGTCGCCGACGTGGGCTGCGGGAAAGGCGCTTCCACCATCCTGATGGCGAAAGCCTTCCCGAAGTCCCACATCTATGGATTTGACTACCATGACAAATCCATTGAAGCGGCGCGGGAATCTGCCAAGCGCCAGGGGGTGGCGGACCGGGTCACGTTCGAGGTGGCGAAAGCCAAGGAGTTCCCCGGCAAAGACTATGACTTCGTGGCGGTCTTCGATTGCCTCCACGATATGGGAGACCCGGTCGGCGCCGCCGCGCACGTTCGAGCCGCCTTGAGCGACGACGGTTCCTGGATGATCGTCGAGCCGTTCGCGAATGATGACCTTCAGGACAATCTGAATCCTGTGGGGCGCGTCTATTATTCGTTTTCGACGTTGCTGTGCACACCTTGCTCTCGATCGCAGGAGGTGGGGATGTGCCTGGGCGCTCAGGCTGGCGAGAAGCAAATGCAGAAAGTCGTCACTTCCGCAGGCTTTAGCCGCTTCCGGCGGGCCACACAGACACCATTCAATCTGGTCTATGAGGCCAGGCCATAAACAGAACAGACTGTCAATCGCTGCCAGGGCGGGCCGAACGACGCAATCGACCGCTGTTGCGTCGGCTCATTCGCAAATGTCGCTATTCCGAGCAGCGGCTTCGCTAGTCTTCAGTAATAGCTTCCCTCAGGATCCTAGCGGCAGCCTGGCTGGAGTCTTCCTTGTAAGCGGTCAGCTTGTCTATCGCAACCGAGCGAAGAGGGTCGCCGAGTGACCCCTGCGTCGATATATCGAATTTCTCAATCTCCGCCGTTTGTCCGTCCAGGGAAAGGGACACCACCCTGTACACGCCGACCAGCCCATCCGGCACTACGATCTGACCAGTTCTGATCTTTGCCATGCAGACAGTTTCCCACAGGCCGGAGCCGATTGCTACCCCTGAGGATTTCAAACTGAACCATTACCGGGGCCGCTAAGCCTTCACCCGGAATACGCCCTATAATGCTTCCGGGCCGAAAAACCTGCGCGTAGGAACGAAGAACCGATAGACTTCGTCACCGTGTACTACACAAACTGCTGGGCGATCTCACGGCGAACGCATTCCGTCCGGAGTGTTGGGCCGCTGGCCCGAACGCACCGATTCTATATGCTCTTGGTGGAAGAAGCCGGATTTGTTAGAGTCTCATCGGTACTGGCGAAACAATTTCCAAAATAGGCTGCTGCAGTCAAGGAGTCGAACATGAAGAAACATTCCTTTCTGCTACTGCCGGTTGGCATAGTTCTTATTGTTGCGGTTGGTCTGAACGCGAAGGACCTCGACACCAAGGGGAAAGCGTGGCTCGGTCCCCATACGGAGGCGGCTGCAATCAATGTCAACGGCAGCTGGCACGCCAAGGAATGGGGCACGATCGTCCTGACTCAAGCGCAGGGCAGCAGGGACGTCGCCGGAGATGGCGATGGCTGGGATATCACTGGCGTCGTCAGCGGCAAGCAAGTCTTCTTGCTCTTCTCCCACAAGGGCAAAGTCAACTATTCCGCTGAGTTGACCTCGCAAGCCGACAATAGCCTTAACGGGTTTTACTCCAGAGGTTTTATGGATGAGAAGACGAAACATAAGCCCATGCTCATGATCAAGCAGTAAGTGTGGTCGCCCGGGCGAAAGAAGGAACTCCCCTATGAAACGGCTGGCGTTGATTGTGGGATTACTTGTTTGCGTAGGCTTCGATTCCCCCTTGGAGGCTAGAGGACACAAATACTCGAAAGAAACCAGTGTCGATATGTCTGGCATGAAGACCATTTTTCTAGGATGGGTGGACTTGCCTCCCGACACTTGGCACCTCTGGGGCTACGAGAACGAACAAGACTGGACGCAGATCATCAAAGATTTGAATCTTGACTTCCACAGTGGTTGCCAAGGCCAGTACCTTGCAGGCCGGACGGTCACCGCCGCGAAGGACAGGAATGACGAAAATGCGGCAGGTAATGATCTGTATATTAGGTTCTCGGACGTTAGCATTGACCATGATTACTATGGTATTCGCTTGTCGATTCACTTTATCGACCCGAAAACGAACACTGAAATCGCGTCGGTACCATCTCGCCTCTATTATGAAAAGCGATGGTTCAAGTTCCAGTTGTATATGCGGGCCGCGTTAGACGAAGTGAGTCGAAAGATCGAGGCGGAAGTTACGGACGAACCCCAAGGGAAGAGGTAGTCATAGACGCAAGCATCTCCCAGCCTGGGACAAACAAACTAGGTACAACCGATATGGCGAGGTCCACGATCTTTTTCCTGCTGTTCCTTGCGACCCACGCCTCGCTGTTCCTTCTGTATCCTTTCACCCTCTCGCGATTCCTGCTCGCGCTCCTGCTTTACACGGTTGGCACGCTAATCATGCTTTACCTGTTGTTTCATCCGCGCAGCCAATGGCTGGTTGCCAACCGCTTCCGGGTGGATGGCTCGAGTAATGT
>Ga0302326_10028244_pt1 | contig 11294 bp, 8 predicted proteins | sample Palsa_T0_3_FD_202264 | JGI IMG/M metagenome (GOLD analysis project Ga0302326, IMG submission 202264) | Peat permafrost microbial communities from Stordalen Mire near Abisko, Sweden - Palsa_T0_3 | ecosystem: Environmental > Terrestrial > Soil > Palsa > Peat permafrost | place: Sweden: Abisko...
CTGGCCCTGTGGGGTCACTCGCTCGGCCCGGTGGGCCATCACATCAATACGGGATTGGCGACGGTGGTCGGCTGGACCCGTGTCATCGTCCCGGTCGTTGTGACCGGGGCCGGGTTGATCCTCCTGATCGACCGCGATCGACCCGAACCGCTGCGTACCGGTCTGGGGGCGGCGGTCGGCCTGATCGGGATCTGCGGACTGGCCGAGTTGGCCAAGGGAACACCATCTCTGCACGACGCCCATGGGCTGCGCAGTGCTGGCGGATGGGTGGGAGGTCTCGTCGCCCTGCCACTCCACGCCGGGCTGGGCACCGCCGGCGCGTCGGTGATTCTGGTGGCGCTGGTCCTCGTGGCCGTCCTGGTGGCCACCGGCGTCTCGCTGGCCGCCGTCGGACGCCTGATCCGCACCGCTACCACCGCCGTCGGCCGCACCTTAGTGACGTGGTGGAAGGGTGGTCCGCTGACCGACGAGGAACGGGCTGCTGCGAACGAGCCGGCAGCCGTGCCCGCCCCAGCCATGCCTCAACCCCCCAAGGTGGAAGATGACGCCGACCTGGTTCAACCAGAACCCGATCCTGAACCTGAAATTGATGCGGAGCCGGAGACCTTCGTCGCACCGGCGTTACCCGCGGCCACCGTGGCGCACCGGTCGACCGGCGACTGGAAGCTGCCGAAGCTTGAATTGCTCCCGGCCACCAAGCAACTGCGCCACGACCAGAAGCAACTCGACGCTGCCGGTGAATCTCTGGTGGCGGCGCTCGACGCCCACGGCGTGGAGACCCACCTCGTCGGTCGCACCGTGGGGCCGACGGTCACCCGTTTCGAGCTCGAACTTGGTCCCGGGGTCAAGGTCGCTCGAGTGACCAGCTTGTCGCGTGACATCGCCTACGCCATGGCTTCGCCCGACGTGCGGATACTGGCCCCGATTCCGGGCAAGTCGGCCATCGGTGTGGAAGTGCCAAACCGGACTCGACAATTGGTGGCGTTGCGGGACATCCTCGACTCCCCTGAGGCCCAGTCGGCCACCCACCCTCTCGAAGTGGCGATGGGGCGGGACATCGCCGGCCGGGCCGTGATGTCCAACCTGGCCGAAATGCCGCACATCCTGATCTCCGGTGCGACAGGTGCCGGCAAGTCATCTTGCATGAATTCGATCATCACCTCCATCCTCATGCGGAGTACACCCGAACAGGTCCGTCTCATGCTGATCGACCCCAAACGGGTCGAGCTGGGTCAATACAACGGCTTGCCCCACCTGATCACCCCGGTCGTCATCGATCCGAAGAAAGCGGCCAACGCGTTGGCCTGGGCTGTCAAGGAGATGGAACGCCGCTATGACCTGTTGGCGGAGAACGGTTTGCGGGACATCACCGGTTACAACCAGGCGTTGGCGGCGGGCGAGATCTCTCCACCGGGCGGTCCATCAATAAAGCGCAGGACGGCCGAATCGACGGCCAATGCATTGGGGGCCGATCACGCCACCGTCTATGGCGCCGATGAGATTGACGACGAACCGCCGCCGCCCGAAGTGCTGCCGTTCATCCTGGTTGTGGTCGATGAGCTCAACGACCTCATGATGGTGGCCGCTCGTGACGTGGAGGATTCGGTGGTGCGCATTGCCCAGATGGCTCGAGCGGTGGGCATCCATCTCGTCTTGGCCACGCAACGCCCATCGGTGGACGTCATCACCGGTGTCATTAAGGCCAATATCCCGAGCCGAATGGCTTTCTCAGTGTCATCGTTGGCCGACAGCCGGGTCATTCTCGACCAGCAGGGTGCCGAGCGATTGATCGGCAAGGGCGACATGCTGTTGCTCACCGCGTCATCGAATATTCCACGCCGCCTGCAAGCGCCCTGGGTCTCTGAAGAAGATGTCCACAAGGTGGTCGACCATTGGCGCGCCCAAGGCGGGGTGCCTGAGCTCATCGTCGGGATCGAGAATGTTGAAGAGTTACCAGGTGGGATTGAGGGTGTCGATGATGATGACGACGACCTCTTGACCCAGGCCATGGATCTGGTGATCCGTTCGCAGTTGGGTTCGACCTCCATGCTGCAGCGCAAGTTACGGGTCGGCTTTGCTCGAGCCGGGCGGTTGATGGACCTCTTGGAGCGCAAGGGAGTGGTTGGTCCGAGCGAAGGCTCCAAAGCTCGCCAGGTATTGATGACCGTCGACGAACTCGACGCAATGACCCACCATTGAGTAGGTCGACCCCGGTGCCGGTCATGTTGGCGCCATTCGATCTCAGCGACCTGGAGGCGAAGGCCCCGGCGTCGCAACCGGCGGCCGGGCCGGCTGCTGCGCCAACACCTGTCCCTCATGTCTCGCGCCGCGAGCGGCGAGAGAGTCAGCCACCGCCCGCACGGAAATGGCAACTTCCCCCCATAAAAGTCCCACCCATAAAGGAACGGATTCCCTCCATCCTCGACCGGGTCGGCCAGCTGAAGGAGCGGGTACCTGCCCTCAGGGCGCGCCTCAACGGGTTGAAGGACCGCCTGCCTCCCTTACGGGAAGGCGTCAGCGACGTGAAGGAGCCGGTGGCTCGGGTGGCGCCCGTGCCTCTGGTGGCTCCGGTGGCTCGGGTGGCTCCGGCGGCTCGCCCGAGACCTGCAGCTCAGGTGGCTCCGGCGGCGCAAGAAGGGCGCAGTCTGCCCCACGTCGGTGGTCGCATGGCCGCCGCGCTGGTGGCCCTGGCTGTTGTGGCGGCCACGATCTTCGTGGCCGTCCGGTTGAGCGCGCCGGTGCCGGACGCCGTGGTGACATCCTCGCTACGGCCCTCGGTCAGCATTCCCCATTCGACGATCAGCCTCCCTTGGCCGGCCACCGGGCAGTCTGCCTTCGCGGTGCCATCTGTCGGTCTTGACGTGGCTTCAGGCCCGGAGCAATCGGCGCCGGTAGCCAGCCTGACCAAAATGATGACGGCGTACGTGATCCTGCATGACCATCCCCTGAAACCGGGCCAGAGCGGTCCGCACATCACGATCACCCAGGCTGATGTGAACGACTACGACAGCGACACCACGCTGGACGAGGCCAACGCAGAGGTCACCCTGGGAGAAGTGCTGACCGAGCGCCAGGTGTTGGGCGGCATGCTGGTGCACTCGGCCAACAACTACGCCGACGCGCTGGCCATGTGGGACGCCGGCACGATTGCGGCCTTTGTGGCCAAAATGAACCGCACGGCCGCAGGCCTTGGCATGGACCACACGCACTATGCCGACCCAAGTGGGTACGACGTGTCGTCAGTGTCGACGCCGAGTGATCTGTTGAAGGTGGCCGTGCCGGACATGACCGACCCCACCTTCGCATCTCTGGTCGACATGACGTCCATCACCTTGCCGGTGGCTGGGACGATAACCACGTATACCCCGTTGCTCGGCGTGCAGGGCGTGATCGGGGTCAAGTCCGGATTTACGACCGCGGCCGGAGGGTGTGATGTTCTGGCCATCGTCCGCCGTGTCCACGGACTGCCTGTCCTTATTTTTGGTGCGGTGACGGGCCAGACCGGCCCGAATGTCCTGAATGAAGCAGCCACCATGGCGCTCACGCTGGCCAATGCGGTCAGCACTTCCATCGGCGCCACGGCCATTGTCCGTTCGGGAACGGTGGTGGCTACGGCCACTTCGGCCGGCCATACAATCAGTGCCACGGCGCAGGGGACAGGGGCCGTGCTGAGTTGGCCCGGAATTAAGGTCAGTCAGCTTCTGGTGGCCAACAAGACGCTGATCCCCGGTACCAAACGGGGCACCAGAATTGGCACGGTGTGGGTTGAGACGGGAACACAACGGGTCCTGATCCCGGTCCTGTTGAGCGGGAATCTTCCCAAAGAGTCCCTGATGCAACGCTTATTCTGACGCCATGCGCGCCCGGGCTCCTGCTTCTACGGCCAATCTGGGACCTGGCTTCGACGCGTTGGCCATCGCTCTGAACCTTTATGTGCAGGTGGAGGTAGAACCCGCCGCCGAATTTGTCATCCGCAGTGAAGGCGAAGGTGCCGGCACCTGTGACGACACGACCCATCTGGCCGCACGCGTCGTCAAACGGGTTCTGGGCCACGACCGCGTCGCCATCATGGTGCGGTCGCAGATTCCCGTAGCTCGCGGCCTGGGCTCCTCGGCGGCCCTGGCCGTGGCGGCGGCCGCCGCGGCCGGAGCGGAGGATCCGTTCGCCGTCGGAGCAGAAGTGGACGGACACGCCGAGAATGCCGCGGCCAGTGCGATGGGCGGGCTGGTGACCGCCGGGACGACCGACGGCCATCCCTATGCCGTTCACCTCGCACTGAGCGACTCGTTGGCGTTTGTGGTGATTGTCCCCGACCACTCGCTGGCGACAGCCGACGCCCGACGCGTGCTGCCCGGCACGGTGTCGAGGGAGGACGCCACGTTCAATTTGGGGCGGATGGGTCTGTTGCTGGCCGGCCTCACCGATCCCTCTGTCCTCCGCACCGAAGCCACTGCGGACCGCCTCCATCAAGATGCCCGCACAGCTCTCTTTCCCGAAGCACCTCAGCTGCTCGACGGGTTGGTGCAGGCGGGGGCGCTGGCCTCATGCTGGTCCGGTGCCGGGCCATCGCTGCTGGGTATCACCACCAAGCTCGATGCTGCGCATGTGCGCATGGGCAGCGAGCGCGCGTTGCACGCCACGGGACTGCCGGGGCGGGTGTTGCTCCTGCAAGCTGACTTGGCGGGCGTCGTGTCGGGCGACGAGGCAACCTGGCCCCCGTGAATCAATGGTGGAGATCGTCGCTCACCTTGTTGAGAGCGTTCTCCAGCTGGTTGATCGACGTTTGCAGGTTCACATGGTTGAGAACCCGGTTGTAGTCCGACTGGGTGGCTCCGGCATCTCCGAGGATCTCAAAGAGGTTGGCGTTCAGCTGGGTGATGTTCAACGCACTGGTCACGTTGGCCCGCGAGATCCCGAATGGGCGTCCGGCCACCAGGAAGTTGGCGTAGGTGTGCAGTTGACCACCGAAAGTCCGCTCGGCACCTTCTGTGCAGGTGACCGCATGGACCTGCGACGTGCACGAAGAGTTCACCACCGCAAATTGGTTGAGGTCCTTGAGCACGACGGCATTCGCGGCCAGCAGGGCGGAATCTTTGCCGCTGGCGCTTGTCGGTGCCGATGAGTTTCGCGAAGTCAGTTCTATGACGAGCACGGCAATCAGAATGCCGACGACAAGGAGCAGCCCCACCCAGAGTACGGGACGGCGCTGCAGGAGCGCCCAGGGAGCAGAGGACTCGGGTAGGTCGGCCATTGGGACGGCATGGTAGGTCCAGAGCGTCACCAGCGGGGATCGCTCCAGCGTGGGAGCCGTAGACTCGCACGGATGCCCAAGTCCTTCATCATTCGCACGTTTGGGTGCCAAATGAACGAGCACGACTCCGAACGCCTGGCCGGTCTCCTGGTCGCTGATGGCATGGAACCCACCGACGACATGGCGCTGGCCGACGTGGTTGTGCTCAATACCTGCTGCATACGCGAGAACGCCGATCAGAAGCTCTATGGGACGTTGGGCAGCCTCAAGACCCTGGTGGACGCCAAGCCCGGCCTCCAGATTGCCGTCGGAGGATGTCTGGCCCAAAAGGACCGCGAGCTGATTCAGCAGCGGGTGGGTTGGGTCGACGTGGTCTTCGGGACCCACAACCTGACCAGCGCCGCCGGTCTCCTGCGACGGGCCGAGTCCGAAGGGCAGGTCATGGAGATCCTTGACGCTCCCGCGGCCGAGAACTTGGTCAATCCGCTCATGCAGCCCGATGCGGTACGCGAGCTGCCCTACGCAGCCTGGGTGAATATCCAGATGGGCTGCGACAACTCCTGCGCATTTTGCATTGTGCCGGCGGTACGAGGACCCGAAGTCAGCCGACCGATGTCCGACATAGTGGGAGAAGTCGAATCACTGGCCGGGCAGGGTGTCACCGAAGTGACCCTGCTGGGGCAGAACGTCAACTCCTACGGGCGGGACATCACGCACCGCCGCCCGCTCTTTGCCGACCTGTTGCGGGCCGTCGGTGCGGTCGAAGGGATCGGGCGTATCCGATTCACCAGCCCACACCCGAAAGACCTGCGCCCCGAAGTCATTTCCGCCATGGCCACCACGCCCGAAGTCTGCGAGCAGCTCCACCTGCCCCTGCAGTCGGGCAGCAACCGGGTGCTGGCCGCGATGCGGCGCGGCTATACCGCTGAGCGGTATCTCGAGCGGTTGGCCGCGGCCCGGGTGGCCATGTCCGACCTCGCCGTGACCACCGACATCATCGTGGGCTTTCCCGGTGAAACCGAGCAGGATTTCGAAGACACTCTGGCCGTGGTGGCCGAGGCGCATTTCGACAGCGCGTACACCTTCATCTTCTCGCCACGGCCCGGGACGCGGGCGGCCGACATGGAGGCAGATTTCATCGCCCCCGAAGTCATTGCCGAACGCTTCGAACGCCTCAAGACGGTGGTCGACCGCGCCTCGTTGGCCAAGCACCAGGCGCGTGTCGGGTTGAACGAAGAGGTGCTGGTCGTCGGTGTGAGCCGCCGTGACGAGTCGATGCTGACGGGGCGGACCCGCCAAGGCAAGCTGGTCCACTTCGCGCCCACGTCACCGGGTATGCGGGGCACGCCCACGGCAGGGGCCCTGGCCCTGGTGACGATCACCCATGGCCATCCCCACCACCTTTCGGGACGCTTGATCGCCGTCACGGCCAGACCCCGACACAAAGTGCGTATACCGGTGGCCAGCGCTTGAGTGTCGTTGCTCTTGTTGGTGTCACGGCGGTAGGGAAGTCCGAGACCGCCTTTGAGCTCGCCCGGAGCCGGGGCAACACGGACATCGTTTCGGTCGATTCCATGTGTGTCTACAGGGGCATGGACCTGGGCACGTCCAAGCCGAGTCAATGGGCGCGATCCGAGGTGCCGCACCACCTGGTGGACCTGGTCGATCCCGACGAGGAGTTCACCGTCTCCCAGTTTCAATGGGCGGCCCATCAAGCGCTGGCCGGCATTGCCGAGCGAGGCCGTGATGCCATTTTGGTGGGTGGCACCGGGCTCTACCTTCGAGCGGTGGTCGACGACCTGCAGATCCCAGGTCGGTATACGGAGGTGTCGACTGCACTCGAAGCCGAGCTCGACGAAGGTCGTGCCGAGGTGTCCGACCTCCATGCTCGCTTGGCCGCACTCGACCCGCTGGCGGCCAGCCGCATGGAACCGACAAACCGGCGCCGCGTGGTGCGGGCGCTCGAAGTCACCCTCGCCTCGGGTCGGCCGTTCTCGGCCTTCGGTCCGGGTCTGGAGTCCTACCCGGCCTCCGGCATCATCATGGTCGGCATGGCCACCCCACCTGAGGTGATCGACCGTCGGATTGAAGAGCGGTTCGCCGGATGGATGGAAGCCGGACTGGTCTCAGAGGTCCGCGCGCTGGCGGCCCGTCCGGCGGGAATTGCGCGCACCGCCAGGCAGGCACTCGGGTACCGGGAACTCCTGGCCCATGTGGAGCAGGGGAGACCGCTGGATGAGTGCGTGGAGGAGGCGGTGCGGCGAACCCGGTCTTTCGCCCGGCGCCAGGCACGCTGGTTCCGTCGTGACCCACGGATCACCTGGACAGGGGATGCCGCCGAGGCTCGGGAGCAGCTTGAGAAGGCGCTGGAGTGAACGGCCAGGGCCTCTCAGCTGCGAGACTGGGACGGTGCGGTGCAGCAAACACGAAGGAGCGGGGAACGACTTCCTGGTCTTCTTAGACCCGGACGACACGCTCCGCCTGTCGGTCGGTCAGGTCCGTTTGCTCTGTGACCGGCGCCGGGGCATCGGGGCGGACGGGGTGATCCGGGTCAGTCCGGGCTCCCAGGGGTGCGATCTGTCCATGGAGCTGCGCAACGCTGACGGTGGAGCGGCCGAAATGAGCGGTAACGGAATCCGCTGCCTGGCTCAGGCGGCCGTCGACGCCGGAATGGTCAGCCCTCCCCGCTTCACCGTGGCCACCGCTGGCGGTGTGCGTACGGTTGAGTTTGTGGCGGGTGAGGTGCCGGGGTGGGCGCGGGCCAGCGTGGACATGGGTGCAGTGCAGTTGGGGCCCGATCAGGCGCAGCACTTCGCGGACAGACGGGTGCGTACGGTTGCTGTGGGCAATCCCCACTTGGTGCTGTTGGGCCCCGGGGTGCAGGGTGTCGATATCGCCACAGTGGGCCCGCAGTTGCAGGCGGCGTTTTCCGACGGCATCAACGTGGAGTGGATTTCCCTGGAGTCCGATGTTGACGGTGAGCTTCTCGACCTGCGGGTGTGGGAGCGCGGCGTGGGTGAGACCCTGGCCTGCGGCACCGGGAGCGTGGCGGCGGCAGCGGCGGCACGGAGCTGGGGGATCGTCGGCGCTGCGGGCGTCGTGCGGGTACGCAACCCGGGAGGCATTCTTGAGGTCACGTTGGGAGTCGGTCCTGATGACACCGCCCTCCTGGCCGGGCCCGTGCGCAAGCTGGCCGACATCGACATCCACCCCGGAATGCTGTCTTGAGCGACCTGCTGCCCGGCACCCTGATCGACCGGTCGTTCCGGGAGCGGATCATTCTGGTCGGTGTCGTGTTCCCCGGTCTCACCAACGAAGGTGTCGACGAAGCGCTTGACGAGCTGGCGCAACTGGTGGACAGCGCCGGGGCCGACGTGGTGGGCCGGGTCATCCAGCGCCGTGACGTCCCGGACGCGGCAACGTTCGTCGGCCGCGGCAAGGCGGAGGAGATCGCCCAACTGAGCCGTTCGTTGGATGCCGACACCGTCGTGTTTGACGATGAACTGAGTCCGGCCCAGCATCGCAACCTGGAAAAGATCTTCGGTCGAACCGCCATCGACCGGACAGCGGTGATTCTCGACATCTTCGCCCAGAATGCCCGCAGCCCCGAGGGTAAGGCGCAGGTCGAACTGGCGCTGCTGCGCTATCGACTGCCCCGCCTGCGCGGCCGGGGCGGGGGGCTCAGCCAACAGGCCGGTGGCATCGGCACCCGAGGTCCCGGGGAGACCCAGTTGGAGGTCGACCGACGGAGGTTGGTGCAACGCATGCACCGGCTGGAAGCCGATCTGCGCGAGGTGGACCGGACCCGGTCGCTGCAGCGCCGCAGCCGGGCCCGGGGCCGCCATCGCGAACTGGCCCTGGTCGGGTACACCAACGCCGGGAAATCGACCCTGCTCAATGCCTTGACCGAAGCCGGCGTGCCAGCAGCCAACCGGCTGTTCGTCACGCTCGATCCTCGCACCCGGCAGTTCGCTCTGCCCGGCGGCGAGACGGTCCTCATCACCGACACGGTGGGATTTGTGCGCAAGCTGCCGCACCAATTGGTTGAAGCGTTCCGCACCACCCTGGCTTCCGTGCGGCTGGCCGACCTTTTGGTCCACGTAGTCGACGGGACAGCCGCCCATGCCGACGCACAGATGGCGGCCGTGCGGACGGTGCTGGACGAGATCGGGGCCGGCGACGTGCCCGAGTTGATAGTGGTGAACAAGGCCGACCGGGCACCATTGGCGGCCAAGGAACTGGCCCACCACATGGAGGGATCCGTGCTGCTCTCAGCCCGGACGGGGGAGGGCATCGACGAGTTTCTGCGTGTGGTCGGAGATCGGGTGAGGGGAGCTGACCGGGTTGTTGAGCTGATGGTGCCCTGGGCCCGGGGCGACGTGTTGGCTGCGGTGCACCGCGAAGGCGAGGTCGTGGGTCAGATAGACAGTGACGAATACGCCACCCTGCAGGTCGTGTTGGACGATGTGGGCCGGGCCCGCTTCGCTGAATTCGCGCCGCACCGATGACGTTCCAACTGCCGCCCTACCCATACGACCGCCTCTCACTGCTGGGCAAGCTGGCTGAGGCGATGCCCGGTGGGATTGTGGACTGCTCCATCGGCACACCATGTGATCCGCCCCTGCCCGCCGTCGTTGCCGCGCTGTCGGGTTCCGGCAGCGAGCGGGGGTACCCGGCGTCGGCCGGCAGCCTCGAATTGCGGGAGGCGGCGGCGGGGTGGCTGGAGCGCCGCTTCGAACTGCCGACGGTTGCGGCAACGGCTGTGGCGGCTTGCGTCGGCACGAAGGAGTTGGTGGCCTCTGTTCCCCAGGTGCTCCGTCTGCGCCAACCGGAGCGGGACACCGTGCTGTTCCCTGCAGTGTCCTACCCGACCTATGCCATGGGAGCGGCGCTGGCTGGCTGCCGGGCGGTGCCGGTGGCGTCACGGCCCGGTGAGCTCGGTGGCTTGGATCTCGATTCCATCGCGGACTCCGACGCGGCGCGTGCCCTGGTGCTGTGGTCGAACTCGCCCTCCAACCCGACCGGCGACCTGGGTGATCTGCCGGGGGACGCGGCCTGGGGCCGGTCCCATGACGTGCCCGTCTTCTCCGATGAGTGTTACGCGGAGTTCACCTGGGATGGCCCGCCCCGTTCCATCCTGCAGAGCGGCACCAGCGGCGTGGTGGCCGTCCACTCACTTTCGAAGCGTTCGAACCTGGCTGGTGTCCGGGTCGGGTTCTTCGCCGGCGACCCGGAAATGGTGGAATTTCTGCGCGCCGTGCGCCAGCATGCCGGGCTGATGGTGCCGGGTCCGGCGCAGGCGGCCGGCGTGGTGGCGCTGGCCGACGATGCGCACGTCGAAGTCCAGCGGGCCCGCTATCACGAGAGGTTGGTGTTCCTGGCGGGGGTGCTCTCGAAGCACGGATGCCCGGTCGAACTACCGGCGGGCGGGTTCTACCTGTGGGTGCCGGTGCCCGCGGACCGGTGGGTCGACGCCTGGGCCATGGCCGAGGAGCTGGCGCGCCGAGGTGGGCTCCTCGTCAGTCCGGGCGATCTGTACGGCGAAGGCGGGGCCGGCTTCGTCCGCGTCGCCGTGGTGCAGCCGATGGAACGGTTGGCGCTGGTGGCGGACCGCCTGGCCGCCGATCGGTAGGGTGGTTCATGGCTGATCTGCAGGCGAGTATTGAGGAACTCTGGGAACGGCGTTCTGAACTCACACCGGCCGACACCGAGGCGTCGGTGTTGGTCGACGAGGCGATCGACCTGCTCGATTCGGGTCAGGCGCGGGTAGCCGAAGTTGATCCGTCGACCGATGAGGTGGTCGTTCATGAATGGCTCAAGAAGTCGATCCTCATGTTGTTCTCGCTGCGGGGGATGGAGACAATTGAGCACGGCCCTTTCGAGTATGCCGACAAGCTGCCCCTGAAGCACGGCTTTGCCGAGGCCGGTGTACGTGCCTTGCCGGGGGCATCGGCGCGCTGGGGATCCTTTCTGTCCCGCGGCGTGGTGCTCATGCCTTCGTACGTCAATATCGGCGCGTGGGTAGGGGAGAACACCATGGTCG
>Ga0302326_10028246_pt1 | contig 11293 bp, 8 predicted proteins | sample Palsa_T0_3_FD_202264 | JGI IMG/M metagenome (GOLD analysis project Ga0302326, IMG submission 202264) | Peat permafrost microbial communities from Stordalen Mire near Abisko, Sweden - Palsa_T0_3 | ecosystem: Environmental > Terrestrial > Soil > Palsa > Peat permafrost | place: Sweden: Abisko...
CGCCGGAGATCAACTCTCCGGTCTTGTCGTTCAGATAGACCACGCGGTGGCCATCCGTATCGCCCGCGCCGAAGGCCCTTCCGGCCTTCTCGATTTGGCGTTGCGTCATCGTCGCGGGCGCAGCCGGATGGTCATCCTCCTTCAACGCCGCCAGCCGCGCCTTTGCCTGCGCGGCGGCGGGCTGGTCGCCGAAATCGCGCACAATCTGTTGATACACACTCTGCGCCTGCTGCCCGAGCTTCTCGTAGCAGCCCGCCAGGTGCAGCAGCGACTTGGCGCGAACGTCGCGGGGAGCGGACTTATCCGCCGCGATCTTCTGATAGGCCGCGATGGCGGTTTTGAGATCGCCATCCACCTGTTCCTTGGTCATGGCCGCCTGGAGTTCGACCGCGGGCCGGGTTTGCGCGTGCAACGGTACGACGGCGAACTCCGAAAGCAGGGCCGCCAGCATGATGATACTCACGACGGCGGCTCCGGCGAGCAGCATGGAAAAGACAGCCGTAAATGCCAATGCGATGTTTTCGATTTTTTCGAATTTCATGATGTACCTCCTGGGTACGAATCCAGAATGCCGCACCAATGTTTGCGGCATAGCGGGATTCGGTCAGGGCCTTGCATGAACCTGGTTTGGATTTCCTGACACATGGCAATTTACCCGTCAAAGCGATATCCGACACCGCGGATGCTGATCAAATATCGCGGCGCGGAAGGATCGTCTTCTATCTTCTTGCGGAGCGCCACAATGTGGTTATCCACCACGCGATCGGTGACATACACGCCGGAGCCCCACACTTCTTCGAGAAGGCGCTCGCGCGTGAGCACGCGTCCCCGGCTGCGGATGAAAGCGGTCAGGAGCTTCAGTTCCGTGTGGGTGGCTTCCAACCGCTGGCCCTCGCGGCGCAGCTCGAAACGCGCCAGGTCCAGCTCGCAGCGGCCAAAGCGATGCACTTCGCCGCCCGCCTCGGCCACGCTTCGGCGGAACATGGCGCGGATGCGCGCGCGCAGTTCCCGCGGGCTGAACGGCTTGGTCACGTAATCGTCCGCGCCCAGGTCGAGCCCCATGATTTTCTCGGCCTCCTGCGTCTTAGCAGTCAGCATGATGATGGGGGTGCTCAAGCCGCCGCGCCGCAGCTCGCGGCAAACCTCGAAGCCGTCTTTGTTGGGCAGCATGACATCCAGCAGGATCAGGTCGAATGGCTCGGAGCGGGCACGCCGTACGGCTTCCACTCCGTCGGCCACCGCGACGACATCGTAGCCCTCCGTTTGCAGGTCGTTTTCGAGAGCGAAGGCGATGCCTGGCTCGTCTTCCACGATCAGGATTCGGCTCATCCGCGTAGCTCCAGTGGGGCCAGCGGCAGAAGGATGGTGAAGGTGCTGCCCGCGCCCGCCGCGCTCTCCAGGCGAATCTCTCCTCCACAAGCGTCGACGACTTGCCGCACCATCGACAGGCCGATGCCCGTGCCTTTGATGCCCGCTTTCTTGGCCGCCGCGCCGCGCACGAATTTCTGGAAGATTTGGCGCTGCTCGCGCGGCTCGATACCCATGCCGCGATCGCGCACCGAGATCGCCGCCTGGCGGTGATTCACGCGGCCCTCCACCCACACCGTGCGGCACTCCGGCGAATACTTCACCGCGTTTTCAAGCAGGTTGCGGATGGCGCGCCGCAGGGCTTCCTCATCTGCCTGGATGGTCGCCGCGCGTGAATCGAGGTCCATCTCCACCTGGAAGCCGCTGGCCAGCGCTTCTTCCCGAAACTCCGCCACGGCCGCGCGCACTACGCCAAACACATCGTGCGGCGCGGTGCGGTACTGCTTGCGACCGGATTCCATGCGCCCGAAATCCAGAAGATCCTCTACGAGGCGCTGCAGCCGGCCAGTTTCGCGCTCCAGAAACACGTAGCTCTGTCTGCGGCGGGATTCGTCGGCCAGACGGTCGTTCGCCAACAGTTCGGTGATGCCGCGCAGCGTGGTGAGCGGCGAGCGGAATTCATGCGAAACGGCGGAAACGAAATCCGACTGAAGCTGCGCCACCCGCAGTTCCCGGTTGACGCCGCGATACATGGCATACGCGCCCGCCAGCACCAGCAACAGCATCAGCGCCAAGCCGGCCAGCCACAGCGCGCGGTTGATCCCTCCATTGGAGACTGCGGCGATGCTGGAGAAATCGAGCTTGCCGGCGAGTTGTGCCTCGGCCAGAGATCGCAGCACATGCGGCTGCGCCGCGGGCGGCGACCCGGGGGCCTCGAATCTCCAGCGGATGTCGGCAGCGCTGGCGGGCAGCTTCAGGCCTACGCCGAGCCACCCGGCAGGCGCAGATAGGGCCGTTAGCCGCGCGGGCGTTGCATACCAGATCGTTAGCGACGCGTCCGGCTGAGCTTCGCGGCCGCTGAAGTTCGACCCGGTCCGCACCGCCTGTTGCCAGTGTTCGTACAGCCGCGAGACAAGCGCCGAGAATTCCATCGCATCTGTCGGGGGAACGTCTGCCGTATGCCGGATGCGATTCACTTCGGACCAATAATAATCGAAAGTCTCGCGGTGCAAGGGCCAGCGTCCTGCGAGCAGCGCTGCCCGCAACTGCTCCGCCGCCTCCACCGCGCCGGGCAGTTCGCAGCGTGCGCCCGCCGCCAACAGCGCGTAGGGCACGCCTTCAGGGCTCACCGCAGTTTCGTGTGACATTCGATCATAGGAGGCCAGCGCGGCTTCCGGGCGGTTGAGCCTCCGCTCCATGCGGGCGATGCGCAGCAAGGCCTCCGCGCGCGTGGCGGGCTGCTCAGCCAATGGCCGCAAGGTGTCGATGGCCCGATCGTAGTTCTGCTCGCGGAACTCCAGCTTCTCGGCAGTCTCGAAACCCTTGGGAAGCGGACCGGCTGAAGGAAGCTCGGGCACGAACAGGGGCGATTTGGCGGGGTATGCGGTTACCGCGCCTGCAGATTGATGCGCGAGCAGAACCAAGGTCCCGTTCAGCGGAAGCTTGGCCTTCAGAGCAGCCGGAGGCGGCAGGGCGTCCAACTCGCGCAGGCTGAGGTCCCATTCGCCGAGCGTGCCGGCAAGTTGCGCCACAGACAGGTCGGCGATCTGTTCCAGGCGCTCGCGAGAATGTTGCGCGGCGAGGTTGCGGTCCTGTTCCATCAAACGCCAGGTGAGCCAAACCTGCCAAATAGCAAGGCATACGACGATTGCCAGAAACAGCGGCAGACTCCTTCGCACGGACAGCAGCCGAATGGTCAGTGGACGCACAGTGGAGTTCAGTATACGCCGTTAATCGTCAGGGCCGGATCAGGGGTGTGTCAGATTTCTGTCAGGGGGGACCGCGCCGGAGCCGCTGCTCCGGCGCCCGCCCCACACAGTTTCTTGCGTTTTTGAGAGAGCCGCAGGCCAGGTCAGTCGCTCTGTAAGTCTAGTTCAACAGGCGGCCCTGGCGAAGGTACGCCGGTGTATCGAGATCTTCCGGATCGAAGACCGTAGGCTCGGGTTCGGCCTCGGGGGCGGATTCTGACGCAGCCGCCACGGCCGCCGGGTCGGGCACGAGCTGTGGCGCTGGCGCTGCCGCTCTAGCCTCCTCAATGGCGCCCAGGGAGTGCGGCTGGAAGCCGGTAGCGATGACTGTGATTTTCACCGCGTCGGCCATGGATTCGTTCATGGTGACGCCGAAGTTGATCTGGACGTCTTCGCACTCGGCCGCTTCGCGAATGATGGTGCAGGCCTCGTTGACCTCGTGCAGGCCCAGGCGGCTAGAGCCGGTGATGTTGATGAGAATGCCACGGGCGCCGCTGATGCGGGAGTCTTCGAGCAGCGGAGAATTGATAGCCTGGCGGGCGGCATCCACGGCGGCATGCTCGCCGCGTCCGGTGGCGGTGCCCATCATGGCGTAGCCCATGCCGAGCATGGTGGCCTTGACGTCGGCGAAATCGCGGTTGATGATGCCTGGCGTGTTGATGATGTCGCTGATGCCTTGGACGGCCTGGCGGAGCAGATCGTCGGCCAGCTTGAAGGCGTCAAAGAAACTAGTGCCGCGCGGAACCAGCGACAGCAGGCGGTCGTTGGGAATGGCGATGACGGTATCGACGGTGGAAGCGAGTTTAGTGAGGCCCTGGTCCGCGAGGCGCATGCGGCGCGCGCCTTCGAAGGAGAACGGCTTGGTGACCACGGCGATGGTCAGGGCTTCGAGTTCCTTGGCGAGCGAAGCGATGACGGGCGCCGCGCCGGTGCCGGTGCCACCGCCCAGTCCGGCGCTGACGAAGACCATGTCGGCGCCCTGCAAAAGCTCGACAATCTTGTCGGTATTTTCCAGAGCGGCCTGGCGGCCGATTTCCGGGTTATAGCCGGCGCCGAGGCCATTGGTGACCTTGGAGCCGAGCTGCAGTTTAATCGGCACTTCACAGGCGGCCAAAGCCTGCGCGTCCGTGTTCATGGCGCAGAACTCCACGCCCGGCATGCCTTCGCGAAGCAGGCGTGCTACGGCATTACAGCCGCCTCCGCCTACCCCGATGACTTTGATGCGCGCTCCACAGCGGCTTTCTTCAATTTCATATTTCAAATCGTCGTCTTCAGAATCGATGAGCCCCATACCGCCCTCCCTTTCAAAAGATGCAAAGATTTCTAACAGAGACCGCTTCCTCACGGTCACGGCTCGGTTTCCTACTTCATAATTCTCCCGAGCAGTCCGATCGACTGCCGTTGGATTTCCTGTTGCGATTTCAGTTTGGCCGAGTACATGGCGAGGCCGGCGGCAGTCGTCCAGACCGGATCGAAGATTTCTTCCGGCCAGTCCTGTATGCCTAGCGGCAGCGCTATGCGCGCCTGGCACTGGAGAATGCGCTCGGCCAGGTCGCACATGCCGTCCAGGCGAGCTCCCCCTCCGGCCAGGAAGAGGCCGCCGATGAGGGCGCTCTGCATGCCGATGCGGGTCAGCTCCTCGTGCACGTATTTAAAGAGATCCTCGGCGCGGGCCTCCAGAATGCGGTTCAAGGTGCGGCGCTGGACGTCGCGGTCGTCGCGGGACGGAACGTCGACGAAAGAGTTCTCGGCGGTGGAACCCGCGGCGGCACAACCGAACTCGTGCTTGATGATAGCGGCGTCCTGGAAGCTGATGCGGAGGCCGCGGGCAACGTCGCGGGTGAAGTGATCGCCGGAGATGGGCACGCTGCAGGCGAGCTGTAAAGCTTCGCCATAATAAACGACCAGCTCGGCGGAGTGAGCGCCGATGCAAAGCACGGCGGCGCCATCGCGGCGATCCTCCGGCCGCAGGGAGGCATAGCAGGCGGCGAACGGCTCGAAAATAGTTTCCTCGACGGCCAGGTGCGCCTGGTTGATGGCGGCTACCAGGCATTCGTGCTCGCGGATGGAAGCCGTCACCAGATGGACATTGGCCTCGATCTGGCCGGCGACCATCCGGCGCGGATCGCGGTGTCCGGGGTGCCCATCCACTACGAAGTCCTGCGGCAACATCTGCAGGACCATACGGTCTTCCTGTAAGCGGACCCGGGAGGCGCGCTCAACGGCGCGATTGACATCGCGCTGGTCGACTGCGCGCAGGCGGCCAAGGTCGAGGAAGCCGCGGCAATTGGCCCCGCGCACACTACCGCCGAGGCCCACGACCGCGGCTTCGACGGAGACTCGCGCGTGTCGTTCGGCTTCGCGAACGGCGCCCTGGATGGATTCTACCGCGGCATTTTGATCGGCGATACGGCCCTTCACCCAACCCTTCGAGGGCACCTCTCCGCACGCGCGGAAGCGTACCCGGTCGCCTTCCAGCTGAAAGATCACACAACGGGTCCAGGCGCTCCCGACATCCAGGCCGACGGCGTCGAAAGTTTTTCTCTTGGGGTCTGTCTTCAATTCTTTTGCTCCTTTACGGTGATGCGGTCCTCCAGGCGTAAATCGAAGGATGTGGCGGCGGCCGTACGCCTGCGGATTTCCGGATAGTGGAGCAGGAAGCTCTGCAGGCGCTTGGCGTAGTTACCGTCGCCGAGCTTGAGCTCGATCAAGCGGCCTTCCACCTGGATAACCACCGAGAGGTCGTCGGGAGCAGCGGCATTGATTTCGGAAATATTCTGGCCGGCGGGGCCGAGCTCGTCGAGCAGGGCGAGCATGGCGCGCACGCGGACGCGGCGCTCGGGCTCGGTCTGATCTTCGGTGAGGCCGGTGAGCACCGGGAAGGCGAATTGGGCGCGAGGGGGCGGATCGAGCAGGACCCCCTGGGCGTCGATCAGCAGGAAATGGGACGGGGAATTCGCGCCGGAGTGAAACGGCAGGCTGACAAATGCCACGGGCCTGCGTTCGGTGATGCGCACCAAAAGTCGATTAGGCCAGAGGCGGGAGACCGAGGCATCCTCGACCCAGTCGACAGCCAGCAGCCGCCGGCGCCGCTCGGCCAGAGGAACAGCGAAGATGCTGCGGCCGTAATCGACGGCGAAGACGCGCGACAGCCGGGGGCGCGAGGCGTAGATGGCGCCTTCGACAGCGAAGGAGCCGCGCTGCTCGCTGGAAAACGTGAATTGCGGATCGCTAAGCAGGTATTGATACGTCTTGCGAGCGGCCAGCGCGATCGATAGCACGACCGCGCACCAGGCTGCCACGATCGCCCAAAGGCGCCAACGGATTGCCGGACGTGCTTTTTCGCGCGCCATATCAGCTTGCCGTGGCCTCCTCTGGTTGCAGCCCCTGTTTCAGCGACTGTTGCGGGAGTTGGCGCAGACGAGCGAGCAGCAGATCGCCGGCCTGCCAGACATTGCCGGCGCCCAGGGTCAGCACTACGTCGCCATCCTGGACGACGTCCAAGAGGACTTCGACGCCGCGATCGATGGATCCCACATATTCGACGGACTGATGGCCAAACTGGCGGATGCGCCCGGCCACGGCCTCGGCGTTGACGCCTTCGATGGGCTGCTCGGAGGCGGCATAGATATCCAGGACCAGGACCGTATCGGCCTGGTGAAAGGCGCGGCCGAAATCGTCGAGCAGATGGAAAGTACGGGTATAACGGTGCGGCTGGAACAGCACATGGATGCGGCGGAAGCCGCACAGGCGCGCGGCGGCCAGGGTGGCCCGGATTTCGGTGGGGTGATGTCCGTAGTCGTCGATGACGGTGATGCCGCGCTCTTTGCCGCGGATCTGGAAACGGCGATCGACGCCGCTGAAAGTGGCCAGCGCTTCGCGAATCCGATCGGGCGGCACTTCGAGCTCGAGAGCCACGGCCGCAGCCGCGGTGGCGTTCAAAACGTTGTGGTGGCCGGGTACACGCAGATGGAAGCGGCCCAGATCGGTTTGCCGATAGCGCAGGCTGAAGTCGCTGGCGAAGGCGCCACAAGCGATTTCGCCCGCTTCGAGCGCGGCCTGGGCGCTGGCGCCGTAGGTGATGGTGCGGCGGCGGATGGAGGGCAGGATACTTTGCACATTGTCGTCGTCCAGGCAGACGATGGCGGCGCCATAGAAGGGCACTTTGTTGACGAACTCGATGAAAGCGGCGCGGATTTCGTCGAGCGTCGCGTAGTGGTCCAGGTGCTCGCGATCGATGTTGGTGACCACCGCCAGGATCGGGGCGAGTTTGAGGAAGGAGCCGTCGCTTTCGTCCGATTCGACCACCAGAAAGTCGCTGCCGCCGACGCGCGCGTTGGCGCCGCCCATGGTACCGACTTTGCCTCCCACTACGACGGTGGGATCGAGCCCGGCGTAGTTGAGGATGGTCGCGATCATGGACGTGGTGGTAGTCTTGCCGTGGCTGCCGGCGACCGCCACGCCATACTTGAGGCGCATCAGCTCGGCGAGCAGCTCGCCGCGCGGGATAACCGGAATCTGCAGGCGGCGGGCCTCCTGCACTTCGGGATTCCGCTCATCGACGGCGGAGCTGACCACCAGAGCGCGGGCGCCCGTCACATTGGCCGCGGCGTGGCCTTCGTAGATCGCGGCGCCGAGCGTGGCCAGGCGGTCGGTGATTGGGGAAAGTTTCAAATCGGAGCCGCTGATGACGTATCCGAGATTGAGCAGCACCTCGGCGATGCCGCTCATTCCGATTCCGCCGATCCCCGTGAAATGCAGGTGCTGCCGCTTAAAAAACATTATCTTCTCGTATTGTTCCGGCTTCCGGAGCGCGTGTCAACAGAAATCGTAAGCGCTCGTATAGCTTAGGCACGCGCCACCTCTTCGAGAACGTCGGCGGCGCGGCGCGCGGCTCCGGGATGCGCCAGCTCGCGCGCGGCGCGGCCCATATTCTCGAGTACGGCGGGCGCGGCCGCGGATTCGGATACGGCGCGGAATAATCGGGCGCCGGTCATCTCGCTATCGGGAACCAGCCACGCGGCGCCGGCACGCGCGAAGGCTTCGGCATTGCGCAACTGATGCTGGTCGGCGGCGAATGGAAAAGGCGAAAGAATAGAAGGCTTGCCCGCGGCGGCCAGCTCTGCCACGGCGCCGGCGCCGGAGCGGCAAACGATCAAGTGGGCCTGGGCAAACGCGGCGGGCATATCGGCGATGAATGGCAGCACTTCGCCGGCGACGCCGGACTCGGCGAATGCGGCGCGCAGTTCCTCGAAGGTGGCCGGTCCGCTCTGATGGATGACTTGCAGCGGCAGGCCGGATTGGCGGAAGAGCGGCCAGCTCTCGCGCGCGGCCTGGTTGAGCGTGCGAGAGCCCTGGCTGCCGCCGGTTATCAGGATGGTGAATTTCGAGCTGGACGGCTCCGGCGGCAAAGAAAAGAACTCCTCGCGTACGGGCAAGCCGGTGATCTCGGTGCGCCCGCGGGGGAAGTAGCGGGCCGTTTCCGGGAAGCTGATGAGCGCACGGGTGACGAACCTGGCGATGCGGCGGTTGGTTAAGCCGGGGATGGCGTTCGGTTCCATGATGACCACGGGCACGCGGCGGAGCAATGCGGCGATCACCGGAGGTCCGGCGACATAGCCGCCCATGCTGAAGACGGCGGCAACGCGATTGGTTTCGAGCAGGCGGGCGGCATGCATGGTGCTGATGGGGAGTTGGGCAAGAGTCGCGGCGGTCTGGCGCAGGCCGACGCGCTTGAGTCCGCCGATGCGGATGAACTCGAGGCGAAACCCCTCCTTTGGCGCGAGCCTGGATTCGAGGCCGCGGTCCGTACCGACAAAGAAGGTTTCCCGCCCGCGTTCGCGGAGCTCGCGTGCAACAGCGAGCGCTGGAATGATATGGCCGCCGGTGCCACCGCCCGCCATGAGGAAGGCGCCTTTGGCGCCATGCGCCGCCGAACTATCCCGCATGTTCCGAGACATTCATCAAAATTCCGAGCGAGGCCAGAGTCGACAGCAGCGAGCTGCCTCCGGAGCTGATCAGGGGCAGGGGAATGCCCTTGGTTGGCAGCATGTTCAGGACCACGCTGATGTTCATGAAGCCCTGTACCACGATCATAGTGGTCACGCCCAGGGCCAGGTAACGGCCGAAGTCGTCGCGCATAATCACGGTGGCACGCAGGCCACGCCAGAAGATCAGTCCGAAGGCCAGCAGCACCCCGAGGGAGCCGACCAGTCCCATTTCCTCGCCGACTACCGCGTAGATAAAATCCGTGTGCGCTTCGGGAAGGTAGAGCAGCTTCTGCTTGCCCTGCATGAGTCCGGCACCCAAGGCTCCGCCGGCGCCCACCGCAATTTTCGATTGTTCCGCCTGGTAGCTGGTATCGCGCGAGGTCAGAGATTTGTGCAGGTATTCCTGGATGTGGCCGTGGGGGTCGAAGCGCGCGATGATCTTGAAGCCCGGATCGAAATGGCCCAAGAGGCGCGCCACGCGATAGGGTTGGGAAGCGATGAAGAATACTAACCCGATCAGCGCGCACCCCGCGGCGATGGCGCAGAAACGCCACTGCAGGCCGGCGACGAAGAACACTACGGCCGCGGTAACGGCCAGCACCACGGCGGTGCCGAGGTCGGCCACCACTACCGCCAGAATGACGAGACCGACAGCCAGAGCTGCCGGGACAAGCGTATAGCGGTTGTTGATGGCCGACGCGCGCCGGGTGACGAAAAACGCCAGAAAGACGACCAGGGCGGGTTTGGCCAGTTCGGAAGGCTGCAGGCCAATGGGGCCCATGCGCAGCCAGCGATGGTGCGCCGAATCCATGAAAAAGACGACGGCGAGGAGGATCAGCACCAATCCGATGGCGGCAAAGGCCACTGCGGGATTCTGAAACTTGCGATAGGGCGCGCGCTTGAGCGCCATCATGATGGCGAGCGACGGAATCATCCACAGGCACTGACGCACGACGAAGTGCCAGTCGGAACCGAACTTCAATTCGGCCATTACGGAAGATGCGCTATATAGAATGACCATGCCAAAGGCGACCATGCCCACGGTTGCGCCGAAGAGAGTCCAGTCGGTCTTGAGTTGCTGCCCCATGTCAGTGTTTAGGCTCCAGTCGGTGGACCAGATCCTTGAAGACCTGGCCGCGATGTTCGTAGCTTTTGAATTGGTCGAAGCTGGCACAGGCGGGCGCCAGCAGGACGGTATCGCCGGGCTGCGCGTGCGCATAGGCGAAGCGCACGGCGTTGTCGAGCGTTTCGGCGCGCTCCAGGGGAACTGCGCCGTCGAGCTGTTCGGCGATCTTGCCGGCGGCCGCGCCGATAAGAAGACCCGCGCGGGCTTTGGCGGCCAACGGCGCGCGCAGGCTGGTGTAGTCGAGACCTTTGTCTTTGCCGCCGAGGATGACCCAGAGGCCCCCGGGAAAGGCTTCCAACGCTTTGAGCGCGGCATCCACGCTGGTCGCTTTCGAATCGTTATAGAAATCGACGCCGTCGAGACTGCGCACAAATTCGAGGCGATGCTCCACGGCTTTGAACGTGCGGACGGCGGCGGCGATGGATTTGAGGGATGCTCCGGCGAGGCGGGCGGCGGCGGCCGCGGCCATGGTGTCTTCGATGTTGTGGCGGCCGCGTATGGGAATCTCGCGGGCATCCATCAGCAAATCCGCATCGAACCAGATTTGGTCTTCGGCGAGGAAGACGCCGGGAGTCACGGCACGCGTGCTGCTGAACCAGAGCGGAGACGCGGCAGTAAGCGAAGCATAGCCCACGCAGGTGGGGTCGTCGGCGTTCAAGACAGCGAAGGAGCCGGCCTGCTGCGTTTCAAAAAGTCGCGCTTTGGCGGCCGCGTAGCTGGCAAAGGTGTGGTGGCGGTCGAGGTGGTTCTGCGTGACGTTGAGCGCCACGGCGATATGAGCGTGAAACTTTTGGATGGTTTCAAGTTGGAAGCTGGATAGCTCGAGGACGTTCCACTGGTCGGGCCGCGAGGTCTCAATCATGGCGGCGACGGGGGTGCCGATGTTTCCGCCGACCTGTACT
>Ga0302326_10028247_pt1 | contig 11293 bp, 10 predicted proteins | sample Palsa_T0_3_FD_202264 | JGI IMG/M metagenome (GOLD analysis project Ga0302326, IMG submission 202264) | Peat permafrost microbial communities from Stordalen Mire near Abisko, Sweden - Palsa_T0_3 | ecosystem: Environmental > Terrestrial > Soil > Palsa > Peat permafrost | place: Sweden: Abisko...
GGTGCGGCCGGTCGAAGTCGCCGATCACCACCACCGGATCGCGCAGGCCGAGCCGCCGGATGATCTCCTGCCGCACCGGCGGCGCGGCGGTCGCGGTCAGGGCCAGCCGGACCGGCGCGCCGAGCGCTTCGGCCTGCGCGCCGAGCAGCAGGTAATCGGGGCGGAAGTCGTGACCCCACTGGCTGATCAGGTGCGCTTCATCTACGGCGAACAACCCGAGTCCCGCCCGCCGTAGCGTGTCGCGGGTCTCGGTATTGGCCAGCTGCTCGGGCGCGAGGAACACGAACGTGTCCGAATCGCACGAGGCCAGCAGCGCCGCCGCTCGCTTGCCGGCCGCCTGCTGCGAGTTCACCACGACCGCCCGCAGCCCGGCGGCCCGCAGGTGAGCCAGCTGATCATCCTGCAGCGCGATCAGCGGCGAGACCACGACGGTCGGCCCCGTCCCCAGCATCCCGGCTAGCTCGTAGATCGCCGACTTGCCGCCGCCGGTCGGCAGCACGGCCAGCACGTCACGGCCGCCGGCCAGCGCCTCCACCGCGCTCAGCTGCCCGGGACGAAGCCGGGCGAAGCCCAGCCGCTCCCGCGCGAGCTCCTCGATCACGGCGAGCCCAGACCGAGCGCGACGAAGGGGGAGACCCGAGACGTGAACAGCGGTGCAGCGTCGGCCGCATGCGCCAGACCCTCATTCACACCGACCAGGGTACGGTTCGAAACCCGGCCTCGGACCGGCGGGTCGGCTACCGGGCGCGGCCGGCCAGCAGCCGCAGTTCCCGCGCGCGCTGCACGGCTGAGGAGCGGCCCCGGGCCTGGAGCTTGGCGTAGATGCTGCGGACTTGCGTATTGACGGTGTTCACCGAGACAGCCAGTTCGTCCGCGATCTCGGGCCTGGACAAGTTCGTCGGGAGGTACTGCAGCACCCGCAGTTCGCCCGGGCTGAGCTCGTCGGCGGGCGGCAGACAGGCCACCGGGGATGCGGCGCGCATGACGTCGAGGATGTCAGTGAGCAAGGCGGCGTGGGTGGTTTGGTGCGGCGGCAGCGCCTCCAGCAGTTCCCGGCAGCCCGTCATCAAGAACGCCAGGACAGGCCGGTCGGGCTCGGCGAGGGCGAGGGCGCGTTCGGCGGCCTGGTTCGCGGCGCGCTGGTCACCAAGTTCGCGGTGAGCGAGCCCGGCCAGCAGCTGCGTCTCGAGGACCGTGAGGTAACTGAACACCGGCGCCCTGCCGTCCAGGACCTCCTGCAGCGCGCGGAGGGCCGCGGTCGGATCGCCTTCGGCGAGGGCGATCGCCGCGGCGGCATTGGCGATTTCGCCCGAGCTGGCCCGCTCGTCATCGAGCGCCGCGAGCGCCGCGCGGGCTTGGCCGGGCCTGCCGAGGCGGGCCTGGGTGGCGAGCGTCCAGGCGGTCACCTTGCTCGCCAGGGCGTGCGAACCCACCAACTGCCGTCGCAGCCGTTCGGTCTCGTTGAACTCCTCGAGCGCCTCATTCAGGCGGCCGCGGCCGGCCTGCAGCATGCCGCTCGCGATGTGCGTAAGCAGCCGGATATCGGGCCCGGTGTCGGCTTTGAGGGCCTGCCCGGCACGCTGCAGCCATCGCTCGCCCTGGTCGAGGTCACCGGTCCAGATCACCGCGGCGGCCAGCGTGAGCAGCGCGGGCGCGATCACCGACTCCGAGCCCCAGCCGTACCGCTCGGCGAGCGCGATCGCCTCGCGGCAGCGCGCCTGGGTCGTGCCGATCGGGTGAATCTTGGCCGCGAACCCGAGCTGCGCGAGGCAGCTGACCTCGACGTAAGGCCGGCCGATCTTCCTGGCCAGCGCGGCGCCCTCCCGCAGATGGCCTTCTGCGTCGCCGAGCCCCAGCGACCACGCCTCGACGGTGCCGAGATTCAGCAGCGCCAGCGCCCGCAGGTCGCTGTCGAGCGCGATGTCCTCGTCGGATTGCCCGGTGACCAGGGAGCTGAGGCATTCAGCCTGGTCGAGAACGCTCGCTAGGTGACCGCGCCGGCGCGCCACCGACAGCCGCACTGCCGCGATCGCCACCCGGAGACGGCGCTGTCGATCCGGCGGTGCCTTCTCGGCGCGGCTTTCGGCGACCACCAGGCGCACGGCCGCCTCGTCCAGGCGCCCCTGGACGTCGTCGCCCATGGCCCGCACCAGAGCCAGCTCGGCCTGCTCGGTGCCCGGCGGAAAGGCCCTGACCAGCGCCTGGATCGCCTGCGCCTGCCCGTCGAGGGTCAGGCTGAAGCAATGGTCAGCCAGCAGCCGGGCCGCGGCGGGCCAGTCGCCCGCCGCCTGGGTGTGCCGGATGGCGTCGGTCACCCGGCCATGCTCGAGCAGCCATGCCGCCGCCCGCAGGTGCAGCGCCGGGACTTGCCCGGGCAGCGTCCGACTTAGCTCCAGCCGGAGCAGATCACCGAATAGCTGGTGGTAGCGGAACCAGGTCCGCCCGGGTTCCAGCGACACCACGAACGCGTTCGCGTCCTCAAGGGAAAGCAGGATCCGTTCTGAGCCCGGCCGGCCGGTCAGCAGATCAGCCAGCTCACCATTGATCCGGTCGAGCAGCGCGGTGCGCAAGAGCAGCTGCTGGACATCGCCCGGCTGGCGGTCGAGCAGCTCGGCGATCAGGTACCCGGCGACCGCACGGTCGCTGCCGGGGAACTCCGCCACGAACCGTTCCGGATCACGGTGACCGGCCAGGGAGATCGTCGCCCGCCGCAGACCCGCGGCCCATCCCTCCGTCCGCTGGTGCAACAGGGCCGCGCCAGCCTCGGACAGCGTGATACCCGAGACGTCGAGCAGCTCACCGGTCTCCCGGCCGGTGAAACGCAGCTCTGCCGCGCTGATCTCGGCTAGTTCGCCGGCCAGGCGCAGCTGATGCAAGCGCAGTCGCAGATCACGACGCGTCGCCACTATCGCGTGCGCGTCCGGGGGAAGGCTGGTCAGCAGCCGGGTGAGCTGGGCCAGGGCGTCCGGCGAGTGCAGCTCATGCAGATCGTCGATGACCAGCGTGATGTCGCCGCGCGCACCGGCAAGTTCTGACCGCACCCGGTCGACCATCGCCCGCCCGTTGAACTCGGGGGTCGCCGCCGGCGGCTCCCGGACGGTCCCGGCGGCGTGCCGGACCGCGCCGAGCAGGGCCAGCCAGAACTGCTGCGCATCGTGCTGCCCGCGCTCCACCTGCAGGACGCCCAGCAGGTGCCGCTGACCCGGACGGTCGGCCCAGGCCCGCAGCAACGACGTTTTCCCGCTGCCGGCCGGCGCCGAGATGAGCGTCACCTTCTTGGCCGCCGCCCGATCCAGCGCCGCGAGGAGATCACCCCGGTCGATCAGCCGGCTAGTTGCCCGAGTCACGTCAAAGGCCTTAGGAGCTGGCGCGCGTCATCGTGTGTTCTCCTCGCTCACGCCCGACATCAACCAGGCATGATCAGCCTACGATGCGAGATACTCGGACTAAAGTGAATAAATGTCGCAGTTTCGATCGACACAGATCATCAAAAACGGGCTAGGCCTGAGGGAGCTGCGGGCGGTCCTCGCCGTCGCGGAACTTGGTTCCTTCCGGCGCGCGGCCGCCGAGCTTGGCTACACCCAGTCCGCGCTGTCGCACCAGGTATCGGCGCTGGAGGCCGCGCTGGGATGGCCGTTGTTTCACCGGCCTGGCGGCCGGGCTCAGGTGCGGCTCACTCCCGCGGGCGAGGCCGTGTGCCGGCGCGCGCGGCGGGCGCTCAGTGAGGTGGAAGCGGTGGCCGCCGACGCCGAGCAGGCGGCCCGCGGCGAGGTCGTGCGGGTGCGCGTCGGCGTCGTCCAGACCGCCGCGAGCGAGATCATGCCCGCCGCACTGCGCGCCTTCCGTGATGACTATCCCGGCGTCGAGGTCGTCCTCATCGCCGACGACGATCCGGAGGACTCACGGGACGCGCTTCGCCGAGGAGACCTTGACCTCGCCTTCTCGTTCAGTTCAGAAACCGACGAGTACATCGAGGCCGTCGCCGTAGTCGATGACCCGTGGGCGATCCTCACCCGCCGGGACAGCGAGCTGGCGACCCTGGAACATCCCGGCTTCGACGCGCTCCACCAGCTCGATCTCGTCGCCTGGAGCCACCAGTGGAGGGTCCAGGTCGAGCTGGAGGAAACCTGGCAGCGACGTGGCATCTCGCCGAAGATCGTGTACCGCACCGACGACAACCTGGCCCTGCAGCGGCTGGTGGCCGCCGGACTCGGCCACGCCTGCATCGGCCGCCTGGCCGCCACCAGGGCGATCGATCCCGCGCTCACCTGGCTGCTGCCGGATGAGCCGGGCGCGCCGCGGACGATCGCGCTGTGCTATCCACGGCACCGGCCGATAACCGCGACGGCGCGCTCGCTGATCGCCGCCATCCTCGCGCACGCCGGCTGACATCGCCCGCGCTCGGCGGTCTGGGCTCGGCGCTCTGGGCTCGGTTTATAGCTCAGGCCGATAGCACGATAGCCAGCACCGCCTTGGTCACCGCGAGCTGGCCGGATGGACTAGCGAATGAGGACGTATAATTCGCCGCCAACCCGGACATGGAAGGACAGCTCAGCTGGCGGCTACCGAACACTCATGCGACCCGGTCCGCAGGATGAGAAGGGCGAAAAGCTGTGCCAAGCAATTTCGGTGACTTTCAAATGGGCGTCTATATTGACGCCGTGAATGGCATCAACTCGCGGTACCCTTTCGACTCTGAGTCGATCGAGCGGAAGGCGTCCGAGGCGCTTCCCGACTGGGTGTACCGATATGTTTCGGCGGCCGCCGGGGACGGCCGGACTCAGCGCGCCAACATCGCCGCGTATGCACGCTATGGAATCATTCCCCGGATGATGGTCAGCCCGCCAGAACGCGATCTATCGATCACGTTGTTCGGCCAGCGTTTCGACACTCCGGTCTTTCTGTGCCCGATCGGCTTGATCGGCTTGTGCGCGCCTGACTTCCAGGGAGATGTGGCCGCCGCCCAGGCATCGGCCGCCACCGGCGTGCCGTTCACGCTCTCGACCTTCGCCCAAGCTCCGATGGAGCAGGTCAAACCGCACACCGGAGCCACGGCCGGTTTCTTCCAGCTGTATCTGCCTAATGACCGCGAACTGGCGGCCAGCCTCATCAATCGTGCCGAGACCAGCGGCTATTCCGCCTTGATTCTGACCGTCGATTCCTGGGCTCTTGGTTACCGGCCAGCCGATCTGCAGCGCGGAAACTTTCCGCAGTTCCGCGGCTACTGCATGGAGAACTACTACTCGGACGAGAACTTCACCAAACACCTCGCCAAGCCGCCGCACGAGGATCAGGCTGCCGCCTTGCAGCACTACGGGAAGATCTTTCAGTATCCGCTGTCCTGGGCGGATCTCCGCTGGATCCGGTCGCAGACTTCTCTTCCGGTCGCGGTCAAAGGAATTCAGCACCCAGATGACGCCCGCATGGCGATCGATAATGGTGCCGATGTGCTCTACTGCACCAACCATGGTGGTCGCCAGGCGAATTCGGGAATCTCGACGCTCGAGCTCTTGCCCGGCATCTTGGCGGCGGCGGGCTCGACCCCGGTCATGTTCGACGGCGGGGTCCGGGATGCCACCGATGTCGTTATCGCGCTGGCGATGGGCGCAACAGCTGTCGGCCTCGGCCGGCCATACGCCTACGCGCTGTCCTACGGCGGCGCCGAAAGCCTGACGCACTTCCTGAAGTCTTTTCTCGCCGAACTCGACCTGACCCTGGCGATCTGCGGCTTCAAGGACATTGCCAGCCTCAAGGCCGCCGGCTGCCAGCAGGTCACGGATTTGCCGGAAGTGTGATGACGGCCTGCACCGGCAGATGGTCGCTGGGGTACCGGCCCTGATCGCAGCGGGCGTTGATGGCGGCGTAGCCGGTGATGACGTCGGGTGAGGTGAGGATCCAGTCGATGCGCACGCCGCCCGGGACCGGCTGTTCATAGCCGTGCCACGTGCCGTAGTGCTCACCTCGCTTCGCGGCGCTGGTCCACGAGTCGACCAGGTTTCCCTCGTGGAGCATGGTGTCGTAGACACTCGTGCCCGCTGCCGCGGGGGCGTTGAAGTCGCCGGTGACGATGCGCGGCAGCGCCGGGTCTAGGCGGTCAGTCAGGTACCTGGCGAGCTGAGTTGCGGCGCGCCGACGCGCGGTCTCACTCCGGTTGTCCAGATGGGTGTTGAGGGCATAGAACATGCTGGCGGTGCCCCGGACACCGAAGCGCACGCAGGTCACCATGCGCGGGGCGCCGGGCCGTTCCTCTTCGGTCAAGAATTCGTCCACCGACCCGATCGTGTCGGGGGCTTCGGAGAGCCAGAAATGATCGTATTCAAGCGGGACGAGCCGGGCCGTGTCGTAGAAGATGGCCACGAATTCTCCGCGGCTGCCTCCTTCGCGGCCGGTACCGATCCACGCGTAACCCGCCCCAAGGTCCTGCTCAATGTCGCGCAGTTGCTGGTAGAGGCCCTCTTGGGTGCCGATGAGGTGCGGGGACTCGCGGCGCAGCAGCCTGCGGGTGACCGGGCGGCGCTCGGCCCAGGAGTGCGGGGAGCTCGCGCTGGCGTAGCGGAGATTGAACGTCATGATCTCCAGCGGGGCCAGCTGACCAGAGTGCGCACGTGTCGGCATAGGGCGTCGTTCAGGCGATCCGGCCTGCGTAGCGGCGGCGGAAGCCGTCGCTGGTGTTGGTGGTGATCAGTACGTCGTAGTAACCGTACTGAGAGGTCGGCCAGCTGATGGTCTTGGGGCTGCCGAGCGTCACGGTGACCGTCTGGGTGCGGCCCTCGTAGTCGTTCGGCGTCAGGGTGTAGACGATTGCCTCATGACCCTCGTTGGCCAGCGTGAGCTCGACCGTCGTGGCCGGGCCGGACGGCAGGGCGGCGATGACGACCAGGACCGGGCCGGACTGCAGGGCGGCGGTGACGACCGGGATCGGGCCGGCGTTCTGGCCGGCGGGCACAACCTGGCCGGCGAAGCTGGTGAGGAACCCGTCCGGGCCGTAGACCGAGAAGGCGTATTTCCCGCCGGTCAGCGTCGCGTCCCAGACGTAGGAGCGCGGGGCGGACTGCAGCACCGTGACCGGCACGGGAGTGAAGGGCAGGTAATTGTCGGAGTAGACGGCGAGGGAGACGCCGACCGGGCCGGTATTGGTGAGGGAGGCGGTGACCTGGCCGGTTGTGCGGTCCACGGTCACGTCGGCCTGGGGCTGGTGGCTGGCCGGGCGGTGCGGCCGGGTGCCGGGTTCCTGGGTCGGCATCTTCTGGTCGCCCTCGGCCGGAGGTGTCGTCGACCCGCCGGTGAGCTGGGTCAAGGTCCAGGTCTGGTCGAGGGTCGGGATGTTGGCCGGGATGGAGAAGTCCGGGTTCTGGAAGTCGAACGCGGCGGTCAGGTCGCCGGTCACCGAGGCCCGCCACGGGGTGACGTTGGCCGGCTTCACCCCGGTCCAGGTGGCCAGGAACTGGAGCATCGAGGTGTGGTCGTAGACGTTGGAGTCCACGTAGCCGCCCCGGGTCCACGGCGAGCAGATGAGCATCGGGACCCGGGTCCCGGGGCCGATCGGCAGCCCCGCGATGTACTCGTCGGTGACGCTCGCCTCGGGGCAGGGCGGCAGCTGGTGGTCGAAGAACCCGTCGTGCTCGTCGTAGGTGATGAACAGCGCCGTGGTCTTCCAGAGATCGGGGTTCGCCAGCAGCGTCTGGAGCACGGTGTTCACATAGTGGGCGCCGTAGTCGGGGGTGTAGGAGGGGTGCTCGCAGTAGCCGGCCGGGGCGACGATCCAGGACACCTGGGGGAGGCTGTTGTTCTTGACGTCCTTGATGAACGAGGACAGCACGTACGCGGCGTGGGTCTTGCCGAGGGGCGGCGCCCCCGCGTCGGTCTGCCAGGGTGTGACCGCCCCGCGGATCGCGAGCTGGCTGGTCCCGCCTTGGCGGCTGTTGGTGCTGTTGTACTGCTGGTAAAACCAGAGCGGGTTGTCGCCGTAGTCCCCCAGGAAGTAATCCGGGTAGCTGCCGCTGTCGCCCACCTGGTCGTTGGTGTAAACCCGCCAGCTGATCCCCGCGGCCTGCAGCAACTCGGGGTAGGTTGTGACCTCGGGCGTCCCGGCGTCGGGCCCGAAGTCGACCTCGTAGTCGTTCGGGTTGCTCGTCCAGCCCGACGACGTCCCGGTCCAGAAGTACATCCGGTTGGGGCTGGTGGGTGCCATGATCGCCTGGTGGTAGCCGTCGCAGATGGTGAAGGCGTCGGCCACCGCGTACTGGAACGGGATCTCGCTCCGGGTGAAGTAGCCCATCGTCTCTTCGGTCTTGGCCGGAACCCACTTGTTCCACGCCCCGCCGTTCCACGCTTCGTGGTCGCCTTCCCACGAGTGGTCGAGGTCGGCGTCGGTCTGGTCAGTGAGGTTGTAGGGGAGAAGGTACCCAAGGTCGGTGCGAGCCCTGTCGGGCTGCTGGAAGACGGTGTTCCCGTTCTGGTAGGTGAGGATCTGCTTGTCGCCGAAGCCGCGGACTCCCGAGAGCGTCCCGAAGTAGTGGTCGAAGGACCGGTTCTCCTGCATCAGGATCACCACGTGCTTCACGTCGGCGAGGGACCCGGTCAAGCCCTCGGGTAGCGGCGTGGCCGGCGCTGAGCTGCGGGCCACACCGCCGACTGCCGGGCCGCCGGTAACACCGACCGCTGCGGCCGCCGCGGCGCCGAGCCCCGTGTATTGCAGGAAACGGCGCCGGCTAGGGCGCCCGGCCAGCGGATCAGGCTGCCGCGGTGATCCGCCTCCGCCGGGCGCGCGCTCACCTGTGTTATCCGAGGTGGCCATGGCCGTTTCCATCCTCTCGGTTCAGGTTGTGGTCCCACGGGTGGCAGCCGGGCCGAGCCGGCCGGGTTCCGGACGCCCTGATGACCGGGGGCTGGGCCAGCAACCTGTTGGACCGGCTGGGCATCCACTATTGGACCGCCCCGGGCAGCGTCCGCGGCGTGGTCGATTTCATCCACCTCGGCCCGCACTACTACAACGTCGCCGACTTCATCATCGGCTGCACGTCGCTCTTCGTGCTGGCCGCTGGACACCAGGGTGTACGGGCGGTGTGGCGGCCGGCCGCGCCCCGCCGCGGCCGGGAGCGTCCCGCAGACGTGACTCAGGGACTGCCACCCATCCGGCTGATCAAGTCATCGTGGGAAAGGCCGTTCTGCGTGCAGAAGATCGCGAGCTGATCGGCCGCAACCGGATCGGGCAGATCCCGCGACGCCTCCTCAGCTAGCTGTGTGTACCCCAGGCGATTGAGCGCGTCGATCACGTGCTGCCTGCTGTATTGCTGCATGGCGATCACCAAGCCCCTGTGTCAGCTTGACGCTACCGTAGCGCTTGCGTCAGACGGGTAGTAGGCGGTGCCCTCCATCAAGCGCCGGGCGGTGCGGCTGAAGCCGAGGACGTCGAAGGTGACGCCGCCGGGGCCGCTGTGGGCTTCGACCTTTGCCGGCGTGATGCCGGATGGGTGGCCGATCAGCAGTTCACCCGGCCGCCGCCCGGCGGTCACCGCTTCGACCACGGAACCTGGAAGCTGTGCCGCGGCAGCCAGGCAGATCGAGGCGGACCCCGCGATGCTCTCGTGCAGCCGGTTCATGAACAGCAGCCGGACCCGCAGATCCATCTCCTTCTCCTCGACCTCATCCCCCGAACCCCCAGAACCCCCAGAACCCCCGGACAGCGTGCGATACCCCGCTGGCGGTGCGACGAGCCCGACCATCGGCAGGCCCGGCGACTGCTCGTCGACCCGTGACCAGTCGGTCGCCAGTCCCATCCGGACCGCGGCCTTGCCCCGGATTTCCCGCACCGTGCCGATCAGGCCGGCGTCCTCGTTGATCTCGTCGGCGAGTTCGCTGCCGCTGGACCCGAGTTCGGTGGCGAGCACCCACACGCAGGCGTTGCCGGCGTCGCACAGCGTCGCCCGAACGATCGCGCCGGTCTCGAGCGTGATCTGGTCCACCGCCCGGCCGGTGGGCAGCAGGTGCCCCGTCTTGGCGCCGATCGTGGCGGCCCAGTTCATCACGATCTCGGCGCCGGTGCCGGGCACGCCGGGGATGGCCAGGTCCCCTGTCACTCGCGCCCGCCCGTCCCGGACCGGCACCTCGGCCACGATCAGGGCCCGGGTGTTGGTGTTGAAGATCCGCACCCTGGTCACCGGCTCGACCGCCTCGACCAGCCCCTCATCCACGGCGAACGGTCCCACGCCGGCGGAGATGTTGCCGCAGTTGCCCGCGTAACCGACACCGGCGCGGTCGATCTCCACCTGCGCGAACGTGTAATCCACGTCGGCGCCAGAGTGTCCGGACGGCGCGATGATCGCGGCCTTCGACGTGATGGGGCGCGACCCGCCCAGGCCGTCGATCTGCAGCACGTCCGGCGAGCCCATCAGCCGCAGCAGCACCGCGTCCCGCCGCGGTCCCGGACCGGGCAGGTCGGCCTCGTGGAAGTACAGCCCCTTGCTGGTGCCGCCGCGCATCAGCACACAGCGGATCCCGGTCTGCTCGGATCCGGTCATGCCGCGTCCCGCCGGGGCAGGTAGCCGTCCGCGACCAGCCGGGGCAGCAGACCGCCGGCGTCGAGGATGTCCAGCACCATCCGGGGCAGCGGTGCCGCCTGGATCCGCCGGTCGTCGACGGTCAGCCAGCCCGAGGCCAGCTGGATGGTGATCTCGTCACTCTCGCGGACGAGGTCGCGGACCCCCGGTACGGTCAGCGCGGGCAGCCCGTTGTTGATCGCGTTACGCAAGAACAGCGAGTTGAACTCCTCGGCCACCAGCGCGGCCACGCCGAGGTGCCGCATCAGCGCGGCGACCGGCCGGCTGGAGCCGATGCCGAAGTTGCGCCCCGCCACGACGATGTCGCCCGGCCGCACGTCATCGGTCCAACCGGGCCGGAGATCATAGAAGACGTGCCGCGCGGCCTCCGGAACCGGCAGCTTCATCGCGAAGCCGGGATACATGCCGTCGGTGTCGATGCTGTCGCCGAACACCCACGCCCGCCCGGTGAGCTCGTAGTTCATCCCAGTACCTCCCTGGGGTCGGTGATCCGGCCGGTGATCGCGGCGGCCGCCACGGTGGCGGTCGACGCCATGTAGATCTCAGCGCTGGGGCTGCCCATCCGGCCGCGGAAGTTACGGGTGCTCGCGGTCAGGCACACCTCGCCGTCACCGAGCAGGCCCATGTGGTAGCCAAAGCAGGCGCCGCAGGTGGAGTTGGTGACCACCGCGCCGGCCTCGGCGAGCTTCTCCACGTAGCCCAGCCGCACCGCGTCGAGGTAGACGGCCTGCGAG
>Ga0302326_10028248_pt1 | contig 11293 bp, 7 predicted proteins | sample Palsa_T0_3_FD_202264 | JGI IMG/M metagenome (GOLD analysis project Ga0302326, IMG submission 202264) | Peat permafrost microbial communities from Stordalen Mire near Abisko, Sweden - Palsa_T0_3 | ecosystem: Environmental > Terrestrial > Soil > Palsa > Peat permafrost | place: Sweden: Abisko...
GAACGCCTGCACCCGCCCGGACTCCAGGTACGCGGCGAAGTCAGCGGCGAACGCGGCGAATCCCGCATCTCCGCGCCCCGTCAGGGCCGCACGCGCCGACATCGGGTGCACCCGCACCCGGCGGCCTGACGCTTCGGCAGCGACCCTGGCCGTGAATTCCAGAGCCTCGGCGAGCTCCGCGTCCGCATCGAGGTAGTCCGCCTTGTTGAGGACAACGAACATGCTCACCGACAGGCCGGCAACCCGGGCCATGAGATCGCGCTCGCTCGCCGACACCGGCGGGTCGGCGGTCAGCACGAAGACGGCGGCATCCATGGTCTCCAGAGCGGTCTCCGCCTCGGCCGTGTTGTGTCCGTAGACCGAGCCGGTTCCCGGCGTGTCTACCAGTTCTACGCCGCGGGCCAGCACAGGAGCGTCCACCGCTACTGTCACCGACGCGAGGCCGCGGCAGTTACCGGGATTGCCGCCTTCGGTGACAAGGTCGCCGAGCGCGGACAGCGGGAACGCCTCACTCCGGCCGTCGCCGAACACCGCAGTCACGCCTTCGTCCGCCCCGTACCGCACGGTCGTCGCCAGGGCCGTCAGCGGGGTCACGCCCACCGGGAGCAGCGCGCGCCCCAGCAGAGCATTGATCAGAGTGCTCTTCCCGCGCTTGGCCTCCCCGGCGACCAGGATCCGCAGCCGCCGCTCCAGGAGCCGGCTGCGGAGGTCGCCGAGCACGGCCCGGTCCTCCTGCTCAGCCAGCGCCGACAGCTCGTCCAGCGCGGTCAAGAGGTCATCATGGTTCGGTGCGTGCATACGGCCTCCCGCCTTCGTCGAGGCAGGGACCATTGGCGGCTGAGCCGCGGTTACCGGCGGGTCCCACCGCCGCACCTGCAGCCCAGGCTACCAAGCCGGGGGCCGTGATCTTGCGGGCCGTCGGCGGCCGGCGCGAGGATCGCGCGATGACCGCCGCGCTAGCTCCCGGACGCGTCATCTGCCGGCAAGGGTGTCAACCGGCGCGGTGGGCGGCGCGTCATCCAACCGTCGCCCATCCGGAGGAATTAAATGAAGCGCACGATGATCGTCCTGTCCGTCGTTGTCGCAGGAGCTGGTATCACGCTTGCCGCCGCCGCCCCGGTGCTGGCGGGCCCGGCAGCGGCCGCGGCATTGAAGTCCTGTACGGCATCGGTGAGTACCAGCCGCCCGGCTGACTACACCACCACCGATGTGAGGGTCCGCACCGTGGCCGGCGCAAAGGTGTTCACGGTCGCGCACTACAAGACCGTCAACCGCGCGTATTACCGGCTCGCGAGCTCCGCAGGCCGGGCCACTGTCGGCTATTACGTCAGCGGCGCGACGCCCGGCTACAAGGTTGTCGTCGACATCACCGTCGTGACCGGGCATCAGGCCAACAGCTGCTCGACCTCTTTCACGCCGAAGCGCTGAGGAGTGTTCACGGCGGTCGCGCTGCATAGGTTCTTGCACGGTCAGGCGCCCTGGGCATCGCTACGGCGCATGAGCAAGCGCACCTGGCGGTCCTTTAACAGCACCGCGTTGCGGAGGGCCCGCTCCGCCTCCTGATACCGCTTCAGTTCCATCAGAACATCACTGAGTTTGTAGTACGCGTAGAAGCAGGTGGGGTTGACGGCGATGGCAGCCCGATAGGCGGCTTCCGCGTCAGCGAAGAGGCCGTTGCCGGCCAGACGGTCGCAGCAACGGACTTGGGGTCGTGGACGGTAATCACGATGCTGCTCAACGGCGAGGGCTCGTCGAGCAGCACCATAACTGCGGGCCGCCAGACGCCGTACACGGCAACGAATTCCCTGGATTCCGGTGGTCCCTTTACGCGAGTGACGATCATGGTGCGGGCCTCGTCCTTTCGGGGTGGCCTCATATCGACTCCCGCGACCACGTGCCAAGCCTGCTCGACAACCGCGACCTCTGCGATGGCGCCGAGTGGCACCCGTAAGCTCCCGCCAAACGAACGGAGGAGCAGCTTGTCGTAGAGGTTCGCGCGCGCCGATGTCAGGACAAGGTCGCCTCCCTCGACTGCCAGAACGGCCATTGGTCCTCCGGTGCCTGCGTGCTGGCCGAGGTATTAATCAGGTCTGGTCTGTATCCTCACGCCGGTGATCGCCGGATAGTTCGTGCAGCGCCGACCGGTCCAGCTCGACAGCATCCACTGCCGCGACCCGGCACGGAGTAACCGCAACCAGCGACGAGGTGCGAACGCCTCCCTCAAGATGGGCGCGCTCGCCCAGCAGCGCTCCCGGACCGTATTCAGCCAGCCGTATCCCGTCCCGCTCGACGCGCAGCACGCCATCCAGGATCAGATAGACGTCGTTCCCCGGCTGCCCCTGCCGGACCAGGGTGGTGCCGGCTGTCAGTCGCTCGATCCTCGGTCTGGTTCCGCCGTGCATCAGCTGCACGGACAGCGAGCGCTCCAGCGCGGTTTCCACCGCCATCACCAGCGCCGAGGAGTCATCGTCGCCCCATGGACTGTGACGGCCGAACGACTCGCGGTACCAGTCCCGGAAATCGGTCAGTCCGGACTTCATCGATAGCTTGCCGTCGGTGTCGTACACCCAGTGTCGCGGGAACCGGCTCGCACCCGGCATCCCGAACTCGGCCCGGCCGTCGGAATGCAGTGTCAGCGACAAAGTCGTCCACACCAGCGGCGGCACCCATTGCACAAACGGCTTGCGCCGCACCCGCCTGGGTGCCGGCAGCCATGTGCGCCCGCCCGTGGTCTGCACGAACCGCACCCAGCCCTCCCCCGACTCAGGATCTCGCTGGATATCGGGGAGCTGAACCGCCTGGAAGGTAATCGGCCGACCTGCCAGTCGCACCGTGGTCCGGCCCATCAGGCCGGTGCCGGAATACCCGGAGCCGGTGATGTAGCCGGAATCGTCGACGTCAATCCACGCGCTCAGGACATTGGCGAAACGGAACCGGTCGCCCGCCTGCAGCTCCCGGACGTCGCCGAGTTCGCCCGGCGGCGGATCGTCGTAATGAGTCAGGCCAGTTTCAAAAGCAGCCTTGGTGCCGCCGGTCACCGCCTCCGACGGGATCCACGACAATGAGGTAACACACCGCTGGTGTCGCATGCGCCCATCGTCAACCGTGCACCGGCGAAATGCCATAGTGCTGGCCGATGTGAACTCGACGGGCCGCTGAAGCAACGCCGGTTCCTGGCGCACTTCCCGGAGTCGTCAACGAGGGGATTCTCACGGCTTGACCAATCCGCGACGTATTGCGGCACCTGTACTGGCGCCGGCATACTTGGAGCGCGCTGGCCGGATTCCGGGACGCGGTTTCAGCCGAGCTTGCTGGCGGGGAGGCATCGTGACCGGTGAGATGCCTCCACAGGCCGGCAGCCTGCAGCTGGGGGCGCGCGGACTGCCCAGCGGGACGCTGACGATGCTGTTCACCGACATCGAAGGGTCGACAGGACTGCTGACGCGCCTGGGGGATCGGTACGGTGAGGCTTTATCTGCTCAGCGAACCCATCTCCGCGATGCCATCGGCAGATGCCGCGGCCGCGAGATGGGCACTGAGGGAGACAGCTTCTTCGTGGTGTTCGAGTCGGCACGCGATGCGGTCCGCTGCTGCGTGACCGCGCAGCAGGCCCTGGCTGGCCATGACTGGCCCGACGGGGTGCCCGTCCGGGTGCGGATGGGTCTGCATTCGGGCGAGCCAGCCCGGCACGAGGACGGATACATCGGCCTGGACGTCCACAGGGCGGCCCGAATCGCAGCAACCGCGCACGGCAGTCAGATAGTGATGTCGGAGGCGACCCGGCACCTGGCGCAGGCACGGCTTCCCGAGGGCGTGACAGTACGGGACCTGGGCTGGCACAGGCTGAAGGACATCGAAGCGCCCGAGCGCATCTTCCAGCTGGTGACTCCCGGGCTGCCGGACAGGTTCCCGCCCTTGAGGAGTCTCGGAGCCCAGTCACGGCTTCCGGTGCCGCTGACCCCGCTAGTTGGCCGCCAGCAGGAACTCGAGCAGGTTCGCGCTGCAGTCAGCCGACCTGGGATCCGGCTGGTGACGCTGACGGGCACCGGCGGAGTGGGCAAGACGAGGCTAGCGCTGGCGGCCGCGGCGTCGCTAGATCAGCAGTTCCCGCACGGAGTGTTCTTCATCCCGCTGGCGGCTGTTCACGATGGCGAGGTGATGTGGAAGGCCATCGCCGGCAGCCTGGGCGTCAGCGCCGACGGGCCAGAGGTAGTGACCGGCTATCTCGGTGACCGCCCGGTCCTGCTCGTGCTGGACAACCTGGAGCAGTTGCACGGCTCGGCCGAGGTGGTGGCCGAATTGCTGGCAGCCGCGCCCGGCCTGATCGTGCTCGCCACATCCCGCCGGCCGCTGCACCTGCTGGGCGAGCAGGAGCAGCCGGTGCCGCCGCTCCAGCTGCCTTCAGACGTGGGAGCGCAGGAGGTGGCGGCCTGCGAAGCCGCGCGCCTGTTTGTCCAGCACGCTAGCCTGGCCAGGCCCGGCTTCTCCGTCACTGACGGCAACGCTGCCGATATCGCCGCCATCTGCCGGCGTCTGGACGGCCTGCCCCTGGCCATCGAGCTGGCCGCCTCTCGGGTTAGGTTGCTTTCTCCCCACGCCATCCTGGGCCGCCTGGGCCGCAGCCTTGACCTGGCCGCGGGCAACGAGGGCCAGCCGTCGCGGCAGCAGAACCTTCGCGCCACCATTACCTGGAGCTACGATCTGCTCCGCCCTTCCCTTGCCGAGGCGTTCCGCCGTGCAGGGGTGTTCGCGGGGGGCTGCGACCTGGACGCGCTGGCGGCGATCGCCTCGGCCGGGCCGAGTCGTCCTGCCGGGACTGATCCCCTGGAACTGGCAGCCGGCCTGCACGATGTCAGCCTGATCACGGTAACCGAAAGCGCCGACGGCGAGCCGCGGCTCGGCATGCTGGAGACAATCCGCGCTTATGCGCTGGAGCGCCTGGCGGAGGCCGGGGACCTGGACCAGACCTCTCGCCGGCACGCCCACTACTACGCGGGCGTCGCCGAACGAGCAGACGAGCGCCTGCGCGGCCTGGGCCAGGCCCATCTTTCAGCCCTGGACCGACTTGAGGCGGAGCATGACAACCTGCGCGCCGCCCTTGCCTGGTCGCTGGAACCGCCCGCTGAGGGCCTCGTCGATGACACCGAGCGGGCAGCTACCGGGATGCGACTGGCCCAGGCGCTTGGCGCGTTCTGGTACCAGCACGGTCACGCCACCGAGGGACGGCGCTGGCTGCAGCGTGCTATCGACCTGGCCGCCGTGGAAGCCGGAGCACCTTTAGCTAACATCTCGCATCTTCTGGCGATGCTGCTGACACAGCTAGGCGAGCTGGAGATGGCTCTGTTGCTCTTCGAGCGCAGCCTGGCTATCTGGCGCGATCTTGGCGACCGCGACCACCAGGCCCAAGAGCTCAGCTGGATCGGCGGCACTTACCGCCGGCTGGACGACCTGGACAAGGCGCGGCGGGTGCTGGCGGAGAGCGTCGCCATCGCCCGCAAGATCCGGAACGAGTTCCGGCTCACGGACGCACTCACGAACCTGGGGCAGCTGGAAAGTATCGCGGGCAACTTCAACCGAGCCACGGAAGTACTGCACGAGTCGCTGGCGCTCAACCGGAAACTCGGAGACGTGAAGGGCGCGGCCGTGGTCCAGCAGTCGCTGGCGGTGAACAGCCTGCTCGCGGGTCGCGCAGTGGAGGCCCGCGATCTGCAGGCCGGGATAGTGAGTTATGTTGCCAGCTCGGGCGACATCCAGTGGCTGATTGACGTGCTAGAGGTATCGGCCGCGATCGCCGCGGAGCTCGGCGCCTGCTCGCGGGCAGCCCGCCTCGCCGGCGCGGCAGAGACTGTCCGGCAGGAGGCTGGCATGCCGGATACCGAAGAGGATGCAGCCCTGCTTGAGCGGTTCCTGGCCCCTGCCCGCGCCACCGTTGCATCGGAAGAGTGGAACTCCGAGATCACCACCGGGCGGGCGCTCAGCCAGGAGCAGGCGCTGACGCTCCTGATGTCACCGTTCGCGGCCGACGACACACTCCGGTGACAGCGCCCCTGGCGAGAGAGGCCCGCTTCAGTCGCTGGCTGCTGAGCGGGCAAAGGGCAGCTGGGCCTCGAAGATCTGCTGATCGGCCTCGGAGATGTCATCCACCTCATGGATCCAGATATCGCGTCCTGGCCCCTGCGGCTGATAGCCGTGAGCCTCGACCCAGTCGGCCAGATCCTGGTAGATCATCGGATAGATGCTGGCGGCCAGACCGCTGCGGACTGCTGCTGCCGCCTCGATCGCCGGCAGCACCCGGTACCGGGCTGGCGCCGGCAGCTCAGCCGACTGTTCGGCGACGGGCAGGGCCACGTTCACGGTGATCTCATGGCCGTCTGTCTCCTCGTAGAAGAGCATGAACGGGCCGGTCACCGTGACCAGGCCACTGATGCCGAGCTCATCGAACCTCACCCTGGCGCGGTTCACCGCCGGCACGATGTTCTGCACGCCCCACCCTGATGCGGTGTCGGCGATCACGACCACGGCGAGCGGCGGAACCTGCTTGACCACGATGTCGTCTGCTGGCATGTCGTCCTCCTGAGCGATGTGGCGGAGCCGTGCCTCGACTCCGAGCAGATAGTGGCGTTGCTGCTGGAGCTCGCGTTCCAGCTGCGCCTGACGCAGCAGCAGCATCCCGCGCAGCTCATCCACCGTGATGCCGCCGAGGAGCTGCCTGATCTGCCCGAGGGTCAGGCCCAGATCCTTGAGCGCGACGATGCGGTTGAGCTGCCGTAGCTGCTGGCCCGAGTACGAGCGGTAGCCGGTGACCGGGTCGACCTCAGCCGGCAGCAGCAAGCCCATCTCGTCGTAGTGCCGCAGGGCGCGGACGGAGACCGCGCCGAGCCGGGCGAAATCTCCGATGCTGAACATGACACGAGCATGCCTCCCTCACGCAACGTGAGAGTCAACCCCGTCTGCAGATGCGGCCGCCGCCGGCTGGCCTTGCCAGCCGGCGGCGGCCGAACAGGATCGCTCGGGCACTACCTTGCTAGGGCACCACCGAGTTGACTGAGGTTCCCCAGTTGGCAAGACCATCCCTGGTTCCGCCGCAGGTTGCGACGGTCAGGGTAAAGGCCGGGCCAGTGCAGTTCGGGTACTGGATGTAGTTAGTGGCGAAGTAGGTCGTGCCGCCAGACCAGGGTACGAAGATCGCCCAGCTGTAATCGCCCCAGCGCGGCCGCGTAGCACCCGGGTAGCCCTGGTACTCGGTGAAGCCATCCTGAGGTGACCGACCCAGGGCGGATACGTGGACAGGACCCACGATGCCGCCCGACGTGCTGGTCAGCCGGGCGAAAGCGGTGCTGGGGAAGAAGCCGCCCTTGTCGGCCCCGGTAGGCCCGCCGTTGCCGGTCAGCGTGAAGGTCATGATCGCGCCGCCGTTCCCGCCGTCCTGCCAGGGGAAGCCTTCCGCTGCCATGGCCGGGAAGGCCAGGTCCTCATGCCTGGGCGACACATATCCCTGGCTCGTGAGGGTGAAAACCCCCCGCTTGTCGAAGCTGCGGGTGCCGACGACCCAGTAAGCGGCGCCCTGATGCACCTCCGGGGCCGCTTCCGAGAAGTAAGTCTGCGCAACCTCTGTGGACACGGCGCCCCAGAGCTGATTCTGCGCCTGGGAGACCTGGGTGAAGCCGTCGCCGTTGGTGGCGATCCCGCCTTCGGGGCAGGAGGCGGGAGGCGGAGTGCCGACGCTGAGGCCGGCGGCCCCGCATTCGTCACCCAGTGGTATCGGCCCGGTCTTCTGCGCGGCCAGGAATCCCTCGCCGTAGTAGGTCTGCACGCCGGAGAAAAGCTGGCCGCCGAACTGGATAGCGGAGCACTTCGAGCAGTTGTTGCTGTTCAGGCCGCGGAGGCCGGTCCAGTCGAAGACGGCGAACCGGTTGTCGCCCGCACCGTAGAAGTCAAGCGAGCTGAGCATGAAGCCGGAGCCGCCATGACTGTTGTCGAACTGGGTCGGGTCTGGGGCCTCGGCCGGAATCGTCTGATACCAGCACGTGAGGCCGGGCAGATGATCCGTATTGTCGGACGCGCAGGTGCCGTCCGGAGTGGGCAGCAGGCCCATGTTCTGGATGGCCACGTTGAATTTCGGGTTCGGTTTTCCGTTGGACTTGGCAACGGGCAGGCCCCGTTCGAGCGCGTTCTTGTCGAACGCGAATTCCTGGGACCCGTTGAAGCCGCCGCCGCCGATGCCCGAGGCTGACGGATTGTTCGGGAACTCGTCATAGAACAGGAGGAACGCGTCCCGCGTGGCGCCGATCTTCGCGAAGTCATTGAACAGGTAGGGGTAGCCGGGCTCCTTCGGGTTGTAATTGGCATTGACGAAGTAGACGTTGTAGGGACCGAAGGGGTTAGATCCCACGGTCACTGCGACGCCCTCGAGGCAGTCGCTGGGGGTCTGGCCCGCGAAGCAGCCGGCGAAGGGCCCACCGCTGGCTTCGGAATTCGTCGACACGATCTCCGTGAAGAACCAGTGCCCGCCGTTGCTCCTGTCGAACAGACACGACACGTCACCGCCGCTGCTGTATCCCTTGCCGGTGAGTCCCATGAGGGTGTCGAGCGGGATTGGTGCTGACTTGCGCTGCAGGGCCGTGTTGAAGACCAGGATCTCGCCGATGTTGTTGGTCTCGACAACGTACTTGTTGCTGGCGCAGAGTCCCTGGTCCGCGGGCTCGATGTCCGGCGGCACGAGCACGTTAGTGCTCAGCGTGCCGCTGTCCACCGCGTTCAGGCCTTTCACGCTGGTGGCGCCGCCTGCCGACCTACTGATTCGGTTACAGCCCGGGCCCAGCGGCTGGCAGCTGACCGTCGGCGGCGAGGGATCGGCGCCATCGCGCTTGAAGACCGGCGACGGCAGCGCGTGCGGCGGGTCAGCCGCTGCCGCGGATGCGGCTAGCTGCTTCGCGGTAGCCGCGTTCTTCGCGGCGGCGGCGGCCGCAGCCGCTGAGGACGACGCGGCAAGGGACGCCGTAGACGGTGTCCGGAACGGGCCCGTGAGCAAAGAGCAGCCAGCCGAGGCACAGCCGGTCGCGGCAGGACCGGCGAACGTCGGCGCATTCGTCCCCAGGCTCGACGACGTGACAGTGCTGGTTGCCTTGGCGGCCCGCGCCGACGCCGTTCCCCCGGAGAGGACAACGAGCGCGGCCGGCAGCGACAACAGCGATAACAGCGCGAATAACCTACGTACGAGAGTTGGCATTGAGCCCACCATTGCGGTCGTTTCCCGCCCCCAGAGGAGGCGACCGCCCAGGCGGCGCCTGTTCCCCCGCACCCGGGGGCGCGGTGCGGGGCATCATCCCCCCCCGCGCCCGAAGGCCGGTACGGGGACTTCGTCGTGCCCGTCGGCTGCTCATGCAGCTAGCCAGCGCTCATATCGTGCCGGGCACGGGCAAGTCAGTCAAGACCGCCAGCGGATTGGCTGACATCATGCGCAGCTGGTCGCGGCGGTGACCGCTCCGGACGGCGGATTCCGCACGTCCCAGGCCCGCCGCGAATACTCGCGACGGGCCTGGATCACAGTTGTTTCATCGGCCGGAACGACCGATCTGGCCGGCTATGCGGAGACCGTCACCTTCAGCGGCGGTGACGCGATGCCGTTGGCGACCACGACCAGCGTGCTTCGGCCCGCCGGGGTGCCCGGCGGGAGAGTGAACTGGGTCGAGGATCTGGAGCCGGGAGCGACCGAGACCGAGGTCCAGTTGCTGGTCCTGGCGTAGGTCACCACGCCCGTCGCGGTATTGGTGATCCGTACCAGCGGGAAGTTGGTGTTGTCCTGGACGTCATCACCGTAGGCGGCTCCCTGGTCCAGTCCGGCGAGCTGCTTGCCGGAGACGCTGTAGGTACCGCCAGGGGCCAGCGTCGTGGAGCTCAGGTGGGAGATCGACGGCTGCCACGCCGGGTTCGGAGTCCCGCCGGCCGTATAGACCTCCATCTGGTTGCTGCCATCGTTGAACAGCACCTGTCCGTTCGGCAGCGCCAGCATCCGCGTGTAGTACGACGAGTCGTTCGGAGCGTTGGGAACATCCGGGACCTGGGTGAGCGTGCTAGAGCTCGCGTTGTAGACGAAGAAGTGGGTCGGCGTGTTGTAAACGCAGGCACTGGCGTCAAACAGCACGTTTCCATCCGGCAGGACAGACCCTGGTCCGTCGGTGCTGTCGTACTCCTCGCCGCCGATGGCCGGAATCTCCGGCCCCGCGGTCCAGGTGCCCGGAGTCCCGGCCTTGTACTGATACAGCGCGGTCTGCGTGTCCGCGTCCGTGGTGCAGGGCTCGGGAGCCTCTTGCGTACTCGAGCCCGCCCCGACCACAAACGTGTTGCCGCCCGGCATCTCGACCTGCGGCCCGATCTCCACGACTGGGAACAGGTTGACCGGATCGCCGTTCACGGCCGTGTTTCCCGCGAATGACCAGGACTCGGTGCGTGGGTTGTACAGCTGCGTCTGGCCCGGCACCCAGAGATCGAGCGTCAGCAACTGGCCGCTCGGCTCCAGGGTCCAGCCCTCTTCATCGTTGGGATCGTTCTTGCCCGCTGCCGGGATGACCTTCCACGTCAGAGTCCTCGCGTTCAGCAGCGCATCATCGACCGTCAGGTCCGGATTCGTCACGCAGGTCTGGCACGGCTGCTGGAGCATGAACGTGCCGTCGGGCAGGACATCGCTTGCGGCGTCCCCCATGTTCGTCCAGCCGCGCGGCGGTGCGACGGACCTCCAGGAGTTCGTCACCGGGTTATAGATCGCGCCCTCGTTCGACCAGACTGCGTTTTCCCCGATGTACTCGCCGCCCTCGACGATCATGCGCCCGTCGGGCAGGATCGCTGACGCGAAATACAGGGGCGAATACGCAGCCGACATCGACGCGATCTGGCTCCACGTCCCGTCTATATAGCTGCCGTCCGGAGCGGGGGTGAGCTTCCACCACTCGTTCGAGCCGCCAGTGACGTTGTTGTCCGGCTCATTGTGAACGAGAACTGTCCCGTCGCTCTCCAGGAGCATCGTGCCGGGCGTCCCGAATGGCGGCGGGTTCTCCAGCGGCGTCCACGGGGATGCCGTGCTGCCGCTTGCGGACCGGAGATCCGCTTTGAGCCCTGACGGCTTCGCACGGCCCAGCGGCGGACGCGCGGCGACTGGCGCCGGGGCCTGCGCGGACGCCTGAGCGTCCCCGGTCAGATTGAGCCGGTGCGCAGCAGCCGGCGTACTCGCGATTGCCACTCCGGCCAGCGCGCCCGCGAGCAAGACCCCGCTGGCGAGTACGGCAGATCGACGGCG
>Ga0302326_10028249_pt1 | contig 11293 bp, 12 predicted proteins | sample Palsa_T0_3_FD_202264 | JGI IMG/M metagenome (GOLD analysis project Ga0302326, IMG submission 202264) | Peat permafrost microbial communities from Stordalen Mire near Abisko, Sweden - Palsa_T0_3 | ecosystem: Environmental > Terrestrial > Soil > Palsa > Peat permafrost | place: Sweden: Abisko...
TCAACAGTCTGCCTATGGGCTTCTACCAGCCCGCGCAGCTGGTGATCGACGCCCGAAACCATGGCGTTGAATTCCGGCCTGTCGATATCAATCTTTCGCAATGGAATTATACGCTGGAAGAAAAATCCGGTAACTATCATACCGTCCGCATCGGCTTCCGCCAGATCAAAGGCGTTAAAGAAGAAGAGATGAATGAGCTGATCGCCGGCCGGCAAAGCGGCTATGCGAGTATTCCTGCGCTGCAGGATGCCGGTGTCAAGTCAAGTACGTTGGAAAGGCTGGCCGATGCGGACGCCTTCCGATCGATCGGTCTCGACCGTCGTCAGGCGCTGTGGGAAGTGTCCGCTCTGGCGGACAGGCCGATGGCGCTGTTTGCGGGTCAGCCATCCGAAAGCGTTACCGAACCGGGGGTGTGCTTGCCCGGGATGACCGACTCCGAGCATGTCGTCCAGGACTATGCGAGCATTGCGTTGTCGCTAAAGGCGCATCCCGTCAGCTTTGTCCGGGAAAAGCTCGATCTCCTGCATATCGTTGCCGCGAAAGACCTGCCGCGCAAGCGACACGGCGATTTTGTCAAAGTGGCCGGTCTTGTGCTGGTCCGTCAACGGCCGGGGACCGCCAGCGGCACCTGTTTTATTACGCTTGAAGACGAAACAGGGACGTGTAACCTGATCGTCTGGGCAAGCCTGTTCGTTCAATATCGAAAGGATATCCTTGGTGCGAAGCTGCTGATGGCCGAGGGTGAGCTGCAGATCGCGAATGAGGTGATCCATATTATCGTCAGCCGCTGTTTCAATCTGAATAAATTGCTGGTCGCGCTTACACCTGTGCAGGGGGAGGATAGGATTTTTCCGGAGGGGAGGAATTTTAAGTGAAAAAATGACGTTAAAAAAAGACGGTATTATCTTGGCTATGAAGAGAATAGATTATTTTCACTTAAAACAGGCTATTGGGCGCATTCAGGAATATATTACTAATAGATGACGACGAAGACGATCAGGAGATATTCCTGGCTGCCCTTCGGCATGTTTCTGCTTCGGTGTCCGTTATAGCAGAACGCAACGCCGGGGTGGCGCTGGATAAACTGGCAGCCAGATTACTGGCGCCGGATCTCATCTTCCTGGATCTCAATATGCCGGGGATGAACGGGCAACAATTTCTTTCCGCGATAAAGAAGGGAATTGAACTAAAGGATATTCCGGTTATCATTTATTCCACGTCGTCACAATCGAGTATGATCATACATACCAAAGAAATGGGGGCTGCCGGGTATATCACAAAACCCGATACCGTTGATGATCTGATCGAAATCCTTTCGACTTATCTATGAAAAAGTCTTCCGCCGATATCACCGAAGAGGTCAGGGCGTTACAGCAAGCCCGGGAAAGCGAGCTGGATTTGCGAAACATCGTATTGCAAGCTCCCATCGGGATTTGCATTTTGGATGCGGCGACACTCGTTACTGAAATTGTCAACGACAGTTTTATCGGGGTGGCCGGCAAACCCTACGAAGCGATAGCCGGAAAGTTTTATTGGGATACTTTCGCGGAGGCAAGACCTTATTATGAGTCTGCGCTCAACCAGGTAGTGGAAGAAGGCATTACTTATTATGCCAATGAGGTGGAATTGGCGTTGATCCGCCATGGAAGAGAGGAAATCGTCTATGTAACCTTCGTATATGCCCCTTTAAAGGACGCAGCCGGGAAAGTCAAGAAAGTGGCTATCTGGGTACTGGAAAATACCATGCAGGTGATAGCCAGAAGGAGAGTAGAAGAAGCAGAGCGAAAGGCAAGGCTTGCCATCGACTCCGCGAAGCTGGGGGTGTACGAGATCGTGCTCGCGACCGATACCATGACCACCGATGCGCGGTTTAAGGAAATTTGGGGGGTTGACAGCGCCTCGCATTCGCGCCGGGAATACCAGCAGGCCATTCATCCGGACGATCTGCCGCATAGGGCGGCCGCACACGAATTATCTTTGCGGTCGGGGCACCTGAATTACCAGGCGAGGCTGCGGTGGAAAGACGGCTCGATTCGCTGGGTGAGGGTCACGGGGGCGCTAACCTATGATGATCAAAGAAACCCGGTCAAGCTGATCGGTGTCGCCCAGGATATTACCGATGCGGTTGTTGCACAGGAGAAAATAGAAGAAAGCGAAAAAAGTATCCGGACGATGATCTTACAGGCTCCCGTCGCGATGTGTATCTTTCGCGGTCCATCCTATATCGTTGACATCGCCAATCATAAAATGATCGAATTGTGGGGCAAAGAGCCGTGGGAAGTATTGGGGAAGCCCATTTTCGAAGGTCTGCCGGAGGCCAAAAATCAGGGGTTGGAAGCCTTGTTACAGCATGTATTTACAACCGGCGAGACGTTCAAGGCGGATGAACGGCCGGTGAAACTGCCCCGTAACGGGAAGATGGAAACCGTGTATGTCAACTTCGTTTATGAGGCGTTGGACAGGGGAGATGAATCAACGCGGGATATCCTGGCGGTGACTATCGACGTAACCTCGCAGGTGATGGCGCGGCAAAAGATCGAAGAAGTAGTGGCTGAAAGAACCAAGGCGCTGGAAGAAGCCAATGTCAGCCTGAAACGCTCGAATGGTGAGCTGGCGCAGTTTGCCTATATCGCGTCGCATGACCTGCAGGAACCGATCAGGAAAATCAGCACGTATTTACAGCTGCTTGAAAAAAGCATTCCGCACCCGGATGAAAAGCAGGCCGGATATGTCGATAAGATAACGACAGCAAGCAAAAGAATGCGGGCGCTTATTCGGGATATCCTCGCCTTTTCCGAACTGTCAAAAGAAAATAATGCTTTCGAAAAGGTCGATCTCCAGAAAATAGCCGAGGCCGTGCTATCGGATTTTGACTTGCTGATCGAACAGGGAGGCGCCGAGGTCGATTGCAGCGGTCTGCCCGTCGTCGATGCCATCCCTTTGCAAATGACACAACTGTTCAGCAACCTGATCTCCAACGCGCTGAAGTTTACCAGGAACGATGTAAAACCTCTTATCACGATCCGCGCCGAGCCCTTGACTGCCGAGGCCGCTGGTCCCTATCTGCCGGTAAAATCAACTACCGATTATTACCGGATAACATTTAGTGACAATGGCATCGGCTTCCAGCCGGAACAAGCCGAACAGATCTTTAATATCTTTCAGCGTCTTCATGATAAAACCGAATTTTCGGGCACGGGTATCGGGCTTGCCCTTTGCAAAAAGATAGCGCAAAGTCACCATGGCGAAATTTTTGCCTCAGGCCGTCCCGGCCATGGCGCCGTCTTCACGTTGATCCTTCCTGTTCAGCAAGGGTAGCCTTGCCGTGTTCCTTATTGCAGTTCGCTGAGGATATCCTTACCCCTGGAAGCTCCTTCTTTTATCGTTCTTTTGCCCTGGGCGTACAGATCCTTTGCGTTATCGGAAATATCATCGGACAGGTCGTCCAATTTGCCAAAAAGCTTTTTACGGGTCTCCGATCCCTTATCGGGAGCTATGAGCATACCTATTGCGACACCGGCAAGAAGAGCATAGAAAATGTTTTTCATACTATTTTGTTTTTATTCCTATTCTATACGCATAAACTTAGCCATAATCGCTGAAAGGCGCGATACGCCCTAAAATTGGGGAAGCGGGGGATTTTTGCCCCGTTTTATGTATATTTTTATATAATATCAACCATTTATGGCCCTCTTATCCAGCACTCCCGCCTTACGTTTGTCCGAGCTTACCGCCAGCATAGCGGACGCCTTGACGGCGGCTTTTGCCCAGCGTAGTTTTTGGGTGATCGCCGACGTCACCAATCATACTTTTAAACCCGACAAAAACTACCACCATTTCGACCTGGTGGAAAAAGCTACTGACTCCAATGATCTCCTGGCAAAGGTCCAGGCCAAAGCCTGGGGCAAGGGCGCGCTCAGCATTCAGCAGTTCCAGCAGGCTACCGGCCAGCGCTTTACCAACAATATCCAGGTTCTCGTCCAAGTCGCCGTCAACTATCATCCCGTCTTTGGCCTACAGCTCAACATCAACGAGATCGACCCCAACTTTACCCTGGGGATGCTCGAACAGCAACGGCTGGCCACCTTGCAGCGGCTGGTCCAGGAAAACCCGGGCTTTATTTCCCGGGATGGAGATGTGTTTCTCACCAAAAACAAGGGGCTGGGTTTGAACAAGGTCATCCAGCGCATCGCCGTCGTTTCCTCCCATACCTCTGCCGGATGGCAGGATTTTAAACATACGCTCGATCATAATCCATTTGGGTATGTCTTTAGCATCGACGACTACTTTACCCTCGTCCAGGGTGAAAATAATGCTCAGCAGCTGGTTTCGCGCCTGATCCAGGTTTTTGAAAGTCAGGTACCCTATGATGCCGTGGTGATCATCCGCGGCGGGGGCGCTCAAACCGACTTCCTGATCTTTGACAACTACCTGATCGGAAAAGCCATTGCGAAATTCCCTATTCCCGTCATCACCGGCATCGGCCATCAAAAAAACGAGACTATCGCCGACCTGATGGCCCATACCGTGACAAAAACACCTACTAAAGCCGCTGAATTTATTCTCAATCACAACCGCAGTTTCGAAGACAGCATCGGCGCCTTCCAAAAGCGCATCATCATTCAATCCCAGCAGCGGTTGTCAGCCAGCCTGCAGGCCATCGGGCGGCTGAACAGCGGGATTGTCAACCAGGCCCAGGCGATCCTATTTCAAAAAGGAAGAGAGCTCCTGGCTGTCGGTTCCGTCCTCGCCACCCAACCGACGATCATCGTCTATAACCGAAAGAAGGATATTCAACAGATTGTATCGAATCTGGCTACCTTTTGTACTATCAGCCTGAAAAATCAACGCGGGTATCTTGGCCATTATGTCACGCTGATCCATGCCCTATCGCCCGAAAGCACGCTTAAACGGGGTTTTGCCATCATCAAAACCGATAACCGGGTCACGAGCGATCCCGGCCAGCTTGTCAAAGGCAAGGACGTGGAGATCATCCTGCGCGATCAATCCATCACAGCAACCGTCAAATCGAAAAAAGAATACCATGGAAACGAATTTAACCTATGAGGCCGCTTACAGCGAATTAGCCGCCATTGCGAAGGAAATCGAATCGGAGTCGGTTTCCATCGATGTCCTGGCGCAGAAGGTCAAGCGGGCGGCGGAGCTGATCACGTATTGTCAGACGAAGCTGCGGTCTACCGAGGCCGAGGTGACCAAGATCATTGCGCAAATGGATAAAAAGAATTAATGCTCTTATGGGCTTTCAGAACGGCGATTCGATGACATACACTTTGCTGGGCCATTCCGGGTTATAAGAGGGTTCGTATTTTATATAGCCATATTCATGGAGTTGCCGGATGGTCCGATGGTAGGGTCCTTTTCCGCGGATTTTAGCCCCCGGCATCAGCGTCCCCGCGTTTACCCTGACTGGATTTGGCAACCCCTGCGCCCGCCACTGACACAGGATCGACACATAAAGACTGATATGCATCGGCCCGATCCGCGGGTCTTGCTGTAAGGACGCCACCCATTCCAACCAGTCCAGTTGTTCATTCATCACTTTCCGTTTAGTACAGCTTCGTCCTGCCAAAATTGAACTCCTTTCACCGGTGTTCCTTTAAACGCTAACCATTACTCTATGGGATCATCAGGGTTATAAGAGAGAACACTGAGTGCCCAGAATCGAACAGTTCGCACTCATTGGCAAATATTAACTTATTGATTATCATAGTTTAAACAAACCGGCATCTTATTGGCGGCCCTTCCGCCGTATCCCAAAATCAATCCGATGTTCAGAAATTATCTCAAGACAGCTCTGCGTAGCTTGCGTACCAATAAAACATACTCGTTTATCAACATTACCGGCCTGGCCCTAAGTCTGGCGGTTAGTATACTGTTGCTGCTTTGGGTAAGCGACGAGTTGAGCTATGACCGCTTCAATGTAAATGCAGCGAACATTTATAAGTTGTCACCTAAATTCGATGACCAAAATATTTGGTACATGACACCCGCACCTATTGCCGTGTATGCCAAAAAAGAAGTACCGGAAGTGGAAGATGCCTGCCGCATAACCGGTAACGGGCGTGTATCCTTATTGGAATACAACGGAAAAAAAATTACTGAACGGAATAACTGCCTGGCTGACGCGTCTTTTTTCAGCATGTTTACTTACCCGTTTGTTGAAGGCAACCCACAACACCCTTTTACTGATGCACACTCTATCGTATTGTCCGAAACAACGGCGAAAACATTTTTTGGCGATGAAGACCCTTTGGGCAAAGTATTGAAAGGTGACGACAAAAAATTGTATACGGTAACAGGAGTGATGAAGGATATGCCCGCTAATTCGTCTATACGTTACAACATCGTGTTTAATTTTCAGCAGCTGGAACAGGAATACGATACGACCAACCAGTTTAAAACGCTTAATACTAACTGGGACCAGTATAGTTTCGAATCGTTTGTATTGTTGAAACCAAATGCCAGTCCCGCCCTGGCGGCCCAAAAAATGGGTATAATACACCGCCAGAACTATGATATACCGGCAAATCAACACCTTACCTACCTGCTTAACCCGCTTACTAAAATGCATCTGTACGCGTTAGACGGCAAGGAGCAGGGTATGATGGTTGTTCGGGTGTTTCTTATCGTAGCTGTAATTGTGCTGCTGATTGCCTGCATCAACTATGTAAATCTTATTACCGCACGGGCGGTGAAGCGCAGTAAGGAAATTAGCTTGCGTAAGATCGTTGGTGCGGGCAAGGCGGAGCTGTTCATGCAGTTCTTAGGTGAGTCGCTGCTCACCTTTCTTATAGCACTGGCATTGGCTACGGGCATTATTTATCTTGTAATGCCTTTATTCAATAGTATTTCAGGCAAAAATATCGTTTTCGAACCCTGGTCGCCCAGTGTGCTTGCGGTATACGGCCTTACCCTATTGGCAACACTGCTGCTGGCCGGTATCTACCCGGCAATAACGCTGTCGTCGTTCAAACCACTGGAGGCCATGAAGGGCAAGCTAAGCGGCATTGGCGGCAAAGGCAATTTTCGAAAAGTATTGGTAGTTGTGCAATTTAGTTTTTCGATCCTGCTTATTACAAGCACTATTATTATTGGTAAACAATTAAAATATATCCGGGAGAAGAACCTGGGCTACGACAAAGAAAATGTTTTTAGCTTCCGGATGCGTGATATTAACAGCCATTATGATGCGGCAGTGGCCGAACTGCTGAAACAACCCGGCATATCAGGCGTTACAGAATCCGGCGCGGACATCATCAATAGCAGTTCAGGCAGCACCGATGTGGACTGGGATGGTAAAAGGACCGACCAGCGATCATTTACCATTACCCAGATGCCAATAGAAAGAAATTTTGTACAAGTCATGGGCATGCAATTGGTGGAAGGGAACGGCTTTACCGGTTCACCTGCCGACAGCGCCAACTTTATATTAAATGAAACAGCTATTAAGGCAACCGGTATAAAAGAACCTGTCATTGGCAAACGGTTGACTTTTCACGGGATTAAAGGGATAATTGCCGGCGTGGTGAAAGATTTTCATTTCCAGGACATGCATCAAAAAATATCACCCCTTTTAATGCAATACGACAAATATTGGAGGGGGAAAATGTATGTAAGAACGACAGGCAAGGATGCCCCGCGCGCATTGGCTGCCGCCGAAAGGGTATGGGCAGCATATAACGCTGACTATACTTTTGATTACACTTTTTTAGACAGCCAGTTTGACGATCTATACAAAAGTGATACGCATGTGGGCCAGTTGTTTCATTGTTTTGCCATCGTAACCATATTAATATCCTGTCTTGGGTTATTTGGCCTGGTAACTTTTACCGCTGAAAGCAAGGTGAAGGAAATTGGCGTGCGCAAAGTATTGGGTGCAGGTGTGCCGCAGATCGTTACCTTGTTGTCAAAACACTTTTTAGTATTGGTGCTGATTGCCGCGGCCATTGCCTTTCCCGTGGCCTGGTATAGCTTAAACAATTTCCTGCAAGGTTACGCTTACCGTACCAACCTAAGCTGGTGGGTGTTTGGGGCCGCGGGGGCAATAACGCTGTTCGTTGCCCTGGCAACCGTCCTCTTCAAGTGCGTACAGGCGGCGCTGGCGAATCCGGTGAAGAGCCTGCGAACGGAATGACAACTTTAACCTCATCACCCTCCCGTCCGCCCCGACGACTTCCACTACCAACCGCTTAGACCGACCCACCTGGAAGGGCCAAAATCCTGCCGCAAACTTTGTCTCTTTACCGCCGCCCACCGCAGGGGGCGCAGCACTATACACCGGCTCCAGATCTATGTCCTGCATTGCCCGCCGCCTGACCTCCTTCCGGTCTTGCAAGAAAAAGCGAACCTTTGCGACGGCGAAGGGCATAGGGGATGCGTTCGACAACGCCAGAGACAACCATTCCAAACTGTCCCGAAAATAAACTCCCGTCAGCCGCAGCCTCCATCCCTCCGATCGCGCCGTGACATGCAGGCGGGCTGGGCGCCCGGCCAACAACAACGCATCCGCCCGCAACCGCTGCAGGTCTACCGGCAACCCGCTCAACATCACCGGCTCGTACTCCGAAGCGGACGCCGGCGTCTCGCGATTACCTCCCGCAACGACCGCCCCGGCCGCCACCACTCTAAAATTCAACACCGCCGTATCCTCCACATATCGCAGTACAAACGAAAACAATCGCCCGTCCTTCCCGTACACCGTCAAATTCGTCGGCGTAAAATTCCGCCGCAGCGCCCGCAGCTCGATCACATTTTCAACGCCCCGCACTTTCTGTGCCGACACCTCCCGGCTTACCTTCACCCCTGTCTGCACCGCCTCCGGGAAGACCAGGTTGGTCATCTTCGCCATCGTCACCGGCACCGTCGCCGAACCAATTCCTTCCAGCTTAAACCCCGGACTCTGCGCCGACGCATGCCCAAACAAACCCGCTATTGCGAGCAATACCGTTATCCTCCGCATACAAATCATTTTTAACGCTTGATATTTCTCAACAATACCCGATATCCTGCCGGCACGCCTACTCTTATCAGCCGCACCTTTTTGCCCGCCAGGCTGCGGGCAAACTGCAAACCCGCACTCGCCGCCTGCTCGCCGAGAGACGGGTCCACCGCCGCTAACGACAACCCATTCAACGCCTCATCCGCCGATTCCTTCGACACATCCCGTCCCATTGCCCCCGGCACCCGGATTCCTGCCAGGCCATCCAGATCGTATACCTGCAATGCCACCGGCCAGATCGCCATCCCTACCCGGATAGAATTAATCACCACCATCAACCTCTCCCCGCTCAGACTTGCCACTCCGTACAGGAGCTGATCCTTCGGTACCCGATGCCCGTCCACTGTCACGGCATGCGTCAACCGAAATTCCACCGTCGAACCCGCCGTCAGGGTCTGGTCGACGTTCACCACCGCGCTGATCCCCGAACCCCGCACCGAATCGGCCGCCGCGTCCGTGATCTCCATAAACCCTCCATCTTCGTCCTCTTCGTCCGCGGCGACAGCTACCGCCAGCGCGGGCTCCACGCGCCATCCGCTGTCCTTTTTCACGAGCTCCGGGTGCTGCACCCGCAGCAGCTTGTCCAGCAGGCCGTCGAGCCGCTCCATCTCCGGATCACGGTGGGTACTTCCAATGACATCCAATGCTTCCAATGTTTGTGGCCGCGCCTGTAGAAATCGCTGCCCCTCCTGCTTAAATCCTGCACCCGGAGTCACCAGCTCCTTTTTCATTTCCCCGATTCGGCGAAGCAACTCTTCCGCCCGCCCATCCGTCCGCGGCCCCGACAGGCCCGATACCCCCGGCACGGCCGGTACGGCCCACCGGCGGGCACTATCCCCTACGGAGTTTGTCCCATACGGATCCTGCTTTCTCTTTTCCGCCAGCTTCGCCGAATCCGACGCCGCCTGCTCATAAGCCGTCATCTTATCGGCCGGCTTCCCCTTTGTCGCCTCCTGCGATGGCGGCAGCTGCATATTGATTCCCCTTACATCCGATCCTGTCGCCTCTTTGACACCCTTGCCACCGCCCATCCAGTAAAAGACCAATACCAGCAATGGCAACGCCAACATCGGTAGCCGCAGATGCATCTTCCGCTTCCGCGCCAACAATTCTTCTTTTGTTTTCGTCTTTTGCATACTCTTTATTTATAGATTTCCTCCAATCGTCGAAGTGTATCCGCGAACCCGGGCCGCGCCCGCCTCAAGCTGTCCAGGCGGGCGCTTACTGTCAGCTCCTGCAGGGCGCTATCCATAAAATGATGGAATGAGAACCCCGGCTCAACCCATTTCGGTGTCGTATGCGCAAAAGCCGGGAGGGTTACCCGCTGTATATCCGCGGGCTTAGAAAGGTGATCTCCATTCCAAATCACCGCCGTAAATATTATCGCGCTAAGCAGCAGGTATACCATCAAAACGGTTCGTATCACCCGCACCGGGGTCGCCACCGCTTTTAATTGCAGCCACTCCGCCACTCGCTGATCTGCTCTTCGCTTTCGATCCATGAGGTCAATCAGCCACTCCGGAACCTCGCTGCCCGCGCGCACTCTCTTCTTCCACATACTGCTTTTTTTGATTTGTAATTAATGACGACGGTCGCCCGCTTTATCCCCTAAAAATGAGTCTTCCGAAGAGCGATTCCTTTAGACTCCTCCTTTTACTATCCGTATTTAGAATCCATGATTAACTGTTCCGAATACCTTACCACAGGCAATTCCCCTATTAAATAGTTAACATTATCAGGCCAGACAGCGGCTTAACAAGACAGCAAGATGAAACTGACCGAAATTTTCTTGCGGGCACACCTGGACATCATGAATGGTCGGTTTGTAAGAATGAGTGACGGCAGTTATGCCTATGGGGGGGCGAAAAACCTATCTCAAGGAGTTGGAAGAACTAAACCTGGATATCGCCGATCAGAAGATCCGATCGAAGAAAGAGCGGAGACACAATTTATTTTATGATCATTGTTTACCCAGCGCGACAGGAATAACTTGATTGGTGATCTTAGTTGGGTTCGGTTTAGAGGAGAAATCCCATTTATTAATAAAAGCTACTATTAAAGAACCCAAAACGGTTATTATTGCAACTATAATGGCGATTCTAGAATTTGATTTGTCCTGTGCCATTTGGATTGATTTGACCATCTAATGTTTTCCACGACACATAAATTTATGATATTAAAGACGAGAACCAAAAATAATTATGTATTGGCCTTCAACAATTTACGATCATTGTAGCCGAAAATTTGAAGCATTCAACTCGCTGAATTTGGGGG
>Ga0302326_10028254_pt1 | contig 11292 bp, 12 predicted proteins | sample Palsa_T0_3_FD_202264 | JGI IMG/M metagenome (GOLD analysis project Ga0302326, IMG submission 202264) | Peat permafrost microbial communities from Stordalen Mire near Abisko, Sweden - Palsa_T0_3 | ecosystem: Environmental > Terrestrial > Soil > Palsa > Peat permafrost | place: Sweden: Abisko...
GGATCACCGTCCTTGACTACGGCACCGTGGTCGCGGCCGGGCCGCCCGCGATCGTGCGGGAGGACCCCCGTGTGCTCGACGCCTACCTGGGTGCCGATGACGATGACGACGACGATGCCGATGATGATGATGACGCCGACGCCGACGCCGGTCCGGAGGGCGGCCATGAGTGACCCCGCGCTCCGCGTCGACGGGCTGGTGGCAGGCTACGGCGGGGGAGACGTGCTGCACGGGGTTTCCTTCAGCGTCCCCGAGGGCGGGATCACCTGCGTGGTCGGGCCGAACGGGGCGGGCAAGTCGACGCTGCTGGCCACGATCAGCGGGCTGCTGAGACCGCGGCGCGGGACCATCACCCTGCGCGGCGAGCCGCTGGCCGGGAAGAGTCCTCGGCAGATCCTGCGGTTGGGCGTGGTGCACGTGCCGCAGAACCACAGCCTGTTCCGCGACATGACGGTCGGGGAGAACATCGAGCTGGGCGGCTACACGATCTCCAGCCGCTCGCTGCTCGCCCGCAGGCGCTCCCGCGTCGAGGACCTGTTCCCCGAGGTGCGGGCCTGGGCGCCAAAGAAGGCAGGCAGCCTGTCCGGCGGTCAGCAGCGGCTGGTCGAGTTCGCCCGGTGCCTGATGCTCGATCCGTCCCTGGTGATCCTGGACGAGCCGTCGATGGGCCTGTCGCCGAAGGTGCTGCGGTCCGTCTTCGACGCGGTCAAGATGATGAACGCGAACGGCAAGACCGTGCTGCTCGTCGAGCAGAACGCGCGCGCTGGCCTGCGGCTGTCCAGCCATGGCGTGGTACTGGAGAACGGACGGGTGCGGCTGTCGGGCAGCGGCCGCGAGGTGCTCGAGCATCCCGAGATCGGCGCGCTCTATCTCGGCGGCACAACGCCGCCAGACCGGGACAGCGCAACGCCGCCAGGCCGGGACAGCACAGGCCCTACAGGCAAGGAAATCACAGCGCCGCAAGGCCAGGAAATCACAGCGCCGCCAGGCCAAGCCGGATAGCCCTTTATACCGCTAAAGGTCTTACGTTTTCTATTTCCCGAAATTTAACGTACAGTAGGGACTTCTCGGCGCAGGACATTCGGGGGGATGGCAAATGCCGACAAGACGGCAAATACTGCATGGTGTGGGCGTACTAGCCGTCGGAGGCCTGGCAGTAAATGCACCGATAATGCGAAAACTTGAGCCGCATATCGGGAAAAAGACGCATTTGATCAGGCATGCTCATCGTGGCCGGCCGTACTGCGGCGTCAACAAGGGAACTGGTGGCATGTGGCAGGCCGTCTCCGCGGCGACCGGCGGCCTGGCTGGCTTCCGGGGCTACGACACCCCGGCACAGGGCCTCCCGGCGTCGTGGCCAGGACCGGGCGCGAGCCCCGTTCCGGGAGCTGCGTCGCTGCAGGTCATCAGCATCAGACCGAATATCGACGACGTCCTGTCCGGCTCGCTCGACCACGAGCTCCGCGCCTTCGCCGGGCGCATCCCGGCCGGTGACATGGTGACCTGCTGGCACGAGGGCGAGGCGACGCACCACAACTTCACGACCGCCCAGATCCTCGGGCTGCACGCGCACTGCTACCCGATCTTCAAGGCAGCATCGCCGCATTGCCGATACGGCCAGATCGTCACGTGCCATACCGCCACCCCGGCTAGCGGGCATTACCCGCTCGGCCAGTGGATGGCACCGGGGCTCGACTTCTACGGGCTGGACGGATATCAGGCGACTCGCTCCCATACCGCGGCGACGGTCTTCGGCGCGGCGGCGCACCAGATCCAAGGCGCGCTCGGAACGGTGCGGCTGGCGGTCACCGAGTGCAATTCGGCTATCCTGGCCAGCCGGACGCAGTGGTTCAAGGACACCTGGTCCTGGGCTCGGAAGAATGACTGCCTGACCTATTTCACGTACTGGGAGAGCGAGGGTTCCGCATCGTCCTATGCCTGGCTGCCTGACGACGACGCGTCGATCGCCGCGCTGTCGGCGATCAACACCGCGTCGACGGCGAGGTAGCCGAGCCCGCCACCGCGCGCAGTGCCCGCCCGGTAAGCTTTAGACCGGGATTCTGTACCTGAGCCGGAACCCATCGGCGGCCAGCACGATGTCGCCAGCCTCGACGGCCGTGTGGCCGGCCAGGTGGGTGCGCTGCACGACGAGCACCGGTGCGCCAGGGCCGAGCGCGAGCACGGCCGACTCGCTGCCCAGCGAGGACCGGACCGAGATCTCCTCGACGACCTCGTCGACGCAGATCCCGATGGCCTTCATCCGCTCGATCACGCCGCGGCCGGCGAACGGCCCCTGCTCGGGCAGGGCGACGGCGGTTCCGCCGGTGATCTGAACCGGCTCGTACGACGTCGCCAGCTGGACCGCCGAGCCATCCGCGCTCATCAGGTACCTGGTGCGCATCACCGGGTCGCTGCCGGGCCGCAGGCCGAGCCGCCGCGCGATGCGGGACGGCGGGAGCACCTGCTCGGCCTGGTACTCCAGAGACAGCCGGCCAGCCGGATTTTGCAGGCCGAAGGGCGAGCCCGGGTAGTGCAACCGGTCGTGGTCCAGCAAGCGAGTCACGGGCGCTTTGCGCACGTAAGACCCCGACCCCGCCCTAGCCTCGATCAGTCCTTCGGCGGCCAGGACCTGCAACGCGTGCTTCGCAGCGGTCTCCCCGACGCCGTACCTGGCAATGATCGCGTTGCGGGAGGGCACCCTGGCGCCCGGCTCCAGCAGTCCCTCGCTGATGCGGGCACGGAGATCCTCGAGAACCCGGAGATAGACCGGATCGGTTGACGCTCCCATCGGAAGCCATTGTCACCGAAGTAACCTTCGAGTTGTGACCCAACTGAAATTTTGCCGCCGCTACTCGCTGCCCTCCTCCAGTAGCAGGTGATAGCCGTTCGGGGTACGGGCGTGCAGCACGCGGTAGGTCCAGTCCTCGCTGGGCGTCATCAACTGCTCGCTGAACGGCACACCGGCCTCCTCCAGCCGCTTCCGCGCGGCGACGATGTCCCCAACCCCGAACTGCCAGGTCAGCACGTGATCAGGAACGTCGCTGCGAAATCCGGCCTTCCGCTCGATGCCGAACTCGACGGGCCCGTGGCCGAGCGCAAGGAAATGCGGGTACTCGGGGCCCTCGTACGTGACGTGGAAGCCAAGGCGGACGTAGAACTCACGTTCGGCCTCGAGGTCGCTCACGAACAGAATGGGGATGATCCGGTTGAACAATGCCGCCATGGCGGCACATCGTACCGACACCGAACTCCGATCGTGCGGGTCGTGGCGCAGTTGCGAACGAATGCCGGCCCGCGGCGTGACCAGCCGATCCGGCCCGGGCCGGCCCGGCCGGCCCGATGACGCGGGCAAACAGCGGCAATTACGTGCGTATCGCCGCCTGCCAGCTCAGCCTGCGGGTTGGCGAGACCGGCCGTAACCGCGCGGCCGCACGCGACGCGATCGACATCGCGGCGGCTCAGGGCGCCCACGTCGTAGTGCTGCCGGAACTCGTGTCCTCCGGATACGTCTTCGCCGACGCCGCAGAGGCGCGGTCACTCGCCGAGCCAGCCGACGGGCCGACGGTCACCGCGTGGCGGCGGCTCGCCGCGCGGCACCACCTGGTGATCGTCGGCGGCTTCTGCGAGCTGGGGGAGTCTGGGCAGCTGCTCAACAGCGCGGCGATCGTCGACGGCGAAGGGACGAGGGCGATCTACCGCAAGGCGCACCTGTGGGACGCCGAGCCGGACGTCTTCACGCCCGGGGACGGCGACCCGCCGGTCGTCGACACCGCTTACGGCCGGATCGGGCTCATGGTCTGCTACGACGCGGAGTTTCCCGAGTGGGTCCGCAAGCCCGCCCTGGCCGGCGCGGACCTGCTGGCCGTGCCGACCAACTGGCCGGCCGAGCCGCGGCCGCCCGGCGAGCGGCCGATGGTAGTGCTGAACGTGCAGGCCGCGGCCAGCGCGAACCGAATCTTCATCGCCGCGGCGGACCGGTGCGGGACCGAGCGCGGCGTGAGCTGGGTCGGCGGCGCCGTGATAGCCGGGGTGGATGGCTACCCGCTGGCCGGGCCGGTGTGCGCCGACGAGCCGGCCGTGCTGGTGGCCGACTGTGACCTGCGGCTGGCCCGCAGCAAGGCGAACAGCCCGCGCAACGACGTGCACGCCGATCGCCGGACCGACCTGTACTCCTAGCCCGGGCGCGACCGGGGCGGCCTACTTCTTCCTGGCCAGCGTCAGGCCGTCGCCGACCGGCAGCAGCACGAGCTCGACCCGGTCATCGGCGGCGGCGTGATCGTTGAAGTCCCTGATGCCCCGCACGGAGGCGTCCTGGTCGGCCAGCTCGATCACCCGGCCGTGGAAGAACGTGTTGTCCACCAGGATCACGCCGCCCGGCCGTATCCGCGGCACGATCTCGTCCCAGTAGCCGGTGTAACCCGGCTTGTCGGCGTCGATGAACGCCAGGTCGAGCGCGGGCCCGGCGGGCAGCGCGCGGAGCGTCTCGAGCGCCGGTCCGACGCGCAGCTCGATCAGGTCGGCGACGGCTGCCTTCTGCCAGTACTCGCGGGCGAGGGACGTCCACTCCTCGCTGATGTCGCAGCAGAGCAGGTAGCCGCCGGCGGCCAGGCCGCGGGCCAGGCAGATCGACGAGTAGCCGGTGAACGTGCCGACCTCGACGGCGTCGCGCGCGCCGGCGATCTGCGTCAGCAAGGTCATGAAGGTACCCTGCTCCGGGCCGATCTGCAGCCCGGCCACCGCCGGGAACCGCCGTGCCGTCTCCTCGGCCAGCTCGCGCAGCACGGCGTCCTGCGGGGCACTGTGCGCGAGCAGGTAGGCATGCAGCTCGGGGCTGAGCTGCTCGGTCTTGGGGGCCATGGGCTCACGCTAGCCGATCCGGCGTCGCCTGGCTGGCGTGCCGCCGTCGCCGCGGGTCTACCCTCGGTCCATGGCCTTGCACATCCCCAGCCCGTCGGTCAGCGGGTTTCACCTAGGCCCGGCGTTCATTCACGTCTACGGGCTGATGTACGTGGTCGGCATCACGCTCGCGGTGCTGATCACCCGCCGCCGGTGGCGGGCCCAGGGCGGTAATCCCGACCTGGTCGCCGAGGTGGCGACCTGGGCGGTGCCGGCCGGCATCGTCGGCGCCCGGATCTACTTCGATATCACCACGCCGGCCTACATCCCGCCGCACTGGTGGGGCGTCTTCGCGGTCTGGTCGGGCGGCCTGGGCGTGTGGGGCGGCATCGCGGCGGGCGCGGCCGTGGGGGCCTGGAGGGTCCGCCGGGCCGGGGCGGACGTGCGGAAATTCATGGACGCCACCGCCCCGGCCCTGCTGGTCGCCCAGGGACTCGGCCGCATCGGCAACTACTTCAACCAGGAACTGTTCGGCAAGCCGACGAACCTGCCCTGGGGCCTGGAGATCTCGCGGGCGCACCGGCCGTTCGGCTACGCGGCGTTCAGCACGTTCCAGCCGACCTTCCTGTACGAGCTGATCTTCGACCTGATGCTCGCGGCGGCGCTGGTCTGGCTCGGGCACCACCGCAACATCCGGCCGCCCGGCCTGTTTGCCCTGTACGTGACGGGCTACTCCGCGTTCCGGATCTTCGAGGAGACGCTGCGGATCGACTCCTCCGAGCATTTCTTCGGCCTGCGCCTGAACTTCTACATCGCGACCATTCTCACGATCACCGGCATCGTCTGGTTCATCGTGACCCAGCGGGGAAAACGCGGCGCGCCACCCCCCGAGCCCGCCGAGCCGGTGCCGACCAACGCCACCGAGACGACGAGCAAGGTGACGGAGACATAGCCGCGCTGTTTCGGCCAGTGTGGCATCGTATCAAATGGCGTGGCATCATTGGGTTATGGATGCCACAGTGGTGCTCGGCCAGCAGGGCCGGCTCGTCATCCCGGCCGATGTCCGGGCGGCCCTGGGCCTTGCTCCCGGCGATCGCCTGCACCTGCAGCTGACGGGCCGGAGGCTCGTGCTCGAGCGGCAGCAGGACGCCGCCGCCGAGCTGCGAGGCCTGGCATCAGGCATCCCGAAGGCCCGCTCGCTGGTGGACGAGCTGCTCGCCGAGCGCCGCCTCGCCGCGGCCGCCGAATGACGGTGCTGGTCGAATGACGGTGCTGGACGCGTCCGCCGTCCTGGCCCTGGTGCACGACGAGCCCGGCGCCCGCCAGGTCGCGGACGCGCTGAGCTCCGCGTTCCTCGGCGCGGCGAATCTGGCTGAGGTCATCGGGAAGCTGATCGACGCCGGCATCGAGGTCAGCCGGGTTCGCGAGCTGCTCGCGGCCACCGGAGTCACCATCGAGCCCGTCACCGCGGCGGACGCCGAGCTGGCGGGCGCCATGCGCGCCCTGGCCGGCGGACGCGCGCTGTCCCTGGGTGATCGCTGCTGCCTCGCCCTGACGGTGCGCAGCACGCCCGCCGAGGTCATCACCGCTGACCGGGCATGGGCCGACCTTGACCTGCCGATCCGCGTCCGCCTGCTCCGGTAGCAGGTGCGCCGCGGCCAGCCGCCCAAACGGAGGCGGATGAGGCGGCTGGCTGCCGCCCTGGGTCCCGACATCGCCCTGCTCCGGCGATCGGATGAGTTCCGGCTGCTCTACGCCGGCCAGATGTCCTCGTCCGCCGGCAGCATGATCAGCTTCGTGGCCATGCCGTACCAGGCCTATCAGCTGACGCATTCCTCCCTCGCCGTCGGGCTGCTCAGCGTCGCGGAACTGGGACCGCTGGTCGCCACGGCGCTGCTCGGCGGTGCCCTGGCGGACGCCGTGGACCGCCGGCGCCTGATCAGGGGAAGTCAGTGCTTCCTGTGCGGCACCGGGGTCATGCTCGCCGTGAACGCGGCCGCCTGGCACCAGATGTGGGTGCTGTTCCTGCTCGCCGTCGCTGGGGCCGGGCTGTACGGCCTGCAGCGGCCGTCGCTTGAGGCGCTCGTGCCGGTCCTGGTCGGCCGTGACGAGCTGGCCGCGGCGGCGGCGCTGACCGGGCTGCTCGGCAACGCGGCAAGCCTGGCCGGGCCGCTGCTCGGCGGGGTCCTGATCAAGCTCGGCGGCCTTCCCGCTGCCTACGTCACTGACAGCGCGGCCTGCGTTATCTCCCTGCTTGCCTTTGCCCGGATGCGAGCGACCCCGCCGCCACCTGGCGCGGCCAGGCCGAGCCTGCGCGGCGTGGCCGACGGCCTGCGGTACGCACGGAGCAGGCCCGAGCTGCTCGGCAGCTACCTGATCGACATTTCCGCGATGCTCTTCGGCGCGCCCTACGCCGTGTTTCCCGCCATCGCGGCCCGGCTCGGCGGTCCGGCGGTGCTCGGGCTGCTGTACGCCGCACCCGCCGCCGGAGGGCTGATCGTCAGCATCACCAGCGGCTGGACCAGGCGCGTCAGCAGGCACGGGCGGGCCATCGTGCTCGCCGTCTGCGGCTGGGGCGCCGGCATCGCGGCGTTCGGCTTCGCGCCCGGCCTGTGGTGGGCCGTGGCCGCGCTCGCGGTGGCCGGCGCGGCCGACATGGTCAGCGGCATCTTCCGGATGACCATGTGGAACCAGACGATCCCGGCCAGCCTGCGCGGCCGGCTCGCCGGGCTCGAGATGATCAGCTACACCACCGGGGAGCCGGCCGGCAACCTGGAGGCCGGCCTCTGTCGCCTCGGCCACTGGCTCGGTGCGGATCGCGGTGGTCTCCGGCGGCGTGCTCAGCGTGCTCGGCGCTCTCGTGGTCGCCGCCGCCCTGCCGATGCTGTGGCGGTTCGACGCGCGTGACCAGGGCGGCGGCGAGGGCGGCGGCGCCGGCGGCTACCCGCCGGCGCCGGCGCAGCCGAGCCGATGCCGCAACTCGTGCTCGTTATCGATGCCCATGGAATTCCCCATCCGCTAGTTCGGGGCTGAGCCGCAGCTTGGCCAGACCACCGAACCGGCCCATACCGTTGCACGGAAACTGTCGCGCTCGGCTGGGATGATGCAGGGATGACAGCCCAGCGAGCCACCGGCGTGATACTCGAGATCGGCAAGAAGCGGGTGTTCGCCGCCGCGGCGGACTGGCCAGGCTGGTGCCGCAGCGGCCGGGGCGAGGAGCAGGCGCTGGAGACGCTGGCCAGCTACCTGCCGAGGTACGCGCCGGTCGCCGCGCGGGCGGGACTGTCCCTGCCGCCCGCCGCGGCAGACACGTTCACCGTCGTCGAGCGGCTGCCCGGCACGGTGGGCTACACCGACTTCGGCGCGCCGGGCGAGATCGCCGCCTGCGACTACCGCCCGCTCACCGGCGAGGAGCCGGGCCGGATCGCCGCTCTCGTCGAGGCGTCGTGGGTGACGTTCGCAGACGTCGCCCGCGGCGCTCCGGCGAAGCTGCGGAAGGGACCGCGCGGCGGCGGCCGGGACACCGCTGCGATCGTCGAGCACGTGATCGGCGCCGAGGCCGCGTTCGCGCGCAAGATCGGGGTGCGGCACCGAAAGCCGGCCATCGACGACGAGGCCGCCGTCGCGGCGATGCGGGCGGCGATCGCCGCGGCCCTGCGCCAGGCGTCTGACGGCGGCCCGCCGCTGCCGGGCGGCTGGCCCGTCCGCTACGCCGCGCGCCGCATCGCCTGGCACGCGCTCGACCATGCCTGGGAGATCGAGGACAAGAGCGAGGCGGAGACCGAGGACAAGAGCGAGGCCTAGAGCCGGCCGGGAAGGATGGTCGCGTGACCCGATCGACGTCGCAGCCGGGCTCCCCGCTGGGCTTGCACCGGGTGGCCGAGCCGGCCGGCCTGCTGCCGCAGGCAGCCTGGCGGCTGGACCCGAGCCCGGCCATCTGGCCGGACGAGGTCCGGGTCCGGGTGGACCGGCTGAACCTGGACGCGGCGTCGTTCCGGCAGCTGCGCGAGGCCAGCGGCGGCGACCCGGACGCGATCAGGACCGCGGTCCTGGAGATCATCGCCAGCCGCGGCAAGATGCACAACCCGGTCACCGGATCCGGCGGGATGCTCACCGGGGTCGTCGAGGAGGCGGGCAGCCGCTCGCCGCTCGGGCTGGCGCCGGGGGACAGGATCGCGACGCTCGTCTCGCTCAGTCTCACGCCGCTCGTGGTGACCGACGGGCTGGCCAGCTGGGACGGCAGGTCCGAGCAGGTGCCGTGCGCCGGGCACGCGATCCTGTTCGGCCGGTCGATCGCCGCCGTGCTCCCGGGCGACCTGCCGGTGCCGCTGGCAATGGCCGTACTCGACGTCTGCGGCGGGCCGGCGCTCACCCGCCGGGTGGTGGCCGACCGGGTGGTGGCCGGCCCGGCCGGCCGCGAGGCCGGGAGCGACGGCCCGGTGGTCGCCATCCTCGGAGCGGCCGGCAAGAGCGGCTCGCTGTCCGCGGCCGCCGCCCGCCGTGCCGGAGCCCGGCACGTCATCGGGGTCGTCCCGGACGAGCGGGAGGCAGCCGTGCTGCGCGGCGCCCGGCTCGCCGACCAGGTCGTGGTCGCCGATGCCCGCGACCCGGTGGCGGTGGCGGCGGCGGTCAGCGCGGTCGGCGGTCCCGCCGACGTGACCGTCGTGTGCGTGGACGTGGCGGGCTGCGAGGGCGGCGCGATCCTGTGCACCGCCCAGGGCGGTACCGTGATCTTCTTCTCCATGGCCACCTCGTTCACGGCCGCCGCACTCGGCGCCGAGGGCCTGGCCGCCGACGTCACGATGCTGGTCGGCAACGGGTACGTGCCGGGCCACGCGCGGCTGGCCCTGGACCTGATCCGCGCCGATCCCCGCCTGCGCGCCCTGTTCGAGGACCGGATCAGCGAGCAGCAAGACCCGATGCAGCAGCCCGGGGAGGACAGCGATGGACGCGGCTAGCACGGTGACCAGCAGGCTCGGCCTGGATCCCGCCGTCGTGCGCAGCGCGCGGGAGCTGGCCAGCCGCGCCGGGCAGCCGATCGTCGAGCTTGCCCGGACGCACAGCACGGTGTCGGTGGAGCGCGCCGTGCTCCGGCTGGCCGGCCTCGACGGCGCCGACGGCGACGGCATGCCCTGGGTGAACAGGCTGGCCGACGCGGTGCGCGAGTCGGTGGGCCTGGAGCACGGCGTCGCGCTGCCGGTCTGGGACGCCGTGCTGGCCGGCCGATACCCCGGTCTGCTCGCGCTGGCCAGGGACGCGGCCGCCGGGAAGGTGACGTTCCGCGTCCCGGACTCCGCCGACGCGGCGCGGGCGCGCGCGGCCGCTACCCGCGCCGTGCGCGGAGGCATCGCCACCATCGACGCCCGGCGCGCCGAGCGGGACGCGCTGATCAGCGAGACCTCGGACCCGCCGAAGCCGTGGATCTACCTGATCGTCGCGACCGGCGACATCTACGAGGACATACCGCAGGCCCAGGCGGCGGCCAGCCAGGGCGCGGACATCATCGCGGTGATCCGGTCCACCGGCCAGTCGCTGCTCGACTACGTGCCCGAGGGGGCGACCAGGGAGGGCTACGCCGGCACCTACGCGACCAGGGAGAACTTCCGGCTGATGCGGGCAGCGCTGGACCAGACTTCCCGCGAGCTCGGCCGGTACGTGCGGCTGACCAACTACGCGTCCGGCCTGTGCATGCCGGAGATCGCGTCGCTGGCGGGCCTTGAGCGGCTCGACATGATGCTGAACGACTGCATGTACGGCATCATCTTCCGCGACATCAACCCCCGCCGGACCTTCATCGACCAGCGCTTCTCCCGGCAGGTCCACGCCCGCGCCGGGATCATCATCAACACCGGCGAGGACAACTACCTGACCACGGCGGACGCGGTGGACGCCGCCCACACGGTGGTCGTCAGCCAGCTGCTGAACGAGTACTTCGGCAAGGAAGCGGGACTTGCCGACGGGCAGCTCGGCCTCGGGCACGCGTTCGAGATCAACCCCGAGGTGCCCGACTCGTTCCTGCTCGAGCTCGCGCACGCGCAGCTGGTACGCGAGCTGTTCCCGGACGCGCCGCTGAAGTACATGCCGCCGACCAAGCACATGACCGGCAACGTTTTCGCCGGGTACCTGCTGGACGCGTTCTTCAACCTGTGCGGCATGATGACCGGCCAGTCGATACTGCTGATCGGGATGATGACCGAGGGAATTCATACCCCGTTCCTGTCCGATCGTGACCTGGCGCTGGAGAATGTCCGGTACGTCCGCGACGCGGCCGGCCGGCTCGGTGACAGCTTCCGGCCGGCGTCCGGCGGCTTCATCGCGCAGCGCGCCACGGAGGTGCTCGGCGAGGCCGTGGAACTGCTCAGCCGGATCGGCGACGAGGGCCTGCTGACCGCCATCGCCGGCGGTACCTTCGGCATCACCCGCCGTCCGGCAGACGGCGGCCGGGGCCTGGACGGC
>Ga0302326_10028257_pt1 | contig 11291 bp, 6 predicted proteins | sample Palsa_T0_3_FD_202264 | JGI IMG/M metagenome (GOLD analysis project Ga0302326, IMG submission 202264) | Peat permafrost microbial communities from Stordalen Mire near Abisko, Sweden - Palsa_T0_3 | ecosystem: Environmental > Terrestrial > Soil > Palsa > Peat permafrost | place: Sweden: Abisko...
CGGCGCAGCCTCCAGGCTTTGCAGCGGCAACACCAAGCCAAAGCCAGTGACCTGATCGTAAGCCAGTGCGTGGGCTGCGATCTCAGGCCCACGCCGCACGGTCAGCCACACGTCGCTGGCTTCCGTGATCAAATAGCCGATGGTCAGCACCAGCCCGTCGCTATTGATCACGACCCCGCTGCCGGTGCGTTCCGAGCCCAAGATTCCCGCCGTGAAGGCATCGTCCGGCACCACGGCCCGCAGCTTGACCACCGACCGGTTCAGGGCGGCCAGATCTGGGTGAAGCGGCGTGGACCCCATTTAAGCAGCTAGCCTTCGTTCGGCCTCAGGGCGCCGAAGTCGCGACGAATGATTCGAACTTCAGATTGATGGTCGACCCGGATAGCTGGTGCGGAACGCAGGTCGTGTGATTGTCGAGGTTGCGCGTCGCGAACATCGGCAGCACAGCGGTGCGGAACTGATCCACCAGTTCGCAATCCCCGAGGGCCAGCTCGCGCGGCGAGCGCGCGGAGAGGACCACCGGACGCCAGGCGCCATCGACGGGCTTGTCGCCGGCAGCGCTGGCAGCGTCCACGGGTGCCAAGGTGTAGAAGACCAGATCCGCGCGCGCAAATTGGTCGGCCCGCCCAAACCCTGCGGCGCAGGCGCCGGGCCGCGACTTCGCATCCTTGCGCGCTCCGGCGGCCAGCAGCAGCCGCTTGAGCTTGTCGGCAAGACCATCGCAGGAATAGGTTGAGGTGAATCCCATGTATGCAAAAGAGTATTCGTGCTTCTGCCAGCTGCCGGGTTCGTGCGCTGCGGCCGGTGCGTCCGCAAGCGCGGATCCGCATGCGAGCACGAGCAGGCTGAGGCTCAAAGCAGCGATTGGGTTGCAAGGTGTTGCCATGGCTTCCCCGAACGATGGGCGGCGACGTCGCCGGCCCTAAGTATAACGAAAGCGCCGCGGCCCGGTTGACGCGGGCTTAGGCCCGCGCGGAATTTTTCGTTTCGATCCCGAAACGATGCACAATACCGCCCGGGAATACTCGCTTAAGGATGCCCAATGTCGCTGCGCTGGATGGTCTGCTCGCTGCTCGTATTGATTCCGCTGGCTCTGGTTCGATCGGAACCCGAGTCCGCGCCGGGTGCCGCTCTGGGGGGATACACCACGCAAGACGCTGCGCAGCAAAGAGAGTGGGAAAGACAATTTCAAGACGCGGTTTCCGCCGACCACATCCGCGAGAACATGCGGCGCCTGAGCGCGCGGCCGCACCACGTCGGATCTCCCTACGATAAGGACAATGCCGAGTGGATTCTGGCCAGGTACAAGGAATGGGGTTTCGATGCCAAGATCGAGACGTTCTACGTGCTGTTTCCGACCCCGAAGAGCCGTTCGCTGGAGATGCTGAGCCCGACGCCGTTCAAGGCGCGGATGCAGGAACCGGTCGTTCCCGGCGATCCGACCACCAATCAAACCGACGAGCAGCTTCCCACCTACAACGCCTATTCGGCCGACGGCGACGTCACGGCGCCGCTGATTTACGTGAACTACGGAAATCGAGAGGACTACGAAGAACTGGACCGCATGGGAATATCGGTCAAGGGCGCCATTGTCATTGCGCGCTACGGCGGCGGTTGGCGCGGCATCAAGCCCAAGGTGGCCGCCGAGCACGGCGCCATCGGATGCGTCATCTACTCCGACCCCAAGGAGAGCAGCTACTTCGCGGGCGATGAGTACCCGGCCGGCGGATGGCGCGCCCGGGAAGGCGTGCAGCGCGGCAGCGTCATGGACACGGATTATCCGGGCGACCCTTTGACACCCGGTGTCGGCGCCACCAAGGACGCCAAGCGCCTCGCGATCAAGGACGCCAAGACCATCACCAAGATCCCCGTGCTGCCCATTTCCTACGCCGATGCCTTGCCGCTGCTGTCGGCGCTCGCCGGTCCGGTCGCGCCCGAAGCCTGGCGCGGCGCGCTGCCCATCACCTATCACGTGGGTCCGGGACCCGCCAAAGTCCATCTGCAGATGGCGTCCAACTGGGACATCAAACCCATCTACGACGTCATCGCCACCTTGCACGGCGCGCAGGACGCAAACCAGTGGGTGATCCGTGGCAATCATCATGATGCCTGGGTGAACGGCGCCGACGACCCCCTGGCAGGGCAGGCGGCGCTGCTCGAGGAGGCGCGCATCATGGGCGAGCTGCACCGTAAGGGATGGATTCCCAAGCGCACCATCATCTTCTGCTCCTGGGACGGCGAGGAGCCGGGGCTGTTGGGTTCGGTCGAATGGGTCGAGACTCATCTCGACGATTTGCAGAAGCACGCGGTGGCGTACATCAACTCCGACACCAACGAGCGTGGCTTTCTGACCGCCGGCGGGACGCAGGATCTGCAAACCTTCATCAGCGGCGTGGCACGCGACGTCGAGGATCCGGAAACGAAAATGTCGGTGTACCAGCGCGCGCACCTCGCCGCCATCGCCGCCGCCAAGAACGCGGATGAGCGCAGCGACGTTCGCAAGCGCACCGATCTCGCTGTGGACGCGCTCGGAGACGGCTCCGACTTCACCGCCTTCCAGGACTTTGCGGGAATTTCCACCCTGGATTTAAGCTTCGGCGACGAAAACGACGGCGATCAATACCACTCCATCTACGACGATTTCTACTGGTACTCACACTTCGTCGACACGGACTTCGTGTACGGCCGCGCTCTGTCGCAAATGGCCGGCACCGCGATCATGCGCATGGCGGACGCCGATTGGATTCCCGTCGACTACTCGCCCCAGGCTCAGGTGATCGAAAACTACGAGGCGGAACTGGAGAAGCTGCTCAAGGACAAGCAGGAGGAGTTCGCCGAACGCAATCTGGAACTCAGCGAGGGCGTGTTCAAGGCAACCAACGACCCACGCAGGCCAACCTTGCCGCCGCCGCTCGAAGTCATTCCGCCCTTCATGAATTTTGCACCGATCAAGAATGCGATCGAATTGCTGAAGAAGAGTGCCGACCGATATTCCCAGGCTCTCGCGAGCTTGCAGGCGGCGGGATCGCCGGCGCTGTCGGCGCAGTCGCTGGAATCAATCAACGCGGATCTGCTGCGCGTGTCCCGGCTATTCCTGAATCAAAAGGGCCTGCCCGAGCGCCCCTGGTTCAAGAATCAGGTCTACGCTCCCGGCGCCTACACGGGCTATGGCGCGAAGCCGATCGCGGCGGTACGCGAATACATGGACGAAAAGAAATGGCCCGAGGCGGATGCGCAGATTCCTCAGGTATCGCAGGTGATCAACAACGTGGCCGCGGGCATCGACAAGGCCGCGCAGGACATCGAGACCGCGCTCAAGCGAGGCCGCTGAGGACCGGCGCAAATCATGAACGCGGAGGATAACAAGGAAAATCTGCGCAAGGCGGCGCTCGACTATCATGAATTTCCGACGCCTGGCAAGATCTCCATCGTCGCAACCAAGCAGCTGGTCAGCCAGGCGGACCTGGCTCTTGCCTATACACCGGGCGTGGCGGCCGCCTGCAACGCCATCGTCGATGAGCCGCTGAATGCCTACCGTTACACGGTCCGCGGCAACCTCGTCGGCGTGATCACCAATGGCACGGCGGTGCTGGGCCTGGGAGCCATCGGTCCGCTAGCCGCCAAGCCGGTGATGGAGGGCAAGGCGGTTCTGTTCAAGAAATTCGCCGGCATCGACGTGTTCGACATTGAGGTCGAGCAACGCGATCCGGACAAACTCATCGAGCTGATCGCCGCCCTGGAGCCCACCTTCGGTGCCATCAATCTCGAGGACATCAGGGCCCCGGAATGCTTCCGCGTCGAGCGCGAGCTGCGCATGCGCATGAAGATACCGGTGTTTCACGACGATCAGCACGGCACCGCCATCATCGTGGCGGCGGCCTTTCTCAACGGCCTGCAAGTGATCGGCAAGGACATCGGCAGGATCAAGCTGGTGGTGAGCGGCGCCGGCGCCGCGGCGCTGGCCTGCGTCGATTTGCTCCTGGACCTGGGGTTGCGGCGCGAGAATGTGTGGCTCACCGATCTTGCGGGCGTCGTGTACGAGGGCCGGCGCGAATTGATGGATCCCGAAAAATCGCGCTACGCACAGCCGACCGAGGCCCGGCGCCTGGCCGAAGTCATCGGCAACGCGGACGCTTTTCTCGGCTTGTCGGCCGGCGGCGTATTAATGCAGGACATGGTGCGCAACATGGCGGCGCAGCCGTTGATCCTGGCGCTCGCGAATCCGACGCCGGAGATCCTGCCGGAGGAGGTGAGGGCAGTGCGCAGCGATGCGGTGATCGCCACCGGGCGCAGCGACTATCCCAACCAGGTGAATAATGTCCTGTGCTTTCCTTTCATCTTTCGCGGCGCGCTCGATGTCGGCGCCACCACCATCACCCGGGCGATGGAGATCGCGGCGGTGCATGCCATCGCCGATCTTGCGCGCCAGGAACAAAGCGACATCGTGGCCGCCGCCTACGGTGGCGTGAATGACCTGGCCTTCGGCCCCGAATACTTGATTCCGAAGCCTTTCGATCCGCGTTTGATCGTCAAGATTGCGCCCGCGGTCGCCAAGGCGGCGATGGACTCCGGGGTGGCGACGCGGCCGATCGCGGATCTCGATGCCTACGCCATGCACCTGCTGCAGTTCGTGTATCACAGCGGCACCCTGATGCAACCGATTTTCGCGGCCGCGCGCAAGGCGCCGGTACAGAGGAATCGCATTGTGTACGCGGAGGGCGAGGACGAGCGGGTGCTGCGCGCGGTTCAAATCGCCGTCGATGACAGGCTCGCCACTCCGATCCTGGTGGGACGCCCGGCGGTTATCGAGCGTGCCATCAAGCTGCACGGCCTGCGGATCCGCATCGGCGACAACCTGACGGTGGTGAACCCCGATCACGACCAAAGGTACCGGGAATACTGGCAGGAATATCACCATCTGACCCGGCGCAGCGGCGTCACGGCGCAGTATGCCAAACTGGAAATGCGCCGGCGCACCACGCTGATTGCGGCAATGCTTCTGCGCAAGGGCGAAGCCGACGGCCTGATCTGCGGGATGATCAGCGCCACCGCGCGGCACCTGCACTACATCGATCAAGTCATCGGGCATCCGCAGGGAGTGCAGGTGTACGGCACGATGACCGGATTAATCCTGCCCGGGCGCCAGTTGTTCATCGTCGACACCCATGTCAATCTCGATCCAAGCGCGGAGGAGCTGGCGGAAATCACCGCTCTCGCAGCGGCGCAACTGTGCGCATTCGGCCTCAAGCCCAAGGTTGCGCTGTTGTCGCACTCGAACTTCGGCAGCAGCAACGCACCCTCGGCGCTCAAGATGCGCGCGACATTGGCGCTGCTGCACGTACGGCTGCCGGAGCTGGAAGTGGACGGCGAAATGCACGGCGACTGCGCGCTGGATGAGACGGCGCGCCGCTCCACGCTTCCCGACAGCACGCTGCACGGCAGCGCCAACCTGTTGGTCTGTCCCAACCTCGACAGCGCCAACATCGCCTACAACCTGCTGAAGTCCGCGGCCGGGCACAATGTGGCGGTCGGACCGATTCTGCTCGGCTGCGCCGCGCCGGCGCACATACTCACGCCGGCGGCCACCGTGCGGCGCATCGTCAACATGACCGCAGTGACGGTAACCGAGGCGCAAAGGCTGGCGGACACTCAACTTCCATAGGCGCGATTCTTCCAGCTCGCGCCGCGGCCGAACCAGTAGTGCAGCGCCGAGCCGAGCGTTGCCGACATGTAAAACAGCGCGATCGCCGGCAGCGCGGCTGCCCAGAGCGCTGAGCGGCCGTAGCGGCGCAAGGTGGGCAGGTAGCTGGCCGCCGACAGCAGGAATGCCGCAAGCCCCGCGAGCGCCGGCCAGCCACGCGCGAACAGCATTGCGCCGACCGGCACCAACCACACCAGCGCCAGGCCGGCCAGCGTCACGGCGAGCAGCAGCGCCGAATGACGCAGTTGCGTGAACGCCGTGCGCGCAATCATGCGCCAGACATCGGCAAATGCCGGGTAGGCGCGAATGGACACCGCCAGCCCGGAATGCCCGAGAAACACAGGGCCCGCGGCTTTCACCGCCTTCGCCAGCGTGACATCGTCGATGAGCGCGTGCTTGATCGCGGCGATTCCGCCAATGCGCTCCAGCGCCGCGCGGCGAATCAGCACCGTGCCGCCCGCTGCGGCCGCGGTGCGCGAACCGGGAGCATTCACCCTGGCGAAGGGATACAGCATCTGAAAGAAGTATACGAATGCCGGGACCAGCGCGCGTTCCGCGAGGCTCGAGCAGTTCAAGCGCACCATCTCGCTGACCATGTCCACCCGCGGCTGCAAAATCCTTGCGACCAGCGAGGCGAGATGCCGGCAGTCGTGCACGATGTCGGCATCGGTGAACAGCAGCAGCGGTGCGCTGCTCGCGGCGACACCCTGAGACAGCGCCCAGAGCTTGCCGGACCACTCGGGCGGTTTTGGCTGCGCGCGCAGTATGAGCAAGTTCGGCGCGCTGCCGGCCAGAGCCGCGGTGCCGTCAGTGGATCCATCGTCCACCAGGATGACGCGCGTGGCGCCGGCATACTCCTGCGCCAGCAGCGAGGCGATCACCGGGGCAATGGTTGCCGCCTCATCACGCGCGGGGACTACGATGTCGACGGCGGGGAATTCCGTGGGCAGGGCGGGCGGCAGTTGCGGCATCGAACTCCAAAAGCGGCCGCGCGCAAACACCAGGCAGAGCCAGATCAGCAGCGATAGGACGGCGATCCAGGACATGGTTGCGAACACCCCGGTGCACGTTGCCCGTGACGTTCCGGGTTTGTAGATTTTACATCATCGGCGGCAGCGTTCGCGAGGCAGAGCGCATTTTCGGGCGAAGGCTTGTAAACTTAAGCGCACCCACATAAGAATAATTCGGGGGATGCGCGACGACATGAGCAAATGAAGGGCTGGACTCGAATTCTGGGATCCGCGCCATCGATCGCCTGCCTACTAGTATGGATGCTTGCACAGCCGGCCTGGTCCCTTGAAACGGGGAGCGATGAGAACGAGGATCTCACGCGCCTGTCGCTTCAGGATTTGGCGAATCTCGAAGTGACTTCCGTGTCCAAGGCGGCCGAGGGCCTGCGACGCGCCTCCGCCTCGATATATGTGATCACCCATGACGAGATCATGCGCTCAGGGGCCACCAGTTTGATGGAGGCGCTGCGGCTGGCGCCGAATCTGCTGGTCACTCAGGTGAGCGCGACCAGCTACGTCATCTCCGCGCGCGGCTTGAGCGGCGATCCGCAAGCCCAGAACTTCTCCAACAAGCTGCTCATGCTCATCGACGGCCGCAGCGTCTACACGCCTCTGTACTCGGGTATTTACAGCGACGCCCAGGAAGTGCTGCTGGAGGATGTCGACCGCATCGAGATCATCAGTGGTCCCGGCGCGACCCTGTGGGGCGCCAACGCAATGAACGGGGTCATCAACGTCATTACTCGCGCCTCCTACCTGACGCAGGGGACTTTCATCGACGCGGCCGCCGGCAATCAGGAGCAGGACTTGAGCGCTCGTTACGGCGGGCGCACGGACGGTGCTCTGTCGTATCGGGCTTACGCGCTGGGCTTTCACCGCGCCGCTGAAATGCAGCCGGACGGCGCCTCGGCCAACGACGGCTGGACCAAGGGGCAGACCGGGTTTCGTTCGGACTGGTCGACGGACCAGGACTCGGCGACCGTGCAGGGCGATGTGTACCGGGCGGCGGAGCAGGAATTCACGAATGCGGACGGCTCGATCGCGGGGGCGAATCTGCTCGGCCGCTTTCAGCACCGCGCCGACCACTCGGATTTTCAAGTTCAGACCTATATGGATCAAACCGAGCGCTTTGGTCCGGAGTCGAGCGGCGGCGGCGCCTTCGTACTGCACACCTACGACATCGAGATCCAGCAAAGCATCCAGGCCGGAGCTCATCAGAAAATCGTCTGGGGAGGAGGGGAGCGCGTCAACAGCTACGCGATCACCAACCAGGCTGAACTGTTGTTCGAGCCGCCGCGGCGCAATCTTACCCTCGGCGATGCCTTCGTGCAGTATACGGTTTCCTTGAGCCGGAGCCTGGATGTGACCGCCGGTTTTAAGATGGAGGACGATCCCTACTGGGGCTGGACACCGCTGCCCGACGTGCGCGCCTCGTGGCTGCTGAGCGACCGCGTCGCCACGTGGGCCTCCGCGTCGCAGGCGATTCGCGCACCCACTCCCTTCGATGAAGACATCGTCGAGAAGATCGGGCCCAACGTTGCCTTGTCGGGCAACCGGTTCTTTCATCCGGAACGCGTCACCGACTATGAAACCGGAACGCGCATCGAGGTCTCGACCGCGCTGTCGCTCTCGCTCACGGCCTTCTACAACGATTATGATGACCTGCGTACGGTTGAGCCGACTTCCGCCACGCAATTCTTCCCGCTCTCGTGGGCCAACCTGATGAAGGGCGACACCTATGGCGTCGAGGGCTGGGCAAACTGGCAGGTCGCCGATTGGTGGCGCCTGTCTCCGGGATTTACCGCGTTGCACGAACAACTGCGCTTCAAGCCCGGCGCCAGCGGCCTGTTGGGCAGCGCTCAGGCCGGCGATGATCCAAGCTCACACGCGGATGTGAAGTCCTCGATGCAGCTGAGCCATCGTGTCGTCGTCGATGCGACGCTTCGCTACGTGGGCGCCCTGCCCAGCCCGGCGCTGCCGCATTACCTCGAACTGAACGGCCGCGTCGGCTGGAGAGCATCGGACCTCGTGGACCTCTCCGTCAATGCGCTCAATCTGCTGCATGCGCGGCACTACGAATATTCACCCGCCCTGGGAGGCGAGGGGATTTATCGAAGCGTGATGGCCGAAGCGCGATTGAGGTTCTAGATGCACAGAACGCTCGAGAGTGTGCGTTTCTGGGCCTTCGCGGCCTGCCTGCTGTGTTGGGCAGTCTCGGCTCCCGTGCGCGCGCAGCCCGCCCACTCCGAGGATAGCGTGAAGGCGGCCTACATCTACCGCTTTACGGGCTATGTCGATTGGCCGGAAGACACGCTTGCCGGGCATCCGTTCGTCATCGACGTGTACGGGGATCCGGGATTGGCCGCGGCGCTGAAGCGCCTGCTGCCGGGACATCCCATCAACAAGCAGCCCGCCGAAGTCCACGAGGTGAGCCGCATCCAGGACCTTGCGGGTGCGCAAATGCTCTACGTCGGCCCTGGTCATGCCGATTTCCTGCGTGCCGTGGCCGAACATCAGGGCCGGCCCATGCTCATCGTCAGCGACGACGAACAGGGACTCGATCTGGGCAGTGTGTTCAATTTCGTGACCGTTGATAATCGCGTGCGATTCGAGGTCTCGCTGACGGCCGCGGATCGGGTCGGAGTAAAAATAAGTTCCGAGCTTCTCTCCGTCGCCATCCGGGTGCACGGCGGCCGGCGCCAGTCGGATTACTTCTGCAGTCCAGCCGGGTACCCGGCGCGCGGCGATGCGGCCTGCATCATTCGCCAGGCGGCGCTGAAATGAAACGGGAAACTTCCAGCGAGGCATTGCTGCGCAGCCCGACCAGCATCGCGATGAATTATCGCCGCTCGGTACGCGGCAAGCTGATGCGCCTGGTGATGGTCACCAATGCCGCAGCGGTGTGCGTCGCCGGCATCGGCATGCTGTTGTACGATCTCAGCGTTTACCGTGGATCGTGGGCCGCGGAGCTCACCACCCAGGCCACGATTCTCGCCGTATCCGTGGCACCCGCGCTGGAATTCGACGATCCCGAGGTGGCGCAGCGCAATTTGGAGGCGATGCGCATTCGCTCCCGCGTGTTGATCGCGGCGCTGTATGCGGCCGACGGCAAGCTGTATGCCGCCTACACGCGCAGCGGCTCGGGGCTGGCGCCGCCGCCTGCGCCGCCGCCCACCGGCGAAGTGGTCGCCGGCGAACGCGTCGAGCTCTCGCAGCCGGTCATCCATAACGGCGAATTCCTGGGCACCATTTATCTTCGGGCCCGCTACGATGTGGCAAGCCGATTGAGCGCCTATGTGGGTATTTTCGCGCTGGTCCTGGGGTTGACTCTGCCCGCCACCTACGTGCTGTCGAACCGATTGCAGAAGAGAATCACCGCACCGCTCGAGGCGATGACCGCCGTGGCGGGACAAATCGTCGACCGGCGCGACTATTCGCTGCGCGCGCCCAAGACCAGCGATGACGAGATCGGCATCGTGGTACTTGCTTTCAACGCGATGTTGGATGAGATCGAGTCACGTGCGCGCGCCTCGGAAGAGGCCAATGCCGCATTGCAAGCCTCCGAAGCGGCGCTGCGCGAGGCAGACCGGCGCAAGGACGAATTTCTCGCAACCCTGGCGCATGAGCTGCGCAATCCCCTGGCCCCGATCCGTCACGCCGTGAAGCTGCTCGAGGGCAAGGAGGCCGATGAACAGCAGCGGCAATGGGGCCGCACGGTCATCGGCCGGCAGGTGCAGCGAATGGCGCTGCTGCTGGACGACCTGCTGGATGTGTCGCGCATCACACGCGGCCGGCTGAACTTGAAAATGGACGTCGTCGAGCTTCGCTCCGTGGTCGATGCCGCACTGGAAGTCGCGCGGCCGCAGATCGACGCAAAGACCCAGCGCCTGACGGTGACGCTGCCGCAAGAGGATCTGCTGCTCTCCGGCGATCCGCTGCGGTTGTCGCAGTCGCTCTCGAACCTGTTGACCAACGCAGCAAAGTACACCGACGCAGGCGGTTTCATCAGCCTGACCGGAACGCTGACCGCCGCCGAGCTCATCCTCTCGGTCAAGGATTCGGGGATTGGCTTGGATCCCAAGGCCATTCCCACGCTGTTTGAAATGTTCTCCCAATTGGAAACCGCCATCGATCGGGCGGAGGGTGGCTTGGGGATAGGCCTTGCGCTGGTCAAGGGATTCGTCGGCTTGCATGGCGGGCGGGTCGAGGCCACCAGCGCAGGCCCGGGGATGGGAAGCGAATTCACCATTCACCTGCCGCGCTCCATTGTGATGCTGAAGACCGACCAGCCCGCGCCGCCTGCCGCGGAAAATCCCGCCATCGACGCTGGCCGCTGCAAGGTGCTCATTGCGGATGACAATCGCGACGCGGCCGACAGCATGGCGTTGATTTTGGGACTCTCCGGCTATGAGGTTCATGTGGCGCACTCGGGCCGGGAGGCGTTCGACCTGGCCCAGCAACACCGACCCGAAGTGGTGTTTCTCGACATCGGGATGCCGGATTTGAATGGCTACGAAGTGGCGGGCGCCATTCGCCGGCAAGCGTGGGGCAAGGACATCTATTTGCTGGCGGTGACCGGA
>Ga0302326_10028259_pt1 | contig 11291 bp, 10 predicted proteins | sample Palsa_T0_3_FD_202264 | JGI IMG/M metagenome (GOLD analysis project Ga0302326, IMG submission 202264) | Peat permafrost microbial communities from Stordalen Mire near Abisko, Sweden - Palsa_T0_3 | ecosystem: Environmental > Terrestrial > Soil > Palsa > Peat permafrost | place: Sweden: Abisko...
AAAAGAATTCCGCTTCGTTGGAACAGCCCTTATGAAGAGTCTCGATCGGACGCCCTTTCGAGACGCCTTGCATATCGGTATCGACGAGAAGAATGCTGAAGGATTTGGAGCCCGGGCCGTCGCCGGTGCGGCAGACGACCGGCAGCATCGTGCACATGCTGCCATTGGTGATCCAGATCTTGTTGCCGTTGATGATATAGTCGTCGCCGTCCTTCCGGGCGGAAGTGCGAAACCCCTGCACGTCGCTGCCCGATTGCGGTTCCGTGAAACACGCTTCTGCGATGCATTCGCCGGAGGCATAGCGCGGCAGCCATTCCTTTTTCTGTTCCTCGGTTCCCCCGGCCAGAATGATGTAGCTCGATCCGTCGATGCCCAGACCGCCGCCCATGCTGGCGCCGGCAATCGTATATCCGGCTTCTTCGTGGAGGATCGCGTGATGGAGGAAATCGCCCCCACCACCGCCATATTCGGCTGGAATACCCGCGCAAAGAATTCCGGCTTCGCCGGCCTTGCGGAACAGGCCCGGATCGAACATGCCCCGCTTCTCCCACTCTTTGAGATACGGCTCCGCCTCTTTCTTGAAAAACCGCCGGACGGTTTCCCGGAATTGGCGATGGTCGTCGGAAAAAATCGGGCGTTCCTGCATGTCGGTCCTCATTGAATCCGTTCGTATTCGATGCCTGGTTTTGACAATGAGTGACTGTTCATATATGAACCGTCAAGTACGATTTACGGTCGGAATCGAACGGGATTTCGGTCACACTACTTCGGCGTCGTTGCCGTTTTGCGGCCTCCGCGGTGGCCCATTTGCTGCAGGCAATCCTTGATACCTTCGAGAACGAGGACGATTTCCTGACCCTCATCGTCCGCAATATGGCCCATGGCCTGCGCGGTCATGATGTCGACTTCATCGCGCATCGCAGCGACAGCGGTTTTCGAACGGCGCGTCAGGTAAAGCCGCCGCACCCTTTTGTCCCGCTCATCGAGCCGGCGTTCGACCCAGCCGGCGCGCACGACCCGATTGACAAGACCCGTGACGGCAACCTTGCTGAGACCGAGAATTTTGGCGAGCTCCATCTGGGTCACGCCCTGATTCAGCGCGAGCCGCCCAAGCATAGCCCATTGGGTGTGCGAAGCCCCCAGGCTTTTCATCGTGCGGCGCAACAATGTGTTTTGAAGCCGCGCGATATCGTTGGCGAGAAAGCCGAGCCTGATCTGCCAGGTTTCGACCGTATGCGTATGGCTCTTGCGCGGGGGCTCAGGCTGTTGAGGCATGGCGCTGGACAGCGGCAGCTTGCCCCCCTCGACCATGCTCGACAATTCGCGCGCACGCGTACGCGCGCTCACCGCCGACCAACCCTCTCCGTCGCTGCCGATCGTGATCCTTTTCGTCGGCGCGGTTCTCCCGCCGAGGCGGTATTGGAACACATAACTTCGCCGTCCGGCCGGCGTGACCTTCAACCCGAAGCCGGGCAGGACAGAATCCCAGACGAAGAAATCGCGCGAGCGGGCCTTGAGATTCCGCACCAAAGTTTGCGTGATCTGATCTTTCATGGCTGCCCGGTGATTGCTGATACCGTCACCACCATGCCAGCAATCACGCCGGCGGGTCCAGTGTTGTGGTTTCCTTGAGATGCGGAGGATCCGATGACCCCGATAGAGACGATAAAGACCCTGATGGTCGCGTTCGAGCGGCTCGATTTTGACGCGCTCTACGAACTGGTCGACGAAAACATTGTCTACCGGAACATGCCGCAGGAGGCGATTCATGGCAAGGCTGCGCTCCGTGCGCTGTTCGGCGGCTTCGGCAATGTCTCGTATATCCGCTTCGAATTGCTCAATATCGTCGCAGAGGGCAACGTGGTCCTTAGCGAGCACCTCGATCATCTCGTTATCGGGGAACGAAGCTGCGTCGTTCCCATGATGAGCTCGTTCGCCCTTGCAAGCGGAAAAATCGTTCAGTGGCGGGAATATTACGACATGCCGACTTTCGAGCGGCAGCTTGGACGCACCCATCCGGGCGCAAAACCCTGACCGGTTCCTTTGGACAACGCCGCTTTGACCGGTCGATAAATAACGCTGACAATACTCAAGAGTATCATTTGCGTAACGGGGGGAGGAATGCATGGCGGAAAGCGTCGTCCTGATAACTGGTGCGAGCAGCGGCATCGGAAATGCCATTGCGGGCGACCTCTTCCGGAGTGGTCATCATGTCATCGCTGCGATGCGCGCGCCGGAGGGCAAAAACGCCGACGTGGCGAAGGAGCTCTGGGCGGCGGCGGCCTCCAACGGCAACCGTTGCGACGTCGTCGAAATCGACGTCACGAACGATGCGTCCGTAACGGAGGGCGTATCGCAGGCGGTCCGGCTGGCGGGACGGATCGACGTGCTCATCAATTGTGCGGGCCTCATGTGGCTGGGCGTGAGCGAAGCCTTTACCGTTGCGCAATTCGACGCCGTCATGCAGACGAATCTCTATGGTCCGTTTCGCATGCTGAAGGCCGTTCTGCCCCAGATGAGAGCGCAGCGTTCCGGCCTCGTCGTTTCGGTCACTTCGATCGCGGGACGAATGGTCACGCCCGGCTCGGGCATCTACGCAGCCAGCAAATTCGGCCTCGAAGCTTTGACCGAAGCCATGCGCTATGAAACCTCGTCGCTCGGCATTGATTGCATTCTCGTCGAGCCGAGTCCCTTTCGGACGAATCTGAAAACCAATTCCATGCCGCCTGGAGACACTGACGTTGCAGACTCCTATGGCCCGCTGCGTGAGCTTCAGAAGCTGATGCCGGAACGGATGGGCGCGCTCTTGCAGCAGCCCTCCGTGACAACCGATCCCATAGCGGTGGCCGAATGTGTTCACCGTCTCATCGCCATGCCGGCGGGGACGCGTCCGGTACGTACGACCGTTGGCCTCGATCTCGGAACCGGCGAACTCAATCGCGCCGTGGCACCCTATCAACACGCGTATCTAGCGGCCATGGGTCTGGAAGGGTGCGAGCAAATCGCCTCCGCATAGGCATCAAAGCGGGTTGGCGGCAAGTCGTTCGTATGCATATAATACGCCAACTATAACAATATCGGGAGGCCGCGGATGGCGCGAGGATTCGATTTGACCGGGAAGACCGCCATCGTGACCGGCGCAGCGCAAGGGCTGGGCGCGGCGATCGCCTTGGCGCTGGCGGAAGCGGGGGCGCCCGTCGCCATTCTCGATGTCGCCGACGGCGCGGAGATTGCCACTCGCATCGAAGGCGCCGGGGGCCGGGCGATCTTTTCCAGATGCGACGTTTCAGATTTCGCACAGTGCAAGGCGACAGTCGAAGCGACCGAGGCGGCGCTGGGGCCGGTGAATACGCTCGTGAACAATGCCGCATTGTACGGCACGCTGAAGCTTCAGCCCTTCGACACGATCGATGAATCTCTCTGGAACAAGGTTATGGCCGTCAACGTGACGGGCGTCTGGAATATGTGCCGCGCGGTGGCGCCCGGTATGCGTGCCCGCAAGGCGGGAAGCATCGTCAACGTGTCGAGTTCAACCGCGCGTACCGGCGTGCCGATGTTTGCACATTACGTCGCGTCGAAGGGCGCGGTCATCGGTCTCACGCGCGCCTTGGCCCGCGAACTCGGCGAGTTCGATATACGCGTCAATACGCTTTCGCCTACCGGCATCGCGAATGAAAGCACGCGTGCGGTGGCCGGCGATTTTTTCGACGTCGCCATGCAAGACGCAGCCGCCCAGCAATGCCTGCATCGCAACCCGCAGCCGGACGAAATCGTGGGAACCGTCGTCTATCTTGCTGCCGATGCGTCCGCCTTCGTCACCGGGCAGACGCTCGCGGTCGATGGCGGGCTGGATTTGTTGTGAATTGAGGAGAGCGAGCATGAACACGGCCAACGTCGACATCAATTTCGCCGAGACGGGCCTGCTGGGCAATGAATTGCTCTCGAAGCTGGACGCCATGCGCGAGGCCGACCCAATCTATTTCAGCGAGAAGAATGGCGGCATCTGGGTCGTCACCGGTCACAGGCAGGTTGCCGAGGGTTTCCGAGGCGACCTGCCGCTTTCGGCAGTCCGCCTCCCCCATCTCGTCGTGGGCACCATTCCCGAAGCAGAACGGGAAAAACGAATTCCCTATCTGATGTGGTCCACGCCGCAATGGATTATCAACATGGATCCGCCGGGACAGCCCCGTCTGCGCCGGCTGGTGATGAAGGCATTCAGCCGTCAGGTCGTGGAGACCGTCCGTCCGCATGCGCGGCGTTTCATCGCCGAGGCCTTGGACGAAGCTGGCGCGAAGGGTGGGGTCGAATTCGTGAACATGGTCGCCCGCAAGATTCCGGCGCGCGTGATCTTGCGCATGATGGGGCTTTCCGAAGACCTTCTTCCCAGACTGCATCATTGGTCGATCGCGCTCAACGCCGCGCTGGGCGGCGTGAACATGCCAGCGGAGATCGTCGAGGAAGGCGAACGCGTGCTGATCGAGATGCGCGGTCATTTTTTGCCAGAGATCGAAAAGCGGCGAATTGCTCCGACGGATGACTTTCTCTCCGCACTCGTGACCGCGCATGACGAAGGCGACAAGCTTTCGGAAGAGGAAATGCTCGGCATCTGCCATGTCGCGCTGATCGCGGGTCACGACACCACAGCGAACACGATGGCTCTGGGCACAGCCGCACTCGCGCAGCATCCCGAGGCTTGCGAATTCATTCGTAACAATCCCGACAAGACGCCGGAAGCCGTCATGGAGATCATGCGACACATCGCTATGTCCACGATGATGCCGCGGATCATCAGCGAGGATTTCGTCTGGCACGGTCATCGGATGAAGAAGGGCCAGTTCGTCTTCTTGATGATCGCCGGCGCCAATCGCGATCCCGACGTTTTCAGCGATCCCGAAAGGCTCGACGTGATGCGGCCGCAGGAAGCGAACATGACCTTTGCGCCCGGCATGCATCATTGCATCGGCCATCTGCTCGCCAAGATGCAGCTGGGTGAGTTTTTCCCCGAGCTCCTACGACGCTTCGAACCCGAACTGCTCGACAAACGGCTCGATTTCGGACTCAGCCTCTCTTTCCGCGGCGTGGAGACGCTCAACCTCCGCCTCCATCCGCGAAACACGGAACCGACCATTCTGGCCGCGGAGTGAACAAATGGCCCTGACCCATATCCTGCGGCCGATCACGATAAACAGGACCGAGATCAAGAATCGCATATTACGCACAGGTCACGGCACCTATTACGGCAAAGGCGCCGTCAACGACGATCTGATCGCCTATCACGAAGCGCGGGCACGTTCGGGCGTGGGCTTGAGCACACTCGAAGTGGCCTGCGTGCATCCTTCTAGCTTCAATGCGACGCTCGTCGCATGGAACGACGACATCATCCCCGGGTTCAAAAAAATCGCCGACGCCGCCCATCGCCACGGCATGACCCTGTTCACGCAGCTATGGCATGGCGGCCAGCACTGGCCGCCACTGGACGGCGGGCCTTCCTGGTCGGCCTCGACCGTTCCCAGTCCATGGGGGCATGTGCCCATAGAAATGACACGCGACCAGATCGCCGAGATCGTTGCGGCCTTCGCCGCTTCTGCCTTGCGCGCGCAGGAAGGCGGGCTCGACGGCGTCGAACTCCATTTCGGCCACGGCTATCTTGCGCACCAATTTTACTCGCCGATGACCAACAAGCGCCAAGACGAGTATGGCGGCAATCTCGAAAATCGCATGCGCTTCGGCAATGAAATCATCGCCGCCGTGCGTCAGACAGTAGGCGCCGCGTTTCCTGTTGGCATCCGCATCTCCGATCAGCACGTTCCGGGCGGTCTCACGGTTGAGGAATGCGCGGAGATCGTTCGCCGGCTCTGTGCTGGAAGGAAGATCGACTTCGTCAACGCCTCCATGGGGAGCTATCACGACGCTCCGTCGATGCTGCCCACGCTGGAAACGCCGGTCGGCGCCATGCTGCCGTCCAGCGGCCCGATCGCCGCGGCGGCCGATGTTCCCAGAATGATCGCGGGTCGCTACCGCACGCTAGAAGAGGCCGACCAGGCGATCCGCGAAGGCGTGGCCGACATGGTCGGCATCGTGCGGGCGATGATCGCCGATGCCGATCTCGTCGGCAAAACTCTCGCGGGGCGCGCACATGAGGTGCGGCCCTGCATCGGGTGCAATCAGGGTTGCGTCGGCGGCATTCTGACCGCTGCGCAGCGGATATTGTGCACGGTGAACCCCGCAGTCGGCTACGAACGAACATTGAGCGAAGATCTGATTGCGAAGACGGCAAAGCCCAAAAAGGTAGTTGTCGTGGGTGGTGGACCCGGCGGCATGGAGGCGGCGCGGCTCGCTGCGCTCTGTGGTCACAACGTTGTCCTGTTCGAAGCGCAACCACGCCTTGGCGGCGCCCTCAACATCGCCAAACGCGCGCCAAAGCTGCAAGGCATCGCCGACATCGCCTATTGGCTTGAGCAGGAGATCTATCGGCTCGGCGTGAGCGTAAGGCTTTCGACCTTCGCTGAGTCGGCCGACGTCCTCGCAGAAAAACCCAATGCCGTCATTGTCGCGACGGGATCACTGCCGCGCATGGACGGCGTCCAGGCCCACGCGCCCGCATTTCCGGCCAGAGGTATCGGACAGCCTCATGTGTATTCGTCGCATGAAATTTTTGATGTGCCCCGCGAAAAACTCGGGCGTTCGGCGCTCGTGCTCGACGATGTCGGACACTACGAAGCGATCGCGGTGGCGGAGCATCTGATTGCCTCCGGCCTCGAAGTGACTTTCGTAACCCGGCTCTCTTCCATGACGCCCCCAATGGATGTCGCGATGCGCATGGAACCCGCCCTGCATCGCTTGAGGAAAGGCGATTTTACAGTCGCCGTCCGGTCGCGCCTGATCGAGATCGGTCGCGCCGATTGCGAAATCGGATATCTCGAAGGAGAGCAAACGCAACGCGTGCCGGCCGATACGGTCGTGCTGGTCACCCACAATGAATCGCAGATCGGCCTCTATCGCGAACTGGGCGGCGGCCAGCGCGCGGACCACGGCTTCACACTCAAGGTCGCCGGCGACGCGCATTCGCCGCGCGATCTGCTCGTCGCGATCCGCGAAGGGCACATGGCGGGCCGCTTTTTGGACAGCTGATTTTCAAAGCGAGGCGTCATGGCAGGGAAAACACCGTCGCGCGATCCGGCGATACAGGAATTGCTCGATAGGCAGGCAATCCACGACGCGCTGATGCGGTACAGCCGCGGGATCGACCGTCATGATCGCAAGCTGCTCGAATCGATCTACTGGCTGGATGCCGAAGACAATCACATCACCTATGTCGGCGACGTCGCCGGTTTCATCGATTACAGCTTCGCCTTCACGCAGGACATGCGCACGTCGCATATGCTGCTGAATATCCTGATCGAATTCGATTCGCCCGCGCTGGCGCGAAGCGAGACCTATTATATCGGCTACCACGACATGCCCGGGCAGCTCGGGCGGGAAGATTTCGTGATGGGAGGGCGCTATCTGGATCTGTTCGAGAAACGGGAGAACGAATGGCGCATCAGGAAGCGTACGCTCACCTGCGATTGGTACATGCGCGCGCCTTCCACCGCCGCCTGGGGCACGGGCATTCTGGCAAACCTGAAAACGCGCGGTGAACGTTATCCCGACGATCCTCTCTATTGGGTCTTCGCGAAAAACCCGGAAACGGCAGCCTCGACAAAGCTGCAGGGCAAGCCGCGGAAGAGGTAGAATATTCCCTGTCGCGCGGTTAGAGGTCAGCCGGCGGCGGAAATGCGTCCTGCAGGATCGCCGTCAACCCGCCATCGACAATCAGCAAATGACCGGTAATTGCGCGCGCCGCGTCGCTGGCAAGAAAGACGGCCGGTCCGGCACAATCTTCGGCTTGCGTCCAACGTTTCAACGGCGCGAGCTTGCCGAAATAATCGTATAATTTCCTGTTGCCCGTGAACGCCTCCGCGATCATCTGCGTATCCACCGGTCCCGGGCAGATCGCATTCACCCGCACACCCATGGGTCCCCACTCGCAGGCGAGTGTCTTGGTGACGCTGTTGAGAGCGGCTTTCGAGGCGCCATAGGCGCCGGTGCCGGGCGCGCCGTTCGTGCCGCGTATGCTGGACACGAAGATGATATTTCCAGAGCCTTTTTCGAAAAAATGTGGGGCTAGTTCCTTTAGGAGAAGAAGCGGACCCTCGACATTGGCCGCCTGCGTGTGACGCCATTGCTCGGGCGATATGTCCAGCATATGCACGAGGCCCCCGCCGAAAGCCGCGTTGCTGACGACGATGTCCATTCCTCCCAAAGCGTCGAGAGCTTTGTCCGCGAGGTCGAGAACTCCCACATGGTCGCCCATATCGGTGGGAATCGCGACCGCCCGCCGGCCCAGCGCCTCAATCTTTTCTTTCACTTCGTTCAGCTGGCCGATCGTCCGGGACACCAGCACGACATCCGCGCCTTCCCTCGCAAACGCCAATGCAATCGCTTCGCCAATACCTCGGCCCGCGCCTGTCACCAAGGCTTTCCGGCCCGCCAGAACACCGCTCATGTCGTCCTCCGTATCGAACCCGTTTGCCAACAACAAATTCATTCGTGCGCGACGGCTCTGTTGAAGGGAACCTGCTTGTCGACACGAATATCCTGCGGCAGGCCCAGAACCCGCTCCGCGATAATGTTCTTTCCGATTTCCTCCGTGCCGCCGCCCATCCGGTAGCCGGGCGCTGTAAGGAAACAATCGTGAATTTCCGCAAGATCAGGATCCGCGGATTCATCCAGGATCTGCCCCGCCGTTCCCGCGATATCCATGCCAAACGCCGCCATTTCCTGCAGCGCGCGCGCCAGGGTCATTTTCCCTATGGTCGCTTCCGCACCGGGCGGTACGCCTCTGGACAGCGTTGTGAAGATCCGCTTCCGGATGTGGTCCACACCTGCAACGGTCGCATAATAACTTGCCAGACGATCACAAAATGCGGAGTCGTCAAGGAGCGAACCGCCATCCGGCGTGGGAATGCGTGCGGCGAGCCTGATGAGCGGCGCGACAAGATTGCGGCCCACCGTGCGGTCGCCGATCAACGCCAGGCGCTCGTTCGACAGCGTCGTCAGCACAACCTGCCAGCCGCCATTCACTTCGCCGAGGCGCTGATGATCCGGAATGCGCAGATCGGTGAAAAACACTTCATTGAATTCCGCTCGGCCGGACATCTGCTTGAGAGGTCGAACACTCACGCCCGGACTTTTCATGTCGAAAATGAAAAATGTCAGGCCCCGGTGCTTGGGCACGGCCGGATCGCTGCGCGTGAGCAGCAAGCCCCAATCGGCGACATGCGCCCCCGATGTCCAGACTTTTTGCCCATTGACCACCCACTCATCACCCTCGCGTATCGCGCGGGTGCGAATGGCAGCTACATCGGAACCTGCGCCGGGTTCCGAGAAAAGCTGACACCAGACGATTTCCCCGCGAAGCGTGGGGGCCGCCAACAGCGCGACATGCTCCGGGTGCGCATGTTTCATAAGCGTGGGGATTGCCGTTCCTGGTCCAAGATTGAAGGTTTCGATATGCGGCGCCGCAACCCGCGCCTGCTCCTCCATGAAAATGACTTCTTCGATCGCACTGCCACCGCGACCGCCGAGCGACACCGGCAACGTGAAGCCCACATAGCCAGCTTTGGCTTTCTCGGCCATCCACGCTCGCGCCACGCGAACCCTTTCGGCCTCACCGGCATCGGGACGCGAAGCGAAAGACAGCACGGTCGCGGCAAGCCAAGCGCGCACTTCAGCGCGGAATGCGGCTTCCTCAGGCGAATCTTCGAAATCCATCTCGGTTTCTCCCAGCCTTACGCGGAATGGGCGACAGAAAGTTCCGACACAAGGCGTTTGCGCCACTGCGCCGGTGCGCCCAGCGCAAGCGCCAGATGGCGCGAGCGACGGTAATAAAACTGGCAATCGTGGTCCCAAGTTATGGCGGCGGCGCCGTGCGTCTGGATCAGTTCTCGCGCGGCGCGTTCGAACGCTTCCGTCGCGCAGACTCTCGCCGTGGCCGCCGCCAGCGGCAATTCCGCGGCGTCGGTGGCGAGCGCCCAGGCAGCGTAATATGCGTTCGAGCGCGCCAACTCATTAGCGATATAAACATCCGCCAGCTTATGTTTGATCGCCTGGAAGCCGCCGATCGGCCGACCAAAGGCATGCCGGTTCAGCGCGTAATCGCGCGCCATGGAGAGCGCCGCGGCTGCGCCCCCCAATTGCTCGAATGCGGTCAGAACCGCAGCCCGATCGAGCAATCGTTCGAGCACAATCCAATCCGCACGCCGATCGCCTCCCAAAGGTTCCGCTGTTGCGCCCATGAACCGCAGCAGCGCCAACGGCCGTGTCGGATCGATGCTCGACTGCGTTTCGCGCGCAACTCTATCGTCCTGCAAATCCGCCAGGAAAAGATGAACCTGCCCCTCTTCCCGTGCGGGGACCAACGCAAGATCAGCATCGAACCCATCGACAACCGCGATCTTTGTTCCGCTCAACCGGCCGTCTTCGTAAACCGTGCTCACATTCGCTGCTGCAAGCGGACCCAAGGTCTCCGCGAACGCGGCGGCGGCGCTCGTTTCTCCACGCGCAAGTCCGGGAAGGTACGTCCGTTTTTGGCCCTCCGAGCCCGCAAGCAGCAATGCTTCGCTCACCAGAAAAAATGACGAGAGGGGAACAGGCGCCAACGCGTGGCCCAACTCCTCCGCGATCCCACATAGGGCTGCATAACCCAATCCCTGGCCGCCATAGGCTTCCGGCAGAGACGCCGAAAGCCAACCGAACCGGCCCAGCGTCTCCCAAAGTTCCAGACCGGGAAGCGAATCCCCGTTGAGCGCGAGGCGAACGGTCTTGATCCCGCATTGATCCGCGAGCACACGCCGCAATGCGCTTCTCAGGGCCTTTTCGTCTTCGGAGAAATCGAAGTTCATAGCTTCCTCTGGCTAGCGCAACATTTCATCCAGCGAGGGAAGTTTCTCCGGTTCGAGCTCGAAACCGGCTGCTCGAAACCAGCTGCGCTCACGTGCAATCTGGCCTCGCGATTGATGCATGACGAGAGACACAGCCGCCTGGCGAAACGAAAGCGCTCCGTCTTCATGCGCGGCGCGCACCAGTGCGTCCGCGGAAGATTTCAGCGATTTTACGAAAGCCAAAAGCTCGGCCTGATTGGGGATGGGAGTTTCCAAGGCCGGCGCGACCGCGGCCAACGATGTCTTCGCGCGCTCAATCGCCATGCGCGTTGCGTCGCCTCCGTCCGCTGTCGCAGTAAGGTCTTC
>Ga0302326_10028260_pt1 | contig 11291 bp, 12 predicted proteins | sample Palsa_T0_3_FD_202264 | JGI IMG/M metagenome (GOLD analysis project Ga0302326, IMG submission 202264) | Peat permafrost microbial communities from Stordalen Mire near Abisko, Sweden - Palsa_T0_3 | ecosystem: Environmental > Terrestrial > Soil > Palsa > Peat permafrost | place: Sweden: Abisko...
GTGGAAGCGAGGCCCTATCCAGTCGTCAAATCCCCACTTGCCACGCACTTCGCCGACCAGGTTGCCTCCTGCCATGGGCGGTGCGGGATGATCAAGAACTAGCCCGCCCAGGGAAGCGTCGGCTTTCAGCGGTAGATCCGCCGAAGAGCTTTTTGAATCCGGGCGGCCAAACATGTGCAGTGTGAGTGAGTGGGCCAATTGGGTGCCAAACACCAGTGGCGCCCCCTCTGCCGGCAATACCAGGCTGGGCTGCTGCGCGCAATAGCTCTCCGCCGGATTGACCGGATGCAACGGCGGTGGCTTGGAGGCCCCCACCGGAGGGAGCGCAACCACCACCACCGATTTTGGATCGCGGAACGAGGGCGGCACGTTCAGCTTCAGGTTCAGCGTATCCTTGGTGGGCAGCGCCAGCGCGGGGATGTACTGGAAATGCGCGGTGTGCAGGGAAGAGAGGATTTTTGCCGTGTCCACGATGGCCCCGACATAGGGGCTGTAGAGCCCAGCGCCGCCGAGCGCGGAGTAGCTGATCTGGTTCATCAAGTCGCCGGTGGTTCCGTTGGCGAGCTGAGTTACCAGCGATTGGGCGTTGGCGTCATCGAGCACCAGGCCTTCGGTGTGCTGCACCAGGCAGGGCGCCTGCTGGTCGCTGGGCTTGTCGAAGCATTGCTGGTCCAGCCGGATGCCCAAGCTGTGAGCCGCCTTTTCGGTGCGCTCCTTGAGCGACTTTGGATCGGTTTGCGAGGTTTCCCTGACCTCGGCCAGAAAAGCGTCGAGCCTCATGCGGTCCCAACTGGCGGCCTGCAAATCCTGCGTGGCGCGGACAAATGCGCCGGGGCGGCCGCGGACGGCGGCGCGCAGAGTACTCAGGTCTCCACCTGTCTCCGGCGCCAGAAAGATGAGCGCCTGCTGCGCTTCAGCGGGAACGACGACAAACACACCTTCCTCGCGAGCTTCGCGGGACCAGGTTTCCACGCGCGTAAACCACTCCGGCGGCGGCGGATTTGTAGCCCCGCGCAGAAATGCGACGATCGCAACCAGATGGGCGGACTGGCTCTCCGGCAGGTCGGGATGAATCCACAGCCGGTCTCCGGGCAGCAGGTTGGGGACCTCGCCGATGGGCAGGGTTACCTCACCGCGCTTCACATGCACGTCTACCTTGGGTCCGGCGAGGTCGAAGGCCGGCTCTACGGCGTGCATTACGGTTGAAGCGAAACACCCCAGCAACAGCATCTGCAAACATCGGCGCATATCTCTTATTGTACGAACACCGGCGAAGGAATGGATGTTAGCGGATGCGCAACTTCTTCTGGGGAACGGGGTTATAATCGGGGGAAATGCGCAAACAATTATTCCCAGGCCTGATTTATCGGTTACACTATTTTTTGTATAGCAATCTGTGGAATTAGCTATCGCATTTCCGGAAATTAAGTAAACAGAATTCAGGCCACAAGCCGGCGCAACTTCGAGGAGGCAGGGTCCTCCACAACAGCAATGGCTACACTATTTCCGAAGATGCCGTAAAAACTTTCTCGAATCAGCGTGGAATTAGAGCCGCCTGCCTGACCGGTACGCGCGGTATATGGAGATGAAAGCGATGAAATCGAAAAAAGCTGCGGCGGACGAAGTGGACACAGCCTATTTAAGCATTCCCGATGCGGAAGAGATTGTGGAAGAAGCCCTGAACGAGCTGGCATTTTCAGTTGACCCCGGGCTGGCGCGCGCATTGCGTTTTCTGGCGCCTCCCGGATACCAGGCGATTGTGGAGCTGTGCGGAGAAAACGGCCGCAGCAAGCGGCGAAACGCTTCGGCTGAATCGTGGTCGCCTGAAGAAGATGAAGTGCGCATCTATTTCGAGCGCAGCGGCGACGGCGAAGCTGCCCCGCGGCCTGCGCGGGCATCGCGAGCCCCTATCGAGCAGAGCATTGACGACGAGGACGACGATGGCCAGGAGGCCGTGATTCCCGCCGATCTGGATGCCCGTGTGAAGGAGCTTTGCGCCGCATTGGCCGAGGCCGAGCGCGGCGGGCACGCTTTTATAGCGCTCAAGTGGTTCCGCGACTCGTTCCTTCCGCGCAAGGCCTTTCGCTGGAATCAGCATCCTGAGTCGCGCCAGTCGGTGTTGGCTGAGGCCATTCAGCGGGGCGTGGTGCTGACCAGCAAGATCGCCAACCCCAAGACGCCGGCGTATCCCACCACGACCATCCGCCTGAACCGCGCCGAGGCCGGCATGCCCGAGGAGACGCAGCGCTTCCATCCTGTCTCTGTCCACGGCGACACCATCGCCGAGGCCATCGAAGAGGAACGGGGGAATCTGTGAGCTGCTACTTCCTCGAGGCCACGGCATTCGCCAAGCTGTTTGTGCAGGAGCAGGGCACCGACGCGTTGATCCGCCTGATGGAAGCCGTGGAGGACAATCGCAAGCTGATCTCCGCCTCAACGCCGCTGGAGGTCTACGCGGCTGTCCGCCGCCGTGAGCGCTCCGGCGGGATCTCCGCGGAAGACGCGACAGCGGCGCTGGATATTCTGCGACTCGAAGCCGCGCGCATGGTGCAACAGCCGCTAAACCCGGCGGTGCTTGAAGCGGCCCGCCAACTGCTGGACCGCAGCACATTGCGCTGGCCCGATACGCTGCAACTGGCGGCTGCGCTGGTGGCACGCGACATGTTTCAGGGCACGGAGATCATCTTCGTTTCCGCCTCGCCGCAGTTACTGGAAGCCGCCAAGGCTGAAGGATTTCATGCGCTCGATCCGGCGAAGGAAGCGGCCGAAGTGGTCAAGCACGAGGAGTAAGCAGCCCGTCTGCGACGGATGGCTCCTGTTTCGACTCAAATAGGTCTATGCGCTTTCTTCGCGAAGACGCCCGGGATGAGAGACGCGCTTCCACGCTCAATCTGGATTTGGGTTCCAAGCAACCTTCGGGTGCGCATGAAGACATACGCCCGGGGCACATCTGGCTGATGTCGTTCAGCGTGGGCGCCATCGTAGCCAACATCTACTACATCCAGCCGCTATTGTCGGCTATTGCCGCCACGTTCCGCATCTCCGTGCCGCAGGTGGGCTTGGTGGCCATGCTCACGCAACTGGGCGCGGCCCTGGGGATGCTGCTGTTTGTGCCTCTCGGCGATACGAACGAGCGGCGGCGCCTGATCGTGGGCCTTGTCACCGTTGAAGCTGTGTTTTTGGCGCTGATGGCCAGCGCGCAAAACTATCTGTGGCTGGCGGCGGCGAGCCTGGGCATCGGAATTGCCGGGGCCACCGTTCACCTCATCGTGCCCTTCGCGGCGCAACTCGCCTCTCCTGCGCGCCGTGGCCGGACGGTTGGCGCGGTGCTCAGCGGGTTGCTGTTTGGGATTCTGCTGGCACGGACATTCAGCGGACTGCTGGGCCAGTGGATGGGTTGGCGCTCAATCTATTGGCTGGCCTCGGCCATGATGCTGCTGCTGGCGGTGCTGATCCGTTTGGGCCTGCCCAGGAGCAAGCCGGAGCTGAAACTCTCCTGGCCTAGCCTCATCCGCTCCGCGGGAACTTTGATCCGCACTCAGCCAGTGCTTCGCGAGGCGGCTGCGCTGAGCGCCATTCTTTTTTGCGCATTCAGCGCCTTCTGGACGACTTTGGTGTTTTTCCTTGAAACGCCGCCGTACCACTATGGAAGCGGTGTTGCAGGGCTTTTCGGGCTGGTGGGCGCGGCGGGCGCGGTGTGCGCGCCGTTTATTGGCCGCCTGGCAGACCGCTACGGAGCGAGGCGCAATGTACTGTTCGCGCTGCTGATCGCCGTTGCTTCCTTTGTGATCCTTTACGTTTTTGGCACGCACATGGGCGGGTTGATTGCCGGAGTGATTTTGCTGGATGTAGGCGTGCAGGCAGGCCACGTCTCCAACCAGACGCGCATCTACGGCCTGTTGCCCGAGGCGCGCAGCCGGCTGAACATGGTGTACATGATCTGCTACTTCACGGCCGGGGCCATCGGTTCGTATGCGGGCAGCGTGCTGTGGCATCGTTTCGGCTGGGTGGGGGTTTGCGGGTTGGGATGTTTTCTGTCCGTGGGGGGATGCGCTGTTTATGGCTTGGCGCGGCCGCGGTAGACGGCCGGATGCGCGTTGGTGCGTCAGCTTTCCTTGCGGTAAAGCATATCGCGAATGGTTCGCCGGCGAGCTTCGTTCAATTCGCTTTCAGCTTTGCGCTCCTCGGGGCTCAGGCCGGGTTTGTCGGCGGAGTCCATTGACTCCGGAGTGCTGCACGCCGGACAGCGGTTGGCGAAACCGGGTTTGCCGGGCTTGAGCTCGAACTCTTCAGAGCAGACGACGCAGGTTTTGATCGGAAAGGCCATTTCAAATCCATGATAAACGCGTGGTGGGCCATCCCTACTTGTACCGAAGCTTATTTGCTTGTTCGAAGCCCTTGAATTCTTACTTAGCGGCGACTCTTCCGTTTGGCGTCGATCCTCGGCCAATACGGGAATGCATCGGCGTAGAGTTCGCCGTCGAGGTCAGACACTCGTTGCTGCATCCGCGCTTGCGCATCGTGAATGGCCTGGTTGTACACAGCCGGTCCTATTTCTTCAAGGAAGAAATCGAGCAGCAATCCAGCGGGCAGGTTTCCGATAGTCTCCGGCATATTCTCTTCAAAATGGCGTTGGAGCGATGCAATCGCGTCGGCACGAGGTTGTGGGGAAAGGTCGATTTTCGTCATTTGTGCTGATTCCTTGCCGCGCTCATTGCTCGCGCCGAAACCGATTTGCTCGCTCGAACTCGTCGCGCAGCTCCGGTGTGCGCAGGTTTTCGCGCAGATGGGCAAGGCGCTGCTCGAGGGCGTTGAGCGCCGCAGCCACGGCCTCGGTATTGGTGTAGGCAATGTCTCGCCACATGGAGTAAGGGCTCGCGCCCAGGCGCGTCATCTCGCGGAGGGCGCGGCCGCCTACGTCTTTCAACTCCGGCAGGGCGCCGACTTCTTCCTCGAGCAGCGCACTGAGCGCCGTAGCCACGAACTGCGGCAGATGGCTGACCCAGGCCACAAGGTCATCGTGGCGCGCGCGGTCGAGATCGATGGGTTTCGAGCCGATGGCAACCACCCACTCCCGCCAGCCCTTGACTAGCGCGGCCGAATGCGGGGAGCGTTGCGCGGCGGGATCGTCAGTGAAGAGCCAGACGGCTCCGCGAAAAAGATTCGCGTCGGCAAGTTCCGCTCCGCCGCGCTCCTTGCCTGCCATGGGGTGGCCGGGCAAAAACGCGGCTCGCTCGGGGGTGTTGAAGAGGCGACTGGCGGCTTCGCAGATTTTTCCCTTGGTGCTGCCGACATCGGTGACCATGTGTTCGCAGCCGAGAACGCCGGATAACTGCTCCATAAAATCGAGCGTCGCGTAGATGGGGACGGCGAGCAGGACTACCTGGCTTTCTCGCGCGGCCTGCAAGGGGTCTGAGGCGATGGAGTCGATAGCGCCCATGGAGAGCGCAGCCTGCGCGCCCTCGGGGCTGCGGTTCCAGCCAACAATCGCGCCGCGAAAGCTCGCGGCGCGGAGTGCGAGGCCTACGGATGTGCCCAGCAGTCCCGTGCCCAGAATGGCGATGCGCTCGATCATGGTTTTCTTGTTTTCTTCCAACAAACTGATACCGCAACTTGCTTTGTAACAGGGCGCGACTTCAGTGGTGCCGATAGAACAACAATAAATGTTGGGCTTTACTCGCCGCGGCGAGCGGAAAAACCCATGAATATGGTGTGAAAGCGGCGGAAAGCGTCCATCAGGGGCTAAAGAGGCTGCGGAAAAAGCCCTGAGCTCCGTCGGATTGTCGGAAAAGCATCCCGCAGGGGCTAAAGCCCGACTCATTCTATTGGCTTAATCGGCGCGACTGAAGTCGCGCCCTGATACAAAGCCTCCTCGGTTGACGGCTAAGATGAGTTTTTCCGCTCGCCGCGGCGAGTAAAGCCCAATCATTCTGTTGGCTTTATCGGCACGGATAAATCCGTGCCCTTTCAAAACAGCAGCCCCTATTGAGTTTTTCCGCTCGCCGCGGCGAGTAAAGCCCTACCGTTATATTGTGCAACTTGCGGCATGACTAAAGTCGTGCCCTGTTACAAGACCAGCCTCCAATACACGGTTAAAACCGTGCCCTTTCAAAGCAGCAACTCATCCAGAGCAACCTTACAACGTTCTCCCTACCGCCATTGCAATCACGCGCAGCTCTCTTATCAGCTCCTCAAACTGGTCGAGATATAAAGTCTGCGGCCCGTCGGAGGCGGCTTTGTCGGCGTTGGGATGAATCTCCACCAGAATTCCGTCGGCGCCCGCGGCCACTGCGGCTTTGGCCATAGCGGGGACCATGTCGCGGCGGCCGGTGCCGTGCGAGGGGTCGCCCACGATGGGCAGGTGCGAGAGCTTGTGGACGACCGGAATGGCGGCGATGTCCATGGTGTTGCGCGTGGACGTTTCATAGGTGCGGATGCCGCGCTCGCAGAGGATGACGTCGTAATTGCCACCGGACATGATGTATTCGCTTGACAGCAGCAACTCTTCGATGGTGCCGGAGATGCCGCGCTTGAGCAGCACAGGCTTGCGCAAATGGCCCAGTTCGCGCAGCAGGTTGAAGTTCTGCATGTTGCGCGCTCCTACCTGGAAGCAGTCCACATAGGGCAGCATGGGCTCGATCTGCGCAATCTCCATCACTTCGCTCACCGTCAGCAGACCGTGCGCCTGCGCGGCTTCGCGCATCAGTTCCAGCCCCGGAATTCCCATTCCCTGAAAAGCGTAGGGCGAGCTGCGAGGCTTGAATGCGCCCCCGCGCAGAAATCCCGCTCCCGCTTCCTTTACGCACGCGGCGATGGTAAAAATCTGGTCGCGGTTTTCAATGGCGCAGGGGCCGGCAATGACCGCAACGTGCTCGCCGCCAATCTTGACGCCATTGGCGAACTCCACCACCGTGCCTTCGGGACGAAACGCGCGCCCTGCCAGCTTGTAGGGAGCTGTGATGCGATGTACATAGAGCACGCCCGGCAGCAGCTCGAACTTCCTCAGGTCGAGGCCGGCAGTGGGTCCCACGCCGGCCAGAATCGTCTGCGTGGTGCCCGTGGTGCGATGGACGTTGACCCCGGATTCCACCATCACATCGATCACCGCATCGATCTGCTCTTCGGTGGCCCTCTCCTGCATGGCTACAATCATTGCTTGTTCCCTGTCTCGGGCGCGTCCGATTCCGCCTTTGCGCCTGTGCCGTGGCCCGGCTCGCCGTGACGCGCCTGGGCGTTCCTCTCCGATGCCAACTCGTCCCTCTGCAGGGCGCGCATCACGTCGATGATGCGCTCGTAGATATGCGTCAATTCGATGTCCGGCAGAGGGCCCTTGTTGGCCGCGCGCACGTTGGCGTAGATCACCTTTTCGCGCGCCGGCTCGTAGACCGGCAGCGAAGTGGCGGCCTTCAAGTGGCCGATGCGCTGGGCGGCGCGCGCCCGTTCGCTCAGCAACTCCACAAGCTGCCGGTCCAGAACATCGATTTGCAACCGCAATTCTTCAACCGTCATTTCATCCTCGTGTTAGCTGGAAGCTGAAAGCTGATTTCACGGGGCCAGCACCGTCTCACTCAGGTGCAGGCCCTTGATAAATCGAGCGACTGCGCCGGGCGCTGCTTCCGGATTCGAGCGCTCGATCAACTCCACGATGGCGCTGCCGATGACCGCGGCGTCGGCGAATTCCGCCACCTGGGCCACATGCTCCGCATTGGAGATGCCGAAGCCCACGGCGACAGGCAACTGAGTCCACCGCCGGATGCGCCCCACCAGCGCCGCGGCATCGGCCGTGAGGCTCTGTTGCGTACCGGTAATGCCCACGCGGGAGATGGCGTAAACAAAACCCTTTGAATGCGTGGCGATTGCTTCGAGCCGTTCATCGGGACTGGTGGGCGCGGCAAGGAAAATCGGCGCCAGCCCCACGCGTGCCATTTCGGCCAGATACTCGTCTGCTTCTTCGACAATCAAGTCCGTCACCAGTACACCATCCACGCCTGCCGCCGCTGCCGCGTCGACAAACCTGTGCAGGCCGTAACGCAAAATCGGATTGAGATAGCTGAAGATCACGAGACCCGCGACGGGCCGCGCGGCGCGAATTTCGCCGGCCAGCGCAAGCACATCCGCGAGCCGCGTACCGCGCGCCAATGCGCGCTCCATGGCCCGCTGAATCACCGGTCCATCGGCGAGCGGATCGCTGAAGGGCACACCCAGCTCGATGACCGCCGCGCCGGCGTCAATGGCCGCAAGCGCAATGGCCCGCGTGGCGGAGAGATCGGGGTCGCCGGCGGTGAGATAGACGACCAATTCCGGCTTGTGATGGAACGAAATGGCCATGGAAACTTACGCTCCCTGGAGCTTCAGCTCGCGCGCCAGAATGCCCATATCCTTGTCGCCGCGTCCGGAGAGATTGACTACCAGTATGTCATGGGCGGGTAGCGCGGGAGCAAGGCGCAGAGCCTCGGCCACGGCGTGCGCGCTTTCAAGAGCCGGCAGGATTCCCTCGGTGCGCGCCAGCTTTACCACTGCATCGAGTGCTGCCGCATCGTCCTGCGAAACGTACTCCGCGCGGCCCGAGTCGTGCAGCGCCGCATGCTCCGGGCCGATGGAGGCATAATCGAGGCCGGCGGAAACCGAGTGGGTGAGCGCAATTTGCCCATTCTCATCCTGGAGCACGTAGGAATAGGTGCCCTGCAAGACGCCCGGCGACCCGCCAGAAAAGCGCGCCGCATGGTCGCCCAGGGCCGTACCGCGGCCGCCGGCTTCCACGCCGATCAGACGGACCTGTTTATTGGGAATGAACTCGTAGAAGGCGCCGATGGCGTTTGACCCGCCGCCCACGCAGGCGATCACGGCCGTCGGCAAGCGGCCTTCTTTCTCAAGAATCTGTTGCTTCATTTCGATACCGATGCAGCGATGGAAGTCGCGCACCATGGTCGGATAGGGATGCGCTCCGAGCGCCGAGCCGAGCAGGTAATAGGTAGTGCGGACGTTGGTGACCCAGTCGCGCATGGCCTCGCTGATGGCGTCTTTCAGGGTCTTCGATCCCGACGAAACTCCGCGAACTTCAGCGCCGAGAAGGCGCATCCGGAGGACATTCAGCTCCTGGCGCTCCATGTCCACATCGCCCATGTAGACTACGCATTCAAGGCCCAGCAGCGCGCATACCGTTGCCGTAGCCACACCATGCTGGCCAGCGCCGGTTTCGGCAATCACGCGCTTCTTGCCCATCCGTTTAGCGAGGAGGCCCTGGCCCAGTGCGTTGTTGATCTTATGCGCGCCGGTGTGGAGCAGGTCCTCGCGCTTGAGATAAATTTTTGCCCCGCCTAACTGCTCGGTCAGCCGCTTGCAGAAGTAGAGCGGCGTGGGGCGGCCTGCGTAGTCTTTCAGCAGATTGGCCAGCTCCGCCTGAAATGCCGCATCGGCCTTGGCCTTGTCGTATTCAAGCTCCAGCTCCATCAGCGCGGCCATCAGGGTTTCAGGCACGTAGCGGCCGCCGTAGACGCCGAAGCGGCCGGGGCGGGATTCGCTGGGATTAGCCGGAAGAATAATCGATGCCATGGGACTCTCCTGCGGTCGAGCACGAAGAATAGGGAACTCTTCAGTGTACTAGCGTGGTGTATGCAGAATCCTGCAACATTACTGATCCTTCCTGCGAATATCGCAGAGCATGTCCGAATGAATGTTGAGCCCGATATTGGTCATGTTGTAGAAATGTTCGCTGGCGACGAGCCAGACAATCTCACAGATGGAGCGTTCGGAGTAATGCGCGGCGAGGCGCGAAAAGGTCTGCGGATCGATCTTTTTTTCTCTCGTCAGTTCGGTCACATAGTCGAGGGCCGCGCGCTCGGCCTCGGTGAACAGGGGGCTGGCGCCGTATTCCTCGAGGGCGTCGAATTTGGCTTCGTTCATTTGGAACCTGATCACGAAGGAGCGCCCGATATCGATGCAGAACTCGCAGACGTTGATGCGGGCCACCTGTTCGCGGATGAGCATGATGGTCTCCGGCGGCAGCTCCAGCTTCTTGTCCAATACGCTGATCTGCGAAGAGAACTTGCCGAATGCAATCGGCAGCCGCGCGGCCCAGACCTTGAGCGGGGTAATCACTTTGCCGAATTGGCGGCGGGTCATGAAATACGCCAGCTTCATCGCGAGCCCACGCGGCTTTTCAATGGGCGATAGAAACGGGGGTGAAAGAAACGGGTCAAACGGTTCCATGCGCAACCTCCGAATGAATCTTCCGATGCCTGCTTACTTCCGATCCACAGCGCGTGCCCGCGCCACAAACTCGCGCACCTTATTCGGGTCCTTCTTTCCCGGCGCGGCTTCCACTCCGGAGACTACGTCCACGCCCCATGGCCGCAGCGTGGCGATGGCCTGGGCTACGTTTTCCGGATGCAGGCCGCCGGCGGCGATGAGGGGCTTGACCGCGTCCGCATTCTGGAAGAGAGCTTTGCGGGCGATGGCCCAATCGAATGTTACGCCGGTGCCACCGACGGCTGGACCTACGCGAGAATCGACGAGGATTGCGTCTACGTGAGGGTCGTGAAATTGTGCCTCAGGGGCTAAAGGCCCGGCCTTTTCTTCAGGGCTGACGGCACGACTGAAGTCGTGCCCTGATACAAAGCCGCCCTTTTGCGGGACATTGTGAACGTCAAAGTGCACCACGCGCACAATCCGCAGATCCGGCCCCAGGCGCTCGCGCAGCTTTGCCGGCAACTCCGAATGAGCGTCCCAGTGGAGTTGTACGCCCGTCAGGCCGCACTGCCGCACGACGGCGCAGATGTCGTCCAGCGCGGCATGCACGAAGACGCCGATTTTCTCAATCTCCTTGGGAAGATGGGATGCAATTGCGGAAGCCTGAGAGGGCGTCACCTGGCGGGGACTGGGCGCAAAGACAAACCCGACCGCATCGGCGCCCGCATCGACTGCCAGTAGCGCGTCCTCGAGGGATGTGTTGCCGCAAATCTTGATCCAGATGCTCATCGCGAGGCCGCCGTCCGGGCAGGTTTGTGGCTCAGCGGGGTCTCCGCTTCGAAGTTGAAGCGGAGGCAGGCGCGGCGCCGAGGAATGGATTTAGAAGCCGCGCGCCGGTTCCAGCGAAGTCGTTTGTGTTGCGCGTGACGACGGTGAGGTCGTAAACCAGCGCAATAGCGGCAACCTGCTTATCAATGGGGTGCTGATCGTTGACGCCCATCAAGATTCCCCACATCTGCGCACAGGCGGCATCAAATCCGAGAATCCGTTGGCCGAACACCTTGAGAACGGACTGAAACCATTCTTCCAGCCTCCGCGCCTGA
>Ga0302326_10028264_pt1 | contig 11290 bp, 7 predicted proteins | sample Palsa_T0_3_FD_202264 | JGI IMG/M metagenome (GOLD analysis project Ga0302326, IMG submission 202264) | Peat permafrost microbial communities from Stordalen Mire near Abisko, Sweden - Palsa_T0_3 | ecosystem: Environmental > Terrestrial > Soil > Palsa > Peat permafrost | place: Sweden: Abisko...
CGTACTGCTCGAAGAACACGCGCTCTGCTTTGCCGCAATCGTGGATGATTCGGCCTCGCTGAACGTCGGACGAAAGCGAACGTTGCGTACGTCAGCGTACGAAGCCCTCGACGCCTGGGCCGATGCCCTCGCACGCGAAGACCGGGCGGCGCGAATTCTCTCCGACGAAGTCGATGCTCCGCACCTGTTCGGCGCGCGCGCAGCGGGCCGTCTCCGCGAACGGCGGGAGATTACCGCCTTCGATCTCGACTCGGCGCTTCGGCTTGCGCGGGCAGCGTTACCGCGAGACTCCGCCCTACTCGTCGTCAGTGATTTTTACGCACCGCTGGACGTCGAGCTGTTACGCGAAATCGGGGCGTACGTCGACGCGACCGCACTCGTCGCGCACGACCCGTGGGCCGAAGGGATGCCGCTTCGGGGCTTTGCCCGGGTGCGGGACGCGGAAAGCGGCAACGCGCGCTCGGTGTTTCTCGGACGCGCAGCGCGCGAAAGACTTCGCGCTGCAGTTGCCCGCCGCGAACACGACCTCGTGCAACAGTTCGCGACCTGTGGTTGGCGTGCCGGCGCGCTCGGCGAAGACGACGGCGCTGCCTCGTTGCATACCGCCTTCGGCATATGAGCATTCACCGGCCGATCGTACTCGTTATCGGAATCATCGCCGCGTGCGCGGTGGCGTGGTTGATCTCCGCCCTCGGACGCGGGCGTCGGCGCGATGCTTTCACGTATTCAAGCCTCACGTTCTTACTCGATGCCGCGCAGATCTCGGTATGGCCGATGCGCGTGTTGGCTGCGGTGATCGCCCTCGGCGTGTTACTCGGCGGGGTTGCTTTCGCCGGCGTAAGTCTCGTCTTACCGGTCCCGGCAAAAGACGGCAGCATCGTCTTGTGTCTGGATACGTCGGGCTCGATGCGCGCAACCGACGTCGAGCCCTCGCGCGAGGCCGCCGTGCGAGCCGCCGCGCGCGCTTTCGTACAAGATACACCGGACGGGACACGGATTGGAATCGTGTCGTTCGCGACCTCCGCGCAACGCGTCGCAGATTTAAGCGACGATAAGAATGTCGTGCTGGCTGCGCTCGATAACGTTCCGGCTGCGAATGGCGCCACCGCAATCGGCGACGCGCTGGCCCTCGCCGGTAGCATGTTGCCGGCGAGCGGACACCGCGCGATCGTGCTCGTTACCGATGGCGTCAACAACAACGGCGTCGATCCGCTGGTGGCAGCGCAGCAAGTCGGAACGCGCGGCATCTCCATTTACACCGTTGGGGTCGGGACGAATGGAAGCGGTCTTGCCATCCCGGGAACGACCGAAGAAGCGTCGATCGACGAAGATGCGCTGCGCGAGATCGCTACAGCCGGGCACGGCACGTATACGCGTACGCTCGACGCGGCGGCCATCGCGGGAACGTTCCGCAATCTCGCGCGCACGACCGTATGGGAACGGCGCCGAGTCGACGTTTCATTCGGCCTGGCGATTGCCGGAGCTGGAGCGCTCGTCCTTGGTTTCCTTGGCGCGCTCGCTGCGGGACGCTTTCCGTGAACCCAGATCCCTTCGAGGAATTCGGCACGTGGTTCGAGCGCGCGCAAACCTCCGGCTTCGCCGAACCAAACGCGATGTCGCTTGCGACGGCTGATGCGAACGCTCGTCCTTCGGTACGCACGATTCTTCTGCGGGGCTGGGATCGCCGTGGCTTCACGTTCTACACGAACTACGAGAGCGCTAAAGGTTCCGACCTGGCTGCGAATCCTCGTGCGGCACTCCTGTTCTTCTGGGACAAGCTTTCGCGTCAAATTCGCATCGAAGGCTCGGTTGAGAAGATTACACCCGCGGAATCCGATGCGTATTTCCAAAGCCGGCCGAGAGGTCATCGCCTGGGCGCGTGGGTCTCCGCGCAGAGTCGTCCGATTCGCGGGCGCGAGGAGCTCGAGGAAAGGCAGCGCGAGATTGAGGCGCGTTATCCCGGCGATGTGCCGCGGCCGCCGTATTGGGGCGGGTATCGCGTGCATCCGGAACGTTTTGAATTTTGGGAAGGTAGGCCCAACCGGCTACACGATCGATTCGTGTACCGTCGCGACGGCGAGCTCTGGGTGTTCGAGCAGCTGGCTCCGTAAGGGCGGAAGCCGCCACAGCCAAAGCGTTCCGAGCACGAACTCGATGACGATAGCGAGATTCACGGCGCGATGTCCGAGCCAGGCCACGATCGCCGCGCCGAGAACCGGTGCGACGATTTGCGGAAGCGCAGCAGCAAGGTTCCACACGCCCATCGCCGCCGCCATCGTCTCGCTTGGCAGTACGACGAACGCGATCGCCCAATCTGCCGTGAAGAACGCACCCCACGCAATACCTGCGAGCGTGCCGCTGATCAGCACCATTGCCAGCGAGTGCGACAACGCCAAGGCCGTTAGCGTCACTGCAATCGCAACGCCGGCGATGCTGACGACCACGCGTTTGTCGGTGCGATCCGATATGCGGCCCGCGAGTGCCGCGCCCAGCACCCCCGCCAGCGTGAACGAGAGGAATAATATGCCGGTCGTCTGGCGTGCGCTCGCGTCGCCAAAGACGTCGCGCACAAAGAAGAACAGAAATCCGACGAACGTGTAGAACCCCAAGTTGATCAGCGCACGCGATGCTAAGAGCGTGCGAAAATTGCGATCGACGTGTAGGCGTCCAGGCGTCGTTCGGTCCGGATGCAGTCCGCGCAGATGAAAGAACGTCACCGCGAACGTAAGCCCGAGCATCACGGCGATCGCAAGTGCCGCGATAAGATCGCTTGCGAACGTCGCGACGGTGAGGCCGATGCACTGGCCGATGAATTGGTAACCGCTCATCCACGCCGAGGCGGAACCGCTGCGCGACGGCGGTACGTGGTCCGGGACTGCGGCTTGATACGGACCGCCGAAGATGTTCATTCCGACCTGCAGGGCTGCAAAGGAGACGATGAACGCCATGTAAACCGGAACGACGTAAAACGCGATCAGAGCCGGCAGCGCAATCAGAATGCCGACGACGTAGAATTCACGGCGATGCCCAACGTCGGCACGTCTCCGGTCGGAGAGAAAGCCGACGACGACCTGTGTTATCGCCGCCAGCGTCGCCCCGCACGCCGCGACAACTGCATACGTCGTGATGGGATCTCGCAATCCAAACTCGATCGAGCGCGCTTGCAACGAGATCCCTAAGATTGCACCCCAGACGACCTGTATGCCGAGCCAGAGTGCACCGATCGCTTCGGGCTTACCCTTCATGCGGGCATGCTGTTCAAAAGATCTCGCGCGTAGACATACTCTTCGTACGTGTCGACGTCGTAGCAGATTTCGGGATCCGAGTCGCGGATCGCCGCGACCGAAAAGCCGAGCGTATTCTCGGCTTTCGCTTCGATTGCACGAATTGTGAGTTTTCCTAAGACGAACCGGAGGAGCAGCCCCGGCCCCAAGAGTCGGGCCATTGCGAGCTTGCTCTTTCGCGCTGAAAAGAAGCGTGTCGCCCACAAACGTATCGGACCGATCGCCTCAGAGGCGATGAAGAAGACATTTCCGTTGGCCACCCGCTCGCCGCCGAGTTTGATAACGTGCTCGGGAGCATTTGGAAAACAGTGGACATACGCATCGTGCGCGGCCAACGGCATCGTCATCCCAAAGCCGGCGCTGCGCTGCGCGAATCGTTTTACCGCTTGCGCCGTCACGAACGGAATGTCGCTCGTCAGGTAGAGTAAGGGCGCATCTTCCCAAGCGGCGAGCGCTCGCAGCACGTTCTCACCGCCGTCCGCCGCCGCATCGACGACACGATCGACGCGGTCGCGACAGTGCATCCGCACGGCGTCGCCGCCTATGACCGCCAGCTTCCCCACTCCGGCTCCGCGCGCCGCATCGATTGCGAGATCCAGCATCGTCGAGCCGCCGAGCTGCGCAAGCGCTTTGACGTCGGTCCCGAGCGCACGAGCAAAATCGCCGTCAACCAGACCGCCTGCAGTGATCACCGCATTCACGAGCGCCCTTTCCCCGGCACCTTCGAGGAAGCCCGGGCCTCGCGCGAAACCACCCAGCGAATGCCCCGGCGGAACATCCTCGTAATCGGCTCCGGCCCAATCATCATCGGTCAGGCAGCTGAATTCGACTACGCCGGTGTCCAGGCGTGCCGAGCGCTGCACGAGGAAGGCCACCGCGTCGTCCTCGTTAATTCGAATCCGGCGACGATCATGACCGATCCCGAGATTGCGGACGCGGTCTATCTGGAACCGCTCAGCGTTGCCTCGATTTCAGCAATCATCGAGCGCGAAAAACCTGACGCGCTCCTGCCAACACTGGGTGGGCAGACTGGACTCAATCTCGCGGTCGAGCTGAGCGAAGCCGGTATCCTGGAACGAAACAACGTTGAAGTGCTCGGAACGCCGATTGAAACGATCAGGTTGGCGGAAGACCGGCAGCGCTTCAAGAGCACGATGATTTCCATCGGAGAACCGGTTCCCTCGAGCGTTATTGTGACCGACGTCGATGCTGGTATCGCGTTTGCGGCGGAGTACGGCTATCCGCTGGTCGTGCGGCCCGCGTACACGCTGGGCGGAACGGGCGGCGGTCTCGTTCGCGATGAGGCTGAACTGCGTGCGACGCTTGAGTCGGGCCTCGCGGCCAGCTTGATTCATCAAGCTCTGGTCGAGACGTCGCTACTCGGCTGGAAAGAGATCGAATACGAAATACTCCGCGACAGCGCCGACAATTGCATCGTCGTTTGCAACATGGAAAACATCGACCCGGTCGGCGTGCATACCGGTGACTCGATCGTCGTCGCGCCCTCGCAGACGCTTTCGGACCACGAGTATCAGATGCTGCGCTCGGCGAGCATCAATGTCATCCGCGCTCTGCGCGTGCAGGGCGGTTGCAACATTCAGTTCGCGTTGCATCCGTTGCGCTCCGAATATCAGATCATCGAAGTCAATCCGCGCGTGTCGCGCTCTTCGGCGCTTGCCTCGAAAGCGACGGGATATCCGATTGCCAAAATCTCGACCCGCATCGCGCTCGGACAAACGTTGGACGAGATCCCCAATCCCGTAACCGGTCTGACCAAAGCGGCCTACGAGCCGACGCTCGACTATTGTGTCGTGAAAATTCCGCGCTGGCCGTTCGATAAGTTCCCGCTGGCCGACACGCGACTGGGAACGCAAATGAAATCGACCGGCGAAGCGATGGGGATCGGACGCACCTTTGCGGCGGCGCTGCTCAAAGCGCTGCGCGGACTCGATCTCAAAGTTGAGACGCTGACCGGGGCCGGTTTTGCTGACTGGACCGAAGACGAGCTCAATGAGGTTTTGGCTCAGCCGACGCACGAACGGCTCGGCGCGATTGCGGAGCTCCTGCGCCGCGGTGTGGCGGTCGAACGCATCGCCGAGATCTCGACCGTCGATCAATTCTGGCTCTGGGAGATGCACGAGCTCGTTGCGTTGGAAGAAGAGCTTCGGCACTCGGCGAGCGACGATGCGATCGAACGCGCGCGCGTCTCGGGCTATTCGACGCGCGGCATCGCGCAGTTAGTCGGCAACAACGCGCACGCAGAGCTGGACGGGCGCGCGTTTCGAATGGTCGATACTGCGGCGGCTGAGTTTCCAGCCAAGTCACCGTACTACTACCTTTCGGTCGGCGAACGCGACGAGATGCGCAAGCCGCCGAAAGAAGCCGTCGTCGTGGTCGGGAGCGGTCCTATTCGGATCGGTCAAGGGATCGAATTCGACTATTCATCCGTACACGCGGCATGGGCACTTCGCGCTGCGGGTTGTTCGCCCGTCGTCGTCAACAATAATCCGGAGACCGTCTCGACGGACTTCGACATCTCCGACATCCTCGTCTTCGAGCCGCCCGGCGCGGATGAAGTCGAAGCGGCATGCAAGGCCAGCGGTGCGCGCGGCGTCATGCTCGCATTCGGCGGACAAACCGCCATCAATCTGGCTGAAGAATTGCATGCGCGCGGCGTCCCGATCGTCGGAAGCGATCGGCGTTCGCTCGATATGGCTGAAGATCGCGAGAAGTTCGATCAAGCGCTCACGCGTCTCGGCGTCGCGCGTCCCAAGGGCCGTGCAGCAAAGACATTCCGAGAAGCGCGTGTCATCGCTCGCGAGCTCGGCTTTCCAGTTCTGGTTCGGCCCTCGTACGTGCTCGGCGGCCGTGGAATGGAGATCGTCTACAACGAGGGGCAGCTCGCATCGTATGTTGAGAGTGCGCAACCACCGACGCCCGATGCGCCGCTGCTCGTCGACAAGTATCTGCCGGGCCTGGAGCTCGAAGTCGATGCGGCCTTCGACGGCGAGAATATTTTGATTCCGGGGATCTTCGAGCACATCGAGCGCGCCGGGATTCATTCGGGCGATTCGATCAGCGTCTATCCGCCGCAAACGATCGATGCGAAGATCGAGCAGCAGATTGCTGAGGTCACGTACTCGATCGCTAAGGAGCTTGGCATCCGCGGCCTCCTCAACATTCAGTTCGTCTATCACGAAGGCGAGCTGCTCATTTTGGAGGCGAATCCGCGCGCGAGCCGCACGGTTCCGGTGATCTCGAAGGCGACCGGGATCAATCTCGTCGCAGCCGCGACGCGCATCGCGCTCGGCGAAAGCCTAACGAACATGCCGTACGGCACGGGCTTACGTCCGCACGTCCCGTTCGTCGTCGTGAAAGTACCGGTCTTTTCGTTCGCAAAGATGCGCGGCGTTGAAACAATCCTTGGACCTGAAATGAAATCAACTGGGGAGGTCCTCGGCATCGATGAAACGTTTCCGGGCGCGTTGCGCAAAGCGTTCGAGGGCGCAGGGATTCGGATGCCGCGCAAAGGCGGTCGTGTGCTGGTCGCGCTGGCGCCACACGCGAACGATCCGCGCGAGGCGCATGCGCTGCGTCGATACGTGGAGCTTGGTTACGCGCTTATTGCGCCTGCGGCAACGGCCGAGCGGCTTGCGGCGGAAGGGATCGTCACCGAACGCACGGACGACGTGCTCGATCTGGTAGCGCGCCGTGCCGTCGATCTCGTCATCAACACGGTTACCGGTTCGCGCGAAGCGACCGAAGGCTATCGTTTGCGGCGCATCGCGGCAGAGACCAACATCGCATGCCTCACCAGCATCGATACCGCAGCCGCGCTCGCGCACGCGCTCGAACATCCCGCCGGACCCCCGCGTTCGCTTCAGGAGTACCACGAACTCGTCGCGGGATCGCAGAAGGCGCGGTAGACGTAGGTGCAACCTGATAGCACGCAGGCGCCACGCGCATTCGTGCTCGGTGGAAACGCGAGTACGCTGGCGTTTACAGCGAGCTTCGTTCCGGAGCGCCGTCAACTAACGATTTGGCTCGTTCCGCTCGCGTGGACGCCAATCGGTGTCGTTCAGGGTGAAGCCTGGCAGAAGGTCGGGATCGCATCGGATAACATCGCCGGTTGGACGGACGAGACGTTCTCTGCCGACGACGAGCACGCGTTTGTGACGTCGCTTCGTGACGTCGAGCTGCTCTCGCGAATAGGCTGGTCGGCCGAAGCGCCGACGAAGCTCGATGAGACGTTGATCGTCAATCCTGAAGAGCTGCCCGAAGACGTTCTGGATGCGCTCACCGTACCGGTCGAGACGCTGGTGAGCTGTCAAGTCTGCCGGCGTACGTGCGTACGGGATCATTTTGTTTGGAACGAACGGCAGCTGTGCGCGTGGGACTATCATGCGCTCGTTTTCGGCCGGCGCGGACCCTGGCGTGATTCACCCTACGAAGAACGCTTCTGGGAGACTATCCCGAACCCCAAATACGTTGTTCCGCACCTGCTCGACGAGCAAAACGTCGACCTGGTCCTTTCACTCGGGGGTGTTGACGAAGCACTCGGACGCCGCGTGGTCGACGAGCTCATGCGCGCACGCGGCGACCGGCCGTACATCGCCGCGCGTGTCGAAGCAGGCTTGATGCTACTGCGCGAACGGCCACCGAACCCGGCATGAGCTCGCGCGCAATCGCTCGGCTGGGAGCACTCTTCGTGCTCTTGTTTCTCGTGCTGGCGGCAGCGCAAATTTACGTGCAGGTGATCGACGGTCCGCAGCTTTGGGCAAATCGCTTTAATCCGCTACGTTCGAATCCCGCCGATCGGCGCGGCACGATCGTTGCAAGCGACGGATCGATTCTCGCAAAATCGGTCGGCGGCAAACGCGTGTACCCCGAAGGACCACTGCTCGCGCAGGCAGTCGGTTACGCCTCGCAACGCTACGGTGAATCGGGACTCGAAGCATCGTTCGATTCGTTCTTGGCCGCGCCGGCACCACAGGGCAACCCGCTCGAGCAGTTGCGCGACATTTTCGACCCGCATTCCGAAGAACAGGGCGCGCGTCTCGTCACAACGATAGATCTTCCCACCCAACGCGTACTGTACGCCGATCTCTCACGCTACGCTCGGGGCGCGGGGATCGTTCTCGATCCGGTCACGGGCGACGTCCTCGCCCTCGCAAGCGTCCCAAGCTTTGACCCCAACCGCGTCGACGCCGAGTTCGCGCACCTCTCGAACGATCCCGAGAGCGCGTTGCTCGACCGCTCGACGTCGGGATTGTATCCACCGGGCTCGACATTCAAGATATTCACCGCGGCGACGGCACTTGCACTCGGCGTGGTAACGCCGCAAACCCGGTTTTACGACAGCGGGTATTATCCGATCGGAAACTACACCGTTCACGATAATGAAGGCGAAGCGACCGGAAATCAGGATTTGGGCGGCGCGTTCGCTCTTTCGTCAAACGTTGACTTCGCGCAAATCGCCTTGAAAATCGGGGTCGATCGCTGGATCGATGCGGCGGCGCAGTGGAAGATCGGCGCACGAATTCCGTTTGACGTACCGACCGAAAGCGCACATCTGCCAACGCGCGACGAGATGACGCCCGGTGTTCTCGCGCAGCTCGGTTTCGGCCAAGCAAATCTGCTTGTGACGCCGCTCCAGATGGCATTGATCGGCTCGACGATAGCGAACGCCGGCGCGATGCCGCGTCCGATACTGGTACGAGAGATCGATACGAGCGAGCACCGGGTCGTTACGCCGCAAGAGCATCTCGACGAGCCGATCTCTGCCGACGTCGCGGCACAAGTGCGTGATCTCATGCTGCGAGTCGTCGCGCACGGCACGGGAACGGCTGCGGCGCTGCCGGGAATCGCGGTCGCCGGAAAGACGGGGACGGCGACGAATCCAGCTGGGAGATCACATGCGTGGTTCGTTGCTTTCGCTCCCGCGCGGGCCCCGCGCGTCGCAGTCGCGATCGTGGTAGAAAATGCGGGATACGGCGGAGCCATCTCCGCACCGATCGCACGTGACGTCATGCGTGTGGCTTTAGCAAAGCATGTTGTTGCGAGGCCGGCGCCATAATCATGGTATTGCGGTCATGGTGATGGGCCGAGCGCTTTTGGGGGCCCCAAGCGTTAGCTTGGGGGACGCGGAGCCTGGGGCGGAGCGCCTTTAAATTGCAAGAGAAGATCTTTAACGGCAGATATCGTCTCGACCGGCGCTTGGGCGACGGAGGCATGGCCGTCGTCTATGCCGGCACCGACGTACTGTTGCGCCGCCACGTCGCCGTCAAGGTTCTGCGCGAACAATACGCCGCGGACGAAGATTTCGTCCGCCGCTTTTACAACGAGGCGCAATCGGCCGCGCGGCTTTCGCACCCGAACATCGTGAACACGTATGACGTTGGGCGTGAGGACAACACCTATTACATCGTGATGGAGCTCGTGGACGGCACGACGCTTGCAGAGATGATCCGCGCCGACGGCCGCATTCCCGAACCGGTTGCGATCGACTACGCCGCGCAGATGTCGAACGGGCTCGCATACGCACATCGGCAAGGCTTGCTGCACCGCGATATCAAGCCTGCAAACATTCTGATAACGCACGACGACGTCATCAAGCTCTCCGATTTCGGAATCGCGCGTGCGATGACACAGCAGACGCTTGCGGTCACACAACCCGGTATGGTGATGGGTAGTGTCTACTACATCTCACCCGAGCAAGCCCAGGGCCTCGAATTGCGTGAGACCTCCGATCTCTACAGTGTCGGCGTGGTGCTCTATCAAATGCTTACTGGCAAGCTTCCTTACACCGGCGAATCGCCGGTCGCGGTCGCGCTCAAGCATGTGAGCGAGCCACCGCCGCGCGTCGCATCCGCGGGCGTTGAAGTGAGCCCCGCGATTGCTGCGATCGTCGATCGCTTGTTGCAAAAGGATCCCACCGACCGCTTCGCGTCCGCAAGCGAAGTAGCAACGGCGCTACGCGAAGCGCGCGAGCGGCCGATGGTTGCGACCGCTGCTCCGGCCTCGCGCTCGGCTGCCGGGCCGTCAGATCCGGATCGTCCCGTTCCGATGCGGCCGCCGCCGCGCCGTTCGCAAACCACGCCGCAACGCGGAGCCGAAAACGGCGAGGGTGCAGAAGTTGCGTACGATACGCTTGCGCGACCGTCAAATCTCCTGCGAAACATCGCGCTGGTCGTTGCGCTCATCTTGGCTATTGGCGGCGGTTACTTGATCTTCAGCCGCGGCATTCCGATGTTCTCCGGTGTCAGTCTCGCCGACGAAACCGGCCACAACGCGATAGATGCGCAGCGTGATTTGGAAAGTCATGGGTTGCAGGTGAAGCTCGAGGGGGTGCCCAGCGATACCGTGCCGCAGGATCAAATCGTTCGCGAAGACCCTGCGCCCGGAACGCGCTTACAGAACGGGAACGACGTGACGTTGTACGTCTCGACGGGCGTCGCGCCGAAAGCGCTTGTGAGCGTCAATGATTTCACGCTTGCCGACGCGCAGAAAATCCTTGACCGCGAAGGCTTTAAGGCAAAAATCGTTGAGTTGTACTCTGCCGACAAGCCTGTGGGCACCGTCTTGCGCATGACGCCGAAAGCCGGCGACATGGTCAAACCGGGTAGTATCGTTGTGCTCGACATTTCAAAGGGTCCGGCGCCGATAACGTTACCCAGCTTTGTTGGGCGCTCGATCAATGAGGCGCAAAACTTTCTCACACACGAAAAGCTAACCGCAAATGTTCAACGGGTCGCTCTCGATGGTGTCCCGACGGATCAAGTCGCATCGCAAGATCCCGCGCCGGGCTCGGCGGTGACGGCCGGTGCGACCGTAACGCTGACGGTCAGCACGGGACCGTCGCTGGTGAACGTGCCGAACGTCGGCGGTCAAACGATCTCCGATGCAACGAGTGCACTGGGCAGCGCGGGATTCACGGCCAAGATCACCTACAGCATTCAAGCCGGTGGTGACGGAACGGTCGTGCAACAAGATCCGACGCCAAATCA
>Ga0302326_10028268_pt1 | contig 11289 bp, 13 predicted proteins | sample Palsa_T0_3_FD_202264 | JGI IMG/M metagenome (GOLD analysis project Ga0302326, IMG submission 202264) | Peat permafrost microbial communities from Stordalen Mire near Abisko, Sweden - Palsa_T0_3 | ecosystem: Environmental > Terrestrial > Soil > Palsa > Peat permafrost | place: Sweden: Abisko...
TCCCTGGCGGCCACGAAATCCTTGCGGGCCGCGTCATAGTCACCGTTGCGGTACTCCTCGCGGGCGTGTTCATACGCTTCTCGCGCTTTGAGGTCGTTTTCGGAAAAGTTCGAAGCAGTGTTGTTTTGAGTCTGATCGATTCGCCGGAGGTAATCCGAAGGCCCCGCAACATTGATGGAGCCGACGTATCCCAATTCCTGCGACTTCAGGAAATCCACTTTGGCTGTTTCCAGATCGCCCTTCTTGTACTCATCGACCCCGCGATTGAATGCAATGGTCGCATCGGTGGGGATCTTTTGCTGTTCGGCTGTGATCTCCGAGATGCGCGATTGCGCAAGGGCGCGTGTTGCATCGTCGATGTCGGAATTGTTCAGGGCCGCGTTGTAATGTTGCTGGGCATCTGCCAGATCGCCGGACTGACGGCTCTGCTCGCCCCGCTGGTATTCGGCGTCAGCGTTGCGCTGTTGGTTGACCCCGGCATTGGCCTTGGAGAGCGCATCCAGCGCAACGGCTCGGCTGGAATCATCCAGCGATTTGAGATCGATCCGCTGCAAGGTCGCCAATGCCTGATCGAACTGCTTGTCCTTCAACTGCTCCGACCCCACGCGCAGCAGATCGTCATTTCCAAGGGGCTGAGTGCCTATTTGGAAAACCGACTGAGGCGCAGCCCCGGACCCTGAGGCGTCCGACGGCGCCGTGGTGGGCCCATCGGCCAATACTCTTCCACCGAGACAAAGTCCCAGCGGGAGCGACAAAGCGACAGCCAATCCCAAACTCGCCAATGGATTGCGACGGATCATGGATATCCACTCACTTTCGAGACCAAGGTCCCGGTCGGAAACAACTTTGCCGGAAACAACTTTGCCGGAAACAACTTTCCCTGAAACAACTCTTGTGGTGATGAACGATTGCTTAAGCCCTTTGGGTAAATCCTCTGGGTTGTTCGACAGCGTATTCGGTTTGATGCCGCAACTGCATTTGCACCAGTGACCGTTACGAAACTCCGCCTGGGAGACCTTTCCGGGCCGAAGTCTAAACAAACGCTTTCCTCGATGCAAATAAAATCCGCCATCTCAACGTCAGCGCAACTCATTCATCGGACAGAGGTATCGTCGCGCTGTACTCTTGGTGGTCGGGGCTCTTGTTGCGCGCTGCCAATTGCCGGTGGGATCGGTACAATGCCGCCGCCCAGGAGTGCCAGGAGTGTGTAAAGATGGAGCATCAAGACGCAGAGCTTTCGGACGTGGTAGTAGTCATCGAGGAAGAACCCGGCATGAGCTTCAAAGATGTGGTTGCGCGCCTTCAATCCGAGGGATTATCGGTCTCCGACACCGACGAACCCAATGGCGTGGTAGAGGGCACCCTGGAATCCGCCAAGGCCAAGGGGCTGGAAAAGCTACCGTTTGTGAAATATGTGCGCAGTGTTTTCAATTACACGGCCGACTTTCCGCCGGGTGACCCCCGAAATATGGACCCGGCCGATGATAAGTGGACAGATGACGACGACGGCCGATAGCCGGCATGACATTTTTGCGCAAAAATAACCCGCCCCGGCACGCATTGGCGCCGAAGGCGGGTTTTGTTTTTCGCCTTGTCAGTTCAAATCATCGCCGCCAGTGGCCGGGGGCGTAATGATATCCGCGGTCCCCTTGTACCCATCGACCACGTTCCCACCCATGATAGCCGGGCGCTGGTGGGCCCCAATAGCCATGATGCCATGCCCACCCTCCGCCTTCCCAGACCCACAGTCCGCCAATCCACACATAAGTCGGGTCAGGCTGGGCCGGGACCACCTCAACCTCATCGGGTGGCGGCTGCTGTTGCACATACACATCGGGCGGTGGCTCGGGCACTGGGGCCGGAGCCGGCGGCGGACCCGGCGGCGGTTCTTGAACATATACCGTCCGCTCCGGCTGGGCTTCGATCGTGCAACCCCCCACCATGCCCAGCACGCCTACCGATCCCACCACGGCTGCGCTCAGCAAAGTACGCAAATATTTTTGTCTGCTCATAACCAACTCCTAACTATTCTAATAGACACAACGCCCCCCGGTTTGGTTTGTTCCAAACAAAGCATGTTCCATTTGCGATTGTTTACATCGGCTCTTTGGCGACGGTTTCATCGAAGATACGCAAGAGCTTGGACTTATCGAAAATCATCTCCTGGCGGGTGAGTCCGACAATGTCGTAAACATGGGTGAGCTCGATTGCGTCAACCGGGCAGGCTTCCTCGCACATGCCGCAATAAATGCATCGCAATTCGTCGATGTCGAACTTTGCGGGATATTTTTCACGATCCTGCCATGGGCTTTCAGCCGCCTCGATATGAATGCATCGGGCCGGGCATGCGGTGGAGCACATGAAGCACGCCACACATTTGACGCGCCCTTCTTCGTCCTTGTTCAGCCGATGAACGCCGCGATAAGTCTTGAGCAGCATTCCCCCCTTCTCGACCGGCAAATCCTCGCGCTTCTCTTCGGGGTATTGCACGACGCGATCCTTGCCACGCAGGACGACGTTGAACATGTGCTTCATCGTCGTGCCCAGACCGATCAGCACCTGCGGCAAATAGAATTGATCGCCCAGGGAAAGTTTCGGCTCTTCAAGAACAATGACGTCGGAATCTTTCATGATGAAAACTCAATTCAATTCGGCCGGCAAAGGAGTCTTGGAATAACGGCTGCCAAGGACTTTCAATTTGCGATTGGTCGCCGGAGCAGCGGGAATCCATGTGCTGACCACGCCAAAGACGATCATCATGGCGATGTTGGCCAGCAGCAATGACAGCGATGCGCGGCCATCAGAGATGTTGCCGTGGAAGATCGTCAACACGATCGCGGTCATCAGCAGCAGCGCCAGCGACATCGGAATCAGCGCCCGCCAGGCGAGCATCATCAATTGATCGAATCGAAATCGCGGCAGACTCCAGCGAACCCACATGAACACGAAGATGACGACGACGGTTTTTATGAAGAAGACCAAGGAGCGTGCAATGCAGATGATCAGGCTCGTGCTGAGTGCCGGATCGTTGGCGGGGCCACGGAGTCCGGGGAAATCCCATCCGCCAAAAAACAGCGCCACCAGCACCGCGCTAGTGGTGATCATTCCCGCATATTCCGCCAGGAAAAACAGGGCGAATCGCATCGCGCTGTATTCCGTGTGATATCCGCCCACCAATTCCTGCTCCGCCTCAGCCATGTCGAACGGGGCACGATTCGCCTCGGCATGGATGCAGATCAAAAACATCACAAACGCCAGCGGCTGCGAGAAAACATTCCACGCCGGAACGATCCCAGCCCAATTGTGCAACTGAGCCTTGACGATTTCATCCAGCTGCAATGTCCCGAACATCAGCACGATGCACAGCACGGACAACCCCATCGGGATTTCGTATGAGATCATGTTGGCGGTTGCGCGCAATCCGCCGAGGAAGGAATATTTGTTGTTGCTCGCCCATCCGCCGATGACCACGCCATAAACCGTCAGCGACAGCACCGCCAGGATGAAGAGCACGCCGATGTTCAGCTTGGCGATCTGGAACGAGCACTGATAGGTGATGGTGTATTGATTGCCCGTTATGCCGACCGGCGTCGGATCGCCGACGATGGAAGATCCTAACGGAATCTGCGTCCCCGCATACGCCGTCACATCCGTCGCCGTTGCCGGAACGGTAATCGTCTTTTGACTCTGATACGTCCCGCCCCACGGCAGCACGGCGATGCTGACGATGACCATCAAAATCATCGCCCCCGGCGCCAGTGTGAAGAGAACTTTGTCCACGCCCGCCGGCCGATAATCTTCCTTCAGAATAAATTTCACCCCATCGGCCAACGGCTGGCCCAATCCGCCCATGTGCCAGTTTTTGATGATCGGAATAATGCCAAACCCCAGCCCGACTCGATTGGGTCCCAGGCGATCCTGCACCCAACTCGCGACTTTGCGCTCCAGCAAAATCAAATACGCCACCGTGCCGAGAATCGCAAAGTGACACACCAGCAGAATCCAAAGCCACGGCGGAATGTTCGTCGAAACCCAGTCAATGATCGTATTCACCATCGGGGGCATTTCGTCTCCAACTTCTGCTCAAAGCTGCACAAACTCGATCGCCGGCGCTTCTTCGTCTTCAATCGGCACTCGCACCGAAGCGAACGGCTCGGCGATCTCCTTGCGAATCGACTCGGCATGGTACAACCCCGGCCGGCCCAGCAAATTTAGATACACGTCCCCCTCCTTCATGATCGTCTCAGGCGGCGCGACGCCAGCGAGAAACGGCTGAATCACGCCGGCGTAATTCTCCCAGCTTCCGTCTTTTTCCGCCCAAACCGCCGAGGGGATCAATACATCCGCCGACTCCGTCAAATCGCTGGGCAAAATATCCTGCACGATCTTGAATCCCTTCTTGAGTGATTCGGGAAATTGCCCAGCCCAGCTCGACAGATATCCGCCGACAATCCAGCCACCCTTGAGATTTGGGTTATTTCCCAGCTCATCGAATTTCGTTTGCGGGCCGCCGAGTTGGGCCAGAATGCGCCGAATCCCCGCGGCATTGGGCACCTTCTCCGCTTTGATTACAAACGTCTGCTTGCCATTGGTCGGATTTTTGAAAATTTCATCCTGACCCGTCGTCGGCACCGGGCCCATCGCCAGCACCGCTTGCGGATCGATTGCGCGAATCAGCACGCCCAGCAAAAATGCTTCTTCACAAGCCATCATCGGCGAAAGCACCGCATACAAACTGCCCGGACTTTGAGCCGCCAGCGATTTCAGTCCCGCCGCCGCTGCTTCCAGCGCCTTGCTTGCCGGCACATCCACCGGCGCGCCGTGCTCGCGAATTTTGGCGGTCTTCAGACGCTTGGGATGCCGGACGATTTTGTAGGAATACCGCGTGTCGTCGCTGATCCACCAGGTGTTCACATTGGCGTTGTATCTCGGCTTGATTCGCCAGACCGCCCCTTCGTTGTGCTCGAGATAAATATTCTCGCCACCGGAATCCACCGGCGAAATCGACACGGACTGCTTCAGCAGCCACACGCGCTGTTTGAACAGGAAATCTTTATCCAGCAGCGCCCCCACCGGGCAGAGGTCCACGACATTCCCCGCCAACTTGTTGTTGCACGGCTTGCCGGGAAAAATATCGATCTCTTCCCGAAACCCCCGGCCATCCACATACAACTCGCTCGTCCCGGAAACCTCCCGCGTGAACCGCACGCATCGGCTGCACATGATGCAGCGATCGGAGTATAGATAAATATTGTCCCCAACATCCTTCTTGGGCTTCTTGGCTTTGTCTTCCTCAAACCGCGACTGGCTGCGGCCATAGTCGTAGGAATAGTCCTGAAGAAAACATTCCCCCGCCTGATCGCACACCGGACAGTCCAGCGGGTGGTTGATCAGCAGATATTCCATCACCTGCTTCTGGCTGGCCACCGCCTTGGGTGATCTGGAATGCACCACCATCCCATCCCGCACCGGCGTCTGACAGGACGGCACCAACTTGGGAATCCCCTCCACTTCCACCAGACAAATCCGGCAAGAAGCCGGGATCGAAAGACCCGGATGGTAACAATAAGACGGGATCGGATGATCGGCATCCTGACAAGCCTGCAGGATCATTTGCCGATCCTTGCACTCAATCAATTTCCCATCGACGGTGATCTTGGGCATAAGGCTGGGGATGGTAACGAGAACCGCGTCGGCGTTCCAGCGTCCTCCACCGGGCTTTCATTACGCACTCATCGTTTCCAGAGTGACACTTCCACCCAATTTGACCTCGAGCCGCATTTCGAACCCTTTCATCATCGCCATGCCAACGAGAGGATCCGTTTCGGCAGCCTCGACAAGTACTTGTCGCGGTATTCCGTCCCATTTCACGACGCCAGCATAAACATCGCATTCGTCGACCAATCCATTAGCCAGAACAACCCCCGCCTTTCCCCGCCAATGCAATCCCAGCGAAGCGATGACGTTTGCCGGCAAAGTCAGCGAGCCGTCGAACCCCGTGTCCACGACTGCATCAACTGAGACCAGTTCCCCCGCTTGATTCTGAATCAAGATTTGCACTATTGCTTCGTATCGATTGTTAACCCGCCCGGAGATCATTCTCGCTTTTCCACTGCACGTGCCCCGCCAATTTTAAATGCAGCGGGACTCCCCACTCGCACCAACCAAATACGGGCATTCGGTCGCGAGGCCAACAGGCATTCCGTCGCGGTAAAATCGTCCGCATGTAACTCCCATGCGCCCGAGTCCACATCGATCGCCACGAACTCCCCGGCGTGTTCGCCCTCAACCGACGCGCGCACGGATTTCTCGAAAATCTCCTGGCCCCTGCGGGCAAATTCCTTCGATTGATCGGAGCTTGTGGATGTCATATTAGGCTCGTGTCCCAAGCATGAATATATTGTATCACTTGGCTATCAGTAATTCGCCTATGGGCAGTCGGAAATCGCGCGATTTTCGCCATCAGCAGGACCGAGAGGTACAGCTTCATCGTTTGAAAAATGAACCTCGCCCATTCGGGCAACCGCCGTGTGCCGAAGGGATTGGCCGCGCTCGCGTTCAGTTGGCTTGTTGCCCATCGTTTGCTGAAGCGACCTGCTGGGAAATATGCGAACAAAGCAATAGCTATAATCTTTTTCGCTCCAAAGCTTCCCGGACGGCCTCAACAATATCTCTCGTAGGGTTTGATCAGATTGAGCACCCCTCCAGTCAACTCCAACATTTCGTGCAATCGCTATTCGCGATAAACATGCCGATTGCCCCAGTATTGACCGATACGGCGGGCCTGGATGGAGTCAGCCTTCATCTCGTTTTATTCGGTGACTTGCATTCCATGTCGCGATTTGATTGGTGGTCCGATCCACCCCCTGCTTGGGAGCCGATGGTGTCACTGGCCAATGCCATGTTGAAATCTTTCGGAGCTTCCAATCCCACTTGACAACCCCACCCCCGCAATTTACTTTGCCATATAAAGCTAACAGCGAGGCTTCCCTATGGAATTGCAAAACGCCTTGTCGCAGATTGCGCGGATCAAAAGCCAGATGGCGCGGACGCGGACGTTTCGGGGATATCGGGCGGGGACTACATTGGCAACGGGCTTGGCGGCATTAGGGGCGGCGATCTGGCAGATGCGCTTCATCCCACGGCCGGGGCTGGACCCGATCGGGTTTGTCGATCTTTGGGTGGCTGTGGCCGTTGGATCCATCGTGCTGGTCGGCACGGAAATTATTCAGCGATATCGACACACCGAATCCTCTCTCGAGCGAGAGCTGACCATCCACGCGGCTGAGCAATTTCTCCCCTGCATCATCGTCGGCGGCCTGGTAACGATGGCGCTGTGCGATTTCGCCCCATCGGCCATCCGGCTCTTGCCGGGACTGTGGCCGATCTTTTTTGGACTCGGCCTGATGGCGTCGCGCCGGTTGTTGCCGGGGATGATCTCGCTGGTCGCCGCGTTTTATTTACTCTGCGGATTGTGCTGGCTCGCGCTGGGCCGCCTGGATTACTCGGCCTGGTCGATGGGACTGACGTTTGGCATCGGACAAATTTTGTCGGCCTGCGTGCTGCATTATTCTCTGGAGCGTCACCATGAGTCGCAATGACGCCGCATCCAAACCATCCTCCGGCCAGTTCGCCTACGACGGCCTGGAGCGCGTAATTCACGAGAAGGCCCGCCTCAGCGTGCTCTCGTCCCTGGCCGCCCACCCCAACGGCCTGCTCTTCACCGAACTCAAATCCCTCTGTGCCCTGACCGATGGCAATCTCAGCCGGCAAATCCAACTTTTGCAGGAGACGGGTTTCGTCGAAACCTGGAAAGGCATCCGCAACCGCCGGCCGCAAACGCTTTGCCGGTTGACCGATGCCGGTCGCGAGCGATTTCTGGAATACATCGCGGTTCTGGAGAGCGTGGTCACCAACGCCAAGGCCTCCAAAAAAAAGCACGCCTCGCAGTTTAATTCGGCGATTTCGGGGATTGTTCCCAGCATGTGATCGAGTCCGGGGAATTACCGGGAGTGAAGATTTATTTTGAAACTTTATGGTGTAAAGCGAGTGATGATTGTTGGTGGTTCGTGCGGGCCTTTGGAATCCGCACAGTCCCGCGGCGAGGCCGCCGCGGATAAACGGGGGACTGATTGGGGAGAATTGGTATGCGACTGGTTGCACGCCGAAAATATCGAAGACTCGAAGCGCTATTGCTGGCGCTGACCTTGCAATTGGGATTGTGCTGGAAGTCGATCGTTCATCGTATTGTCCACAAGCGAAACGAGTACCCGAGATCCAAATCATTTCGCCCCCCATCCTGGCGGCGGGCCGACGAGCCATAGTTTGCTGCCGCCGACAATCGCCCGGCCGTCGGACAGGGGAAATACTACATTCGCCCCGGGCGCGGCGAAGTGGCCAATCATTTTCAGCGGCGGTTGGCTGTGGACGTCGAAGACGCTGATGCTGGGATTGGCAAATTCGTTAGAGGGGTAGCTTTCCAAGTACACCAGCCCGTTTTCCATACTGAGGTGATAGTAATTGGCTTTGCCAAACACGCCCTCCAGAATGCTTGGCTTGTATCGTCCGATGTTTGTAAAAGTGGCGGTATAATCGGTAATTTTGTCTAGATGGTAAGCAAACAATCCATAGTTATCCTCGAGGCAGAGATATTCCCCTTCAAGGGCCTTGCCATATTCCCAGTATGAGGACCTCATGGCCACTTCGAGACGCTCACTCGGCGAGAAATCAGGCACCTCGGGCAGCGCGAAGACGGCCTTCTGATAATCAAAATAAAGACGGCCACCGACGTAATTGAATGGCTTGAGAGATATCAGCTTCGGATTCAGTGGATCGCTGATGTCAAACACAGCCAGATGCGAGCCGATGACATAAAGCCGATTCTGGCGAGTGTATAGCGTCGGAGATATCGGCCCTATCTGCAGGTCCTTCGGCGTATCTTCCCATAAAGTCTGCGGCTGGGCCGCTTTCCCCGCCTGCATGGAGTCCACGTAAAGCGTTTGGGCAAAATTGCCATCCCCACTCTGATCGTTGGTTTCGATGCGATATTGAATATATGGATTTCCGGGCGCCCAGGTGTAATACCCCTCGTTCCAATATGGAAAAAACGGGCTTTCGCTGGACGTGCTGGCCAGCACGATTCCAGATGGTGTCAGGTCGAAATTGCGCAACTTGAAATCGGGGTACCATTCGTTTCTTTCACGAAATCTGGAAATATCCGTTACGATAAACCCATGCTGTCCATCGCAGCGGATTAGCGTGACGCCCGGGCCGTCCGGCAAATCTATCTGTTGCAAAATTGGTAAATTCGTCCCCAATTGAAACGCAGCCGAGGCGAAGAGGATTAGCAGAGCGACGGAGATCGAGCCGTACATCATTTTCTGGTCGGCCTCGATGCGCCAATTCCGTTTGGCCGCCAGGATTGATAGCCCCGTCACCACCGTCGCGAGGACCGCCATCGATATCCCGAACTCGACGCTTCCCAGATTAAAAATCCGTGGCCGATTTCCATAGGAGTCGGAATTGTCCGAGAACGCGACGCTCATCCATCGTAGCGGCGGCAAGACCATCGGGAGGAACCAGAGTAACAACATCCCCGACAGCGCGAGCATAGCCGCGTGGGCTGTCCGTCGCAGCAGGCAACCCGCCAGGAATCCAATGCTGTACGCCGCCGCCCACATGAACGGAAACCAGGCGGTAATCGGCCACGCATCCCTGTCCGGAGCCGGAGTAAAGCAAAGCTCAACAAGCAGCGGCAAGATGCAGGACGCCAGCACCACCGCCAGGCCTACAAGGTATTTCACCAATAGCCAACGCCCGACACCGACCGGCCGCGAGCGCCAGAAATCTTCCAGCCGTCCGTTGTAATCCCGGCACGTTGCCCCCACCGCGACGAATACCGCCAGCACGCCGCCAAAGATCACCACCCACGGTGTCGTCGAGATTTCAAAGGCATGGGAAATATGCTGGAAGATCGCCTCGAATCCGCCGATGACGGGCAGGCCGATGAAAACTCCTATAGCGATCCACAGATAGATGCGTGTCTCGTGCCATTCCTTCCACGCCAGCGCGGCAAGTTGTTTCATGATTCGCCCTCCACTGGGGGGACAATGCGTTTGGCCATCCATGTCCAGAGTGCGATCGCGATGATCGCCTGCACGATCACCACGGCGATGAGCGGCATGCTGTGGGGATCGGTTGCCCATACGGCCATGAGCGGGGATGTTGCTTTGAAAAATCTCGGGGCGGCCGATGAATTCAGTCCGCCGGCGGATGCGCTTCCGGTCGCGATGCTCCAGATGATCAACACGCCGATCGCCACCAGGGCCGATCGTCCCTCGCTGGGCAGTCGCGATGTGAGTGCCATCATCCAGATGAAGAGTGAAACCGCCGCGACGCTCGAGGCGGCGTAGAAATGCACGATATCGCCGTCGGTCATTTCTCTTCCACCGGCCACGATCAGACTAATCGCCGCCGCCACCGCCAAAGGTCCGACGCATAGCAGCAATCCCATCGCCGTTTTTGCCGCGAGGATTTTCCATGGCGCCACCGGCAGGGCGAGCAGAGATTCAAAACTTCCTTCACTTCGCTCCGCCGGCAACAACCCCGTGCTCGACAAAACCGGAAGCAACGTGATGCCGATAAAACCGACCCACAGCATCATGTTGTCGTCGGCGATGAGCCGCGCGTGCAGGCCGATCAGGGCCATCGCGCCGAGCACAACGCAGCCGAAGCCGAGCCGCCAGCTTTGTTCATGCCACTCTTTCCAGATGAGCTGGCGCATCGGTCCCCTCCTTTCGTCCGATCACGTAGGCCTCGAAAATTTCATCGAGATTCAGTTCCATTTCCTGGGCCGAAACTCCCGCCGAAACGAGCATGGGCCGCGCGAGGAAAATATCTTCCACCACCGCAGTCGCCTGTCGGCCTGACTGGTTGAAATCCAGAATCCCCGGCAATCGCCGAAGGATTTCGGACGATTCCGCCGGGGCGATTAATCGCCTGACATGCTCGCGCAAATCCTCCGTAGCCGCCTGGCGCACGATCCGGCCGCGATCGAGGATCACCACCGAATCCGCCACCGGCTCGATTTCGTAGAGCAGATGCGAGCTGAAAAATACGCTGACATGTTCGCCATGCAGATGCGTGACCAGATCGCGTAGAAATTCCTTGCGCATGATCGGATCGAGGCCGAGCGTGGGATCATCCAGGATCACCAACTCCGGCCGGTGCGCTAGCGCGAGCAATAATGCCACGCGAACTCCCTGGCCCTTGGAGAGATGCCGCACGCGC
>Ga0302326_10028269_pt1 | contig 11289 bp, 8 predicted proteins | sample Palsa_T0_3_FD_202264 | JGI IMG/M metagenome (GOLD analysis project Ga0302326, IMG submission 202264) | Peat permafrost microbial communities from Stordalen Mire near Abisko, Sweden - Palsa_T0_3 | ecosystem: Environmental > Terrestrial > Soil > Palsa > Peat permafrost | place: Sweden: Abisko...
TCAACGACGACCCGCCAAGGGAGACGCTCGTCTCCCCGTTCGTGACGGGGCTCGCGTACGACTATTTCGACACGGACTTCAACAGGTGGACCACGGAGGCCGCGCTGCGGACCGACAGCAGCGGCAACCCGGTGGCGCCGCAGCGCCTCCGGGTCACGTTCACCTATGAGAAGCTCACGCGGGAGGCCGTCGTCACCGTGCCTGCGACGGGCCAGGGCCTCCCCAATCCATGGTGAACCCGCCGCCCCGCACCTTTCCCGGCGCCCCGCTCCGCTCGTCGGTGATCATCCTCGTCCTCGTCTCGCTGCTCTTCACGGCCGTGGCGGTCACGGCCTTCATCGAGAAGGCGAGCAGCGACCTGCTGGTCGAGGTGCGCCAGGCCGACGCGAAGCGCCTGCGCCAGGAGGCCTTCTCCGCGCTCGAGGTCACGCTGGCCGTCCTCGAGGACTTCCGCCAGGCGGACAGCGGGCTCCACAACCAGGCCGAGGGATGGGGCGACCCCCTCGGCTGGGCGGGATGGACGCCCTCCGAGGGAAAGACGGTGGACGTCGCCTTCCAGGACGAGAGCGGCAAGATCCCGCTCAGGCGCGCCGACATCACGACGCTCACGAACCTCTTCGAATACTGGCAGATGGCGCCCGCCGACGCCGAGAAGCTGGCGGACGCGATCGAGGGATGGATGCAGAACGGCTACGTCTACGCCTCCTCGCTCACGCCCGACTACCCGGACGCCGCGATACCCTACGCCGAGCCCGGCCGGCCAATGCGCTCGTTCAGCGAGCTCGCGGCCATCGACGTCGCGAAGGATTTCTTCTTCGACGAGAACGGCCTGCCGAATGCCTACTACTGGAGGTTCGTGGACGACGTCTCGATCTTCACGTTCCCGCAGCCGAACGCGAACGGCGCAAACGCCGACGTGATGGCCGCCGCGGGCCAGTACACGGATGCCCAGCAGCAGCACGTCAGCGACTACCTCAACGGGACCGGCCAGTTCGCCCAGCAGGGCCAGAACTGGTTCCAGAACGCGTCGACGCTCGCCACCGTCGCCGGCGCGGGCGGCAACGCGAACGCCTTCGGGACGACGATCACGGCCCTCAGGGTCAACATCACCGTCCACGACGGTCACTCCCTCTACCGGCTTTCCGCGGTGGTCTCGCCCCAGGGAGGGGCGACGATCAACCAAACCGCCGCGACGAACGCAACCTCGGCCGCCGAGGCGACGTCTGCCAGCGCAACGGCCTCCACGTCGATCACGAACACCAACCAGCCGTCCTCGACGGCGACGACCGCCAACGCCTCCGCCGCGGCCTCGCAAAGCATCAATTATCCCTTTACGATTCTGGAAATGCTCGAAGATGATGAGATTCCGCAACCCGCACCCCCCCCTGCACCCGCGTCCTGACCATGTGCGCCTCGCCGTCTGACTTCTTCAGGGGCGGACCGCCCCCTCCCAAGGTGGCGATCCTTCCGGACTCGGTCTTCTTCTCGCGCTCGATCCCCATCCCGGCGGGCGCGACCCGCGCCGACGTGGTGGCGCAGGTCGGCGTCGCGCTCGAGTCGCTGTCCCCATTCCCGCTCGCGCAGCTCTACTTCGGCTATTACTGGCCCGAGGGCGCCGACCGGGCGCTGGCGTTCGCCTCCTACCGGCGGCGCTTCACGGCGGAGCAGCTCGCGGAATGGTCCGGCGCCGCGCACGTCATGCCCGCATTCGCGGCCGTGCTCGGCTGCGAGGTCGCGCCGGCGACGACCCTCATCCTTTCCTCGGACAGCGGACTCACGGCGGTCCACTGGGCCCTGGGGCCCGTGCCCTCCGCCGTCCTGCACAAGCCGGTTGCGCCCGAGGCGACTCCCGACGAGCGCGCCGCGGTGAGGGCCGCGCTCATCAAGTCGTCGGGAGAGACCGCCAGGGTCATCGACGTCGCGGTCCCGCCCGTCGCCATCGCCGGGGGAAGCGACCGCGAGCTGGTCTTTGAGTCGGGCGGGCTCCGCTCGGTCCTTCCCGCCGCCGTTGCGGCCGCGCTCGACGTCCGCGACAGGGCGGACCTGGACGCGCTGGCCACCGAGCGGCGGCGCGGCATGATCCTCTGGCGGACCGCGATCGGCGCCCTGGCGGCGTGCCTCGTCTTCGCGCTCGCCGAGCTCGCCCTCCTCGGCGCAGGCCTCTGGGAAAAGGCGCGGATCGCCAAGGTGGCCGCGCAAAAGCCCACGGTGACCCACATCATGGAGGAGCAGGAGCTCGCCGGCCGCATCGAGGAGCTGTCGACCAAGCGCCTCCTTCCGCTGGAGATGATCTCGGTCGCGGCCCCCGAGGTCGTGACTCCCAAGGACCCGGCGGGGATCCAGTTCATCCGGGCGACCGCCAGCACCATCGACACGATCCAGATCGAGGCGCAGACGAACAACGCCGGCGAGATCCCCGGCTACAAGACGGCCCTCGAGAAGACGCCGGGAATCGACCGCGTCGACATCCAGGGCCAGCGCGCCCGCGACAACGTGGTGACCTTCACGCTCATCATCACCTTCAAGCCGGGCGCCCTGACGCCCGCCACGTCATGATCCGCAACCTCAGGGCGTTCTTCCTGAGATGCCTCCTTCGCGAGAAGGTGCTCATGACGGCGTTCATCGTCATGGTGGCCGCCGTCTGGATGTTCAGCGTCGCCGGCCGCGTGAGCCGGTTCACCCGCGCGGTCCGCGTGACGACCCTCAACCTGAATGAGCAGCAGCTCTACCTGTCGAACCGGGCGTCGATCGAGGCCCAGGCGGCGGCCGCCGCGGGCAAGCTCGACGCGGTGCGCACCCTCGACGCGACGCGGCTCCTCGCGGAGGTTTCCGCGATCGTCACCGAGGTGGACCTGAAGAACACCTCGAGCGGCGCGCCGAAGGACGTGAGCAGCGGGCAGTTCTCGGTCCATACGCTCGAGTTCAGCGTCACCAAGGTCGACTGGGCCACGCTGAAGCAGTTCTACCTGGCCCTCAGCAAGCGCTCCCCCTACATCGGGATCGAGCAGTACTCGATGCAGGCCGACAAAGCCAACCCGACCCTCCTGAACGCGAGCTTCCAGATATCCTCGGTCGAGATCTCCCAGAACTGATGAAAAGGCCGCCGGTCGGGGGGTCGGCCTCGCGGACCGCGGCGCCTGCGCTCGCGATCCTCCTGATCTTGGCCCCGCCCTCGGCGCGTGCGGACGACTTCGTCGCCTACCGGTACGAGAGCTATGACGAGGCCGGCGGCAGGATGGGGGTGAGGACCCAGGGCTTTACCGCAAGCGAGGACATTGGCTACGGCCTGCAGGTCGGCCTGACGCTCATGAACGACGCGATCGCGGGCGCCTCGCCGACCGGCGTCCCGGCGCCGGCCGGGTCCGGCCAGGTGCCGCTCGCGCAGCTGACCGACCACCGCAAGGAGTGGGAGGTGGACGTCTCGCGCAAGTTCAGCGGCGTCGACGTCTCCATCGGGACCTCGCAGAGCCGCGAGCACGACTACGTGTCCCGGGGTTGGTCGCTGAACACGGCCACCGACCTGAACGAAAGGAACACGACCCTCCTCCTCGGCGTGGCCGGCCACGATGACGACGTGGAGACATTCTTCGACCCGCAGCACGACTACGTGGGGAAACAGGCCTTCAGCGCGATCGCCGGCGTCACCCAGATCCTGGGCCCGTTGACGTTCGTGACGGTCAACTTCACGTGGGGCCGCGAGACCGGCTACCTGGACGACCAGTACAAGCTGGTCCAGAAGACCGAGGAGCTGGTCCCAGGGTCGTTCTTCCCGCTGGCGTTCGCGGAGAACCGGCCGGGCGAGCGCAACACCGGCGCGGTATTCGCTTCAATCAATCAGGCGTTTCCGCATGCTCGCGGGGCGCTCGAGGCCAGCACCCGGTTCTACGCCGACACATTTGGCGTGACCGCGGCCACCGCCGAGCTGCGCTGGATCCAGAAGCTCGGCGAAGCCATCACCCTGGCGCCCGAGATCCGGCTGTACCGCCAGGACGCCGCCCACTTCTATCACTACAACCTGGACGACACGGACCTCACGCCCACTGTCGTTCCCAATTCCAATGGGCCGAATTACTCCTCTGACTACCGGCTCTCGTCTTTCGATGGCTTAACCTGCGGGCTCAAGGCCACTTGTAAAGTCCAGGCGCACGTCCAGCTTGAGCTGGCCTATGACCGGTACGGCATGCGGGGCCGGGACGGGGTGACACCCCAGAGCGCCTATCCAGTTGCGAACATCGTGTCCGCAGGTGCTAGAATCTCCTGGTAGCCGAGGCCTCCCCACCGAATTCCCATGGCAATCGTATCCAGGCAAGAACGGGCCCCCGACCCCGTCCCCTCGGGCAAGGGGGCGGCCCTTCCGCTCCGGCGCCTGACCTTCCGCGCGATGGCGACCCAGTGCGAGGTGCAGTATGCGGCGCCGGGCGGGGATCCGCAGGCGTCCCAGTTCGAGGCCGCGGCCGCCGGCTGGGTGCATGCCTTCGAGGCCAAGTACTCGCGGTTCCAGCCCAACAGCCTCATCAGCCGGATCAACGACGCCGCGGGAAAGGAATGGGTTGCGGTCGATCCCGAGACGGACGGGCTCCTGGCGATGTGCGACACGCTGTTCTTCATGACCCGCGGGATTCTCGATCCCTCCGCCCTCCCGCTCATCCGCATCTGGAACTGGAAGGCTGATCCGCCGGTGATCCCGGACGCGGCGGCGATCGCCGCCGCGCTCCGGCTCGTCGGCTGGTCCAAGGTGAGGCGCGAGCCCGGCAAGGTGTTCCTGCCGGAGAAGGGGATGGCCCTGGACTTCGGGGGGTTCGGCAAGGAGTACGCCGTGGACATCGTTGCCCACATTGCGAGGGACCACGGGATCCTGAATTCGCTCGTCGACTTCGGGCACGACCTGCGCGCGACCGGCGCGCCCCCGGGTCGGCCCGCGTGGCACATCGGCCTCGAGGACCCGAAGGTCCCGGGAAAAACCTGGGCCAGCGTCGGCCTGAGCGGGAAATCGATCGCGTCGTCGGGCGACTACATCCGTTCGTTCACCGTCGCGAGAAAGCGCTACGGACACATCATCGACCCGCGCACGGGCTGGCCCGTGTCCAACGGGTGCACCCAGGCCACCGTGATCGCCGACACCTGCCTGCAGGCGGGGATGCTCTCGACATCGGCGTTCATTGCAGGAGTCGAGAAGGGCCTGGAGATGATCCGTTCCGTCCCGGGCGCTGAGGGGCTCGTCCTCACGGGCCACGAGAAGGCGCAGACGCGCGGGTTCTTCAACTATGTCGCGTCCCCCTGAGCCGCGGCTCCCGGAAGTGGGTCGAAACCTGGCCGCCGGGCGGGCGTCTATAGAGAGCCGCCCCATGAAACCCCCGCGTCGGATACTCCTCTTCCTGGCATTGGTCGCCGTCGCGGCCCTTTCGGGCTGCGCGACCCAGACGGTCCGTGTGAAACCCTGGCAGCGGCAGTACCTCGCCGATTCCTCAATGGACCCGAACCGCGACCCGCTGGGGACCGCGATGATGGAGCATGTGTATTTTTCGCGCGAGGCCGCCTCCGGAGGCCGCGGCGTCGGCGGCGCGGGCTGCGGATGCAATTGAGCGCGCCTGCGCCGATGCGTCCCCGCCTCGCGCCGGCGTTCCGGATCGATCGGCTCCGCGCGCCCGCCGCCCTCCTTTTCGCTTTTCTGCAGAGGTCTCCCGTGGTCCGGACGATCGCCCTGGCCATGGACGATGCGCTGGAGTCACGGGCGGGCTCCATGATTAGGGCCGCCGCGGCATCGGTCGCGGCCCTGGGCGCCGTCGACGCGGTGGCCGGCGCGACGACGTACACGCTCTCGACAGGCTCACCGGGCCACCCGAGCCCCTATTCTGTGACTGAGGGATCGCAGATCGAGGGTGTCGCTTTTGCGCTCGATTCAAACCCCGAAACAGAGAGTCCTCCGGAATCGTGGACGCTGACCGGCTCCATTCCGCCCGGGCTGGTGTTCGGAGGGCCCGGGGACTCCATCACAGCCGCCGGCACGGTCAACGTCTCGAACCCGACGCTCACCGGCACTCCCACGATGCCCGGGACCTATACCATGGTCCTGGAAGCATGGGAGACCACCGGCGCCACGGGCCTCAACTCCACACCCTTCACCTACACGGTCGTCGTGAATTCGAGCGTGACGCCGACACCCACGCCTACGCCGACCCCAACACCCACGCCCACTCCTGTGTCGGGCGAATTGCCGGTATTCACGACGCAGCCGATGTCGGTCACAGTGGCGGGCGGCACGGTCGCACTGGACGCCGTGGCCAGCAATTCGCCCACGTACCAGTGGATGCTGAACGGCTCGACGCCGGTGGCCGGCGCCACGGACCCGATACTTCTCCTCAGCAACGCTGCGTCCGCCGTGGGGAGCTACACCTGCGTGGCGACAAATGCTGCCGGGAGCGCGACAAGCAATGCGGCGACAGTGGGCGTCGCCACCACCTCGGATCCGGGGCGCCTCGTCAACCTGTCCGCCCGCGCGCAGGTGGGAACAGGCGGCAACATCATATTCGGGGGGTTTGCGATCGGTCCCCAGGGTGCATCCGGCTCGCTCCCCATTCTGATCCGCGCCTCCGGGCCAGCGATCGCCTTAGCTCCGTTCAACGTGCCGGGCACGCTCCCTGATCCGCAGCTGCAGCTGTTTGATTCGGCCAATACGATCCTCGAGACAAACGATGGCTGGGGCGGAAATTCGACGCCGACAGGCGCGGCGATCTCGGCTTGCGCGGCCGCCGTCGGGGCCTTCCCATGGGGCTCGACCGCCACTCGAGACGCCGCGCTCGACCTGACAGAGCCCACCGGAACCTACACCGCGCAGATTGCAGGGGAGAGCGGCGATACTGGAGACGCGCTCCTCGAGATTTATGACGCTGCGACGACGGTGAGCTTCACGACGGGAGGGACGCGCCTGACCAACCTGTCGGCCCGCGTCGACGTCGGCACAGGCGGCAACGTACTCTTTGCCGGTTTCGTCATTGGCGGCGACTCGGCGCTGACGGTGCTCATCCGCGCCTCGGGCCCGGCGATCGCAGCGGCCCCATTCGATGTTCCAGGGACGTTGCCTGACCCGCAGCTCACCCTCCAGAACCCATCAACAGGATCTGTGTATGCGAGCAACTCGAGCTGGGGCGGCGATCCTGAAATCACGAGCACTGCGTCGTCGGTAGGCGCATTCAAGTGGAATGTGCCCACAAGCCACGACTCGGCGCTACTGATTACCCTGCCTCCCGGCAGCTACACCGCGGCGGCCGCAGGTTCAAGCGGCGACACGGGAGTCGGCATTGTCGAGATCTACGAGGTCCAGTAGAGGAATTGGGCCCTCTGGCCCCTTTCCCCCCGATTCATTTTTTACGTCGGTACGGTGAACAGAAGCCGTTCATGCGCGAGATACAACGGGAAAGCAGGAGAGACATACGGTCGAATTTTGGCATCTCACCGATTGTCTTGAGTCGTTGCCGCCCTCGAGGAGTCAATCCCTCCAATTGAGGTGCCATCTTTGGGCGTTCTCTTGAATGCTCGAATTGCGAAGGAAAATACAGCCGACGAACCTCTACGATGATGACCAGGCCCGCTACGCGAAATCGCGTAAATTCCGTGTTTCGCTTTTTAAATCCGCAATTTAGTCCGTCCTATCAATTCATTCGCGAGTACACCTGATCTAGGCGGATCCTTGGAGATGCAATATGCAACTTAGAACGTCGGTTAAAACGAAGGAAAGAGCTTATGTCTTCGATCCAATTGCCAGGCGGCTTCACGGTCCGAACCTTCCAGCCTCCTCCCCCGAATTTCGATCCTGTTAAGGCGACCGATCGCGAACGACTGGTTTATGGCATCCCGCGGTGTCCGATTGAAAATCCGGATGCGGTTGCCCGATGGACGCGGAAGCTAAGCCGGCCGTATAAAATGATAAGGCCCGAATTCAAGCCGCGGGACACGCGGCGCAAGGTCCGTCAGAACTTTCTGAGCACACACGGGCCGCAGACATCGTATAACTGGGCTGGCGCCATCGTGTCGCCTCCACCTGGAACGACGTTCAAGTGGGTGGAATCCACCTGGCGCTTTCCGCAGAGCTATTTGCCTGGGGGGTCTCAGCCGAATATCGAGTATTTCGCGTCGACCTGGATCGGGATGGACGACGGGGACATCCTCCAAGCCGGATGTGATTCGGATGTGGATAAGTCGGGCGGCTCAACGCCGCATCAATACAATCCCTGGTGGGAGTGGTATCCAGCCGGCTCATTTTGGATAACGAACCTGACGTTTTCACCAGGGGATGAGATTTCACTCTTGATCTGCGTTACCCAGGACTCAACGACGAGCGCGGCCGTATTTTTTGGAAACAACACCAAGAACACCGCTGCTTTCTTTCACGCCACGGCTCCGGCAGGAACCACCTTACTCGGCAATAGCGCGGAGTGGATCGTCGAGGCTCTGTCCTCTTCCATTGGCTTTACTTTGGCCAAGTTTGATGAAGTAAAGTTTACGGATTGCTATGCGGGGACCGTCTCCGGAACTGCGGTGCAATCGGGGTCGGCAGGATTAATCGATATGATTGATTCATCGAAGAGTGTCATCGCGAAAGCCAGCCTGGCCGGTTCCACCGAGGTTGATGTGACATATACAGGGCCGTGATGTCGCCGATTGCGGCAAAACCGGATCTCGCCCCATTCCGATGCTTTCAAGACGCCGAATGCAGCGCTCCACGCTGGATTTAAGCAACTCTCCATTCCTCCCAAATAATCCCTAACCCCCTGAAAGGATTCCCTAACATGTCAGCAAAAAAGAACAACGCGATCATCCCGGATGGATATGTCCGTCTGGAAGGCAGTGAACGGCGGGCTTCAAGCAAGGCCAAGCTCGTCGGGCAAGTGAATGATAACGAAAAATTCAAGGTGACCATCTCGCTGCGGCGGCGCAAAGACGGTCCGCCATTACCGGATCTCGATTACTTCACGAAGACGCCGGTGAAGCTGCGGGAGCGCCTGACAGCGGAGGAGTTTACGGAGAAATACGGCGCGAGTCCGGACGATATCAAGGCCGTGGTTGGATTCGTGGAAAAGCACGGATTGAGGGTGAAGACAACCCACGCCGGACGGCGGGCGGTGGAGGTTGAGGGTACAGCGAGCCAGTTCGGCAAGGCATTTGGAGTGGCATTTGCGCGCTATGAGATGCCGGCGCGCCCGACGAGAAACATGAAGCTGCCCGCGCGGCCAAAGACATATCGTGGACGCGACGGCTTTGTCTATGTTCCGAAGGAGCTGGGTGAGACAATCGTGGGTGTTTTCGGACTGGATAACCGGCCGGTGAGCCTTCACGCCGCCAATCCTGGCGAACCGCCGGTGATAAACCCGATCACCGTCCAAAAGGCGACCCAGCTCTACAACTTTCCGCTTCCCGGGTCGGCGATTTCGGGGCAGACGATTGGGGTGATTGCCCCCACCGGCGGGTATGGCGGCTATTTCCAGAGCGACATTGATTCAACCTTCAGTGACGCCGGATTGGCGGCACCGCAGGTGATTAATATTTCCGTGGAGCCGGGCGTTAACAATGGCACTTTTAAGGCCTCGACGGTGGGCACGGCATTGGCGGGTCAGAGCACTCTGACCTTTCCGCTGACGACTGAACTTCAAGGCTCGGTGGGATTCTACTTGTATCCGGCCACCGGCATCCCGGACGGCGCAGTTGTTGCGAGCGTCACACCCGCGGGCGCTAACGCGACAGTCGCATTGAATACGGTGTACGGAGGCGCGTATTCCTTCGCGGCGGGCGGAGTGCCAAGCGGCACGCTGTTGTATTTTGACGGGAGCCCGGACGCCACCGGGGAAACCAACCAGGACATCTGCATTTCGGGTTTGGCGGCGGCGGGCGCGAATGTGGCATGTTACTTCACCGACGATTCGCAGGCGGGCTGGGTTGACCTGATCAATCGCGTCCTTCACCCGGAAGCAGGAGATTTTGTCGGCGTTAACCCACCCTCCGTTCTTACGGCAAGCTGGGCCATTGCCGCAGGGGACGATCCTGATGGGCTGACCTATTCAGATACCTATTTTGGGACGGGCGTTACCACCAATTCCCTTCAGGCAATGACCGCGGCGTTTCAGGATGCCGCCATTCTGCAGTCGGGACCGACGATCTGCATCTGCACCGGCGACTACGGCTCCAACCAGGGAGTGGGCAGATCCGCGAGCTACACGGCGACAATTTCGACCACCGCGAGTGCCCCGGCCGGGGGGAATGTATTGACCTTCGCTTCAACAGCCGGAGTTTCAGTGGGTTCGATCGGAGCCTACGCCGACCCCATAACTGGCGTCTGGTACTACGTGAAAGCCACGGCCGTCTCTCCGACCACTGTGACGGTGCAGACGCTGAATAACGCCACCCAGGCCTGGGTCGTCACGGGCTTCTTCGACGCCATTGCCCTGGGCACGCCGGTCTACGTCAACCTGAAGTTCACAGGGGACGGCTACGCGCATGTTTGGTATCCCGGCAGCGATCCGTGGGTGCTTTCTGTGGGGGGAACGACCCTGGGCCAGTATCTTCCCTCCGGCTCGTCGACGCTTTCTTGGGTGGAATATGCATGGAACGACGCCTCCGATTATCCCAGTGGAACCCTTTCTCCCGGCGAGTGGGGGACAGGCGGCGGGGGCGTGAGCGGTTTCTTTCCGTTGCCGTCGTACCAGCAGGGGGCCGGCGTGCCGAATTCGATCAACGCCACCCTGCCCACCAATCCCGAGCTGGTAAACGTCACACCGAGTGCACCGTTCAACGCGACCGGGCGCGGAACTCCTGATGTAGCGGCCAATGCGAGCATCTACAGCGGCTTCTCAGGCTTTTATACGGCCGGCGCGCTGACGGGTTGGCCCGCAAACGGCACCAGCGCCTCCACGCCGTTCTGGGCGGGGCTGATTGCGGTGTTGAATTCGAATGCGGGATTCAACATCGGCTTTGTCAACCCTACGCTCTATGCGCTGGGGGCGGGATCTGCAGCTTTCAATGCCCTCAATCCGCTGTGGCGCGATCCAGCGTATCCGCAACTTGCCAATTGCCCGCTGGATAACAGCAACAACGGAATTGCCGGCTATCCGACCGGCCCCGGCTGGGATGCGGTCACGGGTCTGGGGAGTCCGAACGGTGTGGAGCTGCTGGCGGCTTTCACGGAGTTGGAGAGCGTATACATTCTGGGCGGATACCAGAGTCCCGACATCATCATCACCAACCTGACGAGCAATCAGCCGGTTCCGATTGGTGGGCAGCCGGGTGGGCGCTGGGATA
>Ga0302326_10028270_pt1 | contig 11289 bp, 8 predicted proteins | sample Palsa_T0_3_FD_202264 | JGI IMG/M metagenome (GOLD analysis project Ga0302326, IMG submission 202264) | Peat permafrost microbial communities from Stordalen Mire near Abisko, Sweden - Palsa_T0_3 | ecosystem: Environmental > Terrestrial > Soil > Palsa > Peat permafrost | place: Sweden: Abisko...
TTGTTCAATCGGGGGCGGAGTCCACGACGAAAGAATGCGTCCCCGCGCCGGAACCTTCATTCCAATGATGCCCATCCCCTTCTCGACAGCTAGCGGCAACAATTGCTCGGAGAAGCTGTAGTGATGCGGATCGGCGGCATTCACCGCCATGAGGATCGTATGGAAGGGATAACGGTGTATCGCCTCAATCAGCGGATCGGGCCGGTAGTGTCCCGTAATGCCGAGATAACGCACGATCTTCTGATCGCGAGCCTGCAGCAGCGCTTCCATGGCTCCGCCTTTGGCGAAGATCTCGTGGATGTCTGTCATCGTTCCAATGTCGTGCAGTTGCCACAGGTCGATATGATCGGTCTGCAGCAGCTTGAGCGAGGTCTCAAGCATCTGCATGGAACCATCGCGGGTTCGTTCTTTTGTTTTGGTCGCCAGAAACGCATCGCCGCGCCGGTTCTTCATCACCTTTCCGACATACTGCTCGCTCCAGCGCTCGGGCCCGCCATAAATCGATGAGGTGTCGATATAATTCACGCCAAGATCGAGAGCTTTTTCGATGATGGGAACGGCATTGGCTTCATTGTTAGCCTTCTCGAGTGCAGCCTGCCCGCCGAGGCTGAAGATGCCAACTTTGTATCCGGTTTTTCCGAGATTCCGCGTGGGCATGGAATTTGTGGACCCGGAGCTCGAAGGGCTCAGCTTCGAAGACCCACTCGACTGGCCGCTTGCGACATCCGAAAGAGCGGCCGAACCGAGCGCGGCGGCAGTCATGATGCCGCCCGCCTTCAGAAAAGCTCGCCGATTGTTCTTGGATTCCTTATCCAGCCTGTCTTTACTCATGACGCCCTCCGCGCTATCGGCTCTACATTAGCGCCAATGTCAGTCAGAATCCACGACTAATTTGAAATCAGATTCCGGCCTCAATCACAGCCATTTCACTTCAGCGGACCTGATAAACTCCCCCGTGATGGAACGACCGAGACTGCCTGTCCTCCCGCGATCCATTTTGTGGATGGTGGTGCTGTCATTTCTCGTGCAGGTCGCGGCGATCGGAATTCTCCGCCAATACCATATGCGGCCCGGAGAAGATCACTTCGGCTTTGGCTTTGAGATGGGCCGCGTGGGCCGCTCCATCGCACTGGGGCAGGGCTTCAGCAATCCCTACGGGGGTAATACCGGCCCCAGCGCATGGGAGCCACCACTTTACCCGTACTTGATTGGCGGAGTCTTCAAGATTTTCGGCATCTACTCCAACGCCTCCGCGTGGGTGCTGCTCTCGATCAACAGCGTCTTCGCTTCGCTCACTACGATTCCGGTTTATCTGATCGCGCATCGAACTTTCGGACCACGCGTCGCACTCTGGTCGGCGCGAGCCTGGGCTTTCAATCCCTATGTCTGGTACTGGTCCATTCATTGGATTTGGGACACGACCTTCACTCCGTTGATGCTGGCATTAATCTTCTTATTGTCGCTGGAAATGGAGCGGTGGCCGGGTCTCAGAGGATGGGTACTCTTCGGTGCACTCTGGGCCGTGGGAGCGCTGGCCAACCCCGCGATGCTATCTTTTTTGCCTTTCTGCGGCCTATGGATTTGGTGGCGAAGATACCAATGCGGTTTACCATCGCTGGCCGGCGTTGTGCTTTCGTCATTCGTTTTCTTTTTGGTTCTCTCACCCTGGCTGGTGCGGAACTACGAGGTCTTTGGGCGCTTTGTTTTTATTCGCGATGATTTCGGATTGCAGTTTCGTCTCGGCAACAACAAACTTGCGGACGGCATGCTCATCGCAACTCTCCAACCCAATCTCAACCAGCTGGAGTTTGAAAAGTTTGAACGCCTCGGCGAAATTGCCTATGAGGCCGATTGCCGGCGGCTGGCGCTCGATTGGATTCGCACCCACCCAGAGCGATTTGCAGTCATCAGCATGAAGCGTTTTTTTTATTACTGGAACGGCGTACCCAGACCAACCGACAGCGTTGCTCCGTGGGACTTCCGCAGTTCGCTGTTTCTGGCCTCGTCCGTGCTGGCAATCTGGGGAGTAGGCCGCGCGCTGCGGCAGAAGCGGCCGGGCGCATGGCTTTTCGCCGGACTCATCCTGACTTATCCCACGGTTTATTATTTCGTATTCCCGCACGCCCGCTACCGCCATCCCATCGAACCTGAGTTGTTCATTTTGATGGTCTTCCTGTTGTGTGAAGCCCACAGTCGCACCACGCGAGGCATTGCTGATTGTTGACTGTTGAATGATGATTGAAAGTTAATTGATCCGGCTGCAATCATCACCAATCGGCGACTCACCATGACTATTTCTGTATGACCATTTCTGTGGCTATCGTGGCGATGGACGAAGAGGCTAACCTTGGCCGCACCCTGGCGAGCGTGCGCTGGGCCGATGAAATCGTGCTTGTCGATTCCGGCTCGAAGGATCGCACCTGCGAGATTGCACGAGAATACGGAGCCCGGGTCGTAGTGGAACCATGGCGCGGTTATGTGGCGCAAAAGCAGTACGCGATCGACCTATGCACCCGGGATTGGGTGCTGCTGCTTGACGCCGACGAAGAGGTGAGTCCCGGCCTGGCCGAAGAGATCCGTGCCGCGATCGCCAGCGCGAATGCCGCCAGCGGCTACTGGCTGCCGCGCAAGAATTTATTTCTAGGCCGCTGGATTCGTCACGGCGGCTTCTATCCAGATCCTAAGCTGCGCCTTTTTCGCCGCGGCCAGGGCTTCGTCACCGGCCACGATCCGCACGACCGCTGTGAACTGAAGCCGGAAGTGCGCCAAACAGAATTGCAGTTCAAGAACGCGCTGGTCCACTACACCTATCCCAACCTCACGCTTTACCTCGGCCACATGAACCGCTATTCGTCGCTGGGCGCGCAACTCGCGATCGCCAAAGGCCACGGCAGCTTCAGTTTCATCAAGATCGTTCTGCGTCCGCTGGCCACATTCATCTACAACTACATCTTCCGCCTAGGATTTCTCGACGGCCGCGAAGGCCTTCTACTGCACCTTTACCACGCTGGCTATGTCTCGTGGAAATATGCTAAGGCGTGGGAACTGGGCCGCAAGCCGCCAGTTTAGCGAGCCCCCTCGGCAAAGACCGGAGAAAGACAAGACCGAAGAAAGACCGACCGGTCGTTCTAAAGGCCGCACTCCGCCTTGCCCGCTCTCGCTCCCTTCCCTATGATCACAACAGAACACTGGGGTCGTCATGCCGGAGAAGAAGCCGCTCAAGCCACAGGTTGCCGAAAGTCCCGTTGCCGATGTTTTTGAAAACCGCCATCCCTCTGCTGACGAGAAACGTTGGGCGGAGAACACACTTGCCCCCACCCTCGAGAAGAATCCCGAAAAACCGATCGGCGCGCCAACCGGCGTGAATCTCGACGAACAGGGGCACGCGCGCTTCACCACGATTTCCGGCGTTCCCATCCGCCGCCTCTACACGCAGGCTGATCTTCCTGAAGATTGGAGCGAAGAAAAATATCTCGGCTATCCCGGAGCACCACCATTCACCCGCGGCATTCACGCCACAGGATATCGCGGCAAGCTTTTTACCATGCGGCAGTTCTCCGGCTTTGCGTCACCCGAAGAAACCAACCAGCGTTACAAATATTTGCTCGAGCACGGCGGCGGCGGCCTTTCGGTCGCATTCGACCTGCCTACGCTGATGGGTTACGACTCGGACCACCCGGCCAGCGAAGGCGAGGTCGGCAAATGCGGCGTGGCGATTGATTCGCTTGAGGACATGGAAATTCTCTTCGGCGGCATCGACCTCGAAAAAACGACGGTCTCGATGACCATCAATTCGCCCGCATCGGTGCTGTGGGCCATGTATCTGGTCGTCGCGGAGAAACAAGGCGCCGATTGGAAAAAGATTTCCGGCACCATCCAGAACGACATTCTCAAGGAATATATCGCGCAGAAGGAATACATTTATCCGCCCGTGCCATCGATGCGCTTGGTGATCGACACCTTCGAATTCGGATCGAAATTCACACCGCGGTTCAACACCATTTCCATCAGTGGCTACCACATTCGCGAGGCCGGCTCGACGGCCCTGCAGGAACTGGCGTTCACGTTGTATGACGGCATCGAGTATGTGGAGTGGGCGCGGCGGCGCGGGCTCGACGTCGACGATTTTGGACCTCGTCTCAGCTTCTTCTTCAACGCACACAATGATTTCTTCGAAGAAATCGCCAAATACCGCGCTGCTCGCAAGATCTGGGGCAAAGTGATGAAAGAGCGCTTCGGCGCGAAGAACGAGCGCACCTGGCTGATGCGTTTTCACACGCAGACAGCCGGAGTATCACTCCCGGCGCAGCAGCCCATGAACAACATTGCGCGCGTGGCTCTGCAGGCCCTGGCTGCGGTGCTTGGCGGCACGCAGTCGCTGCACTGCGATTCCTACGACGAAGCTCTGGCGCTGCCTACCGAAGAGGCGGCCCGCATCGCCCTGCGCACGCAACAGATCATCGCGTATGAGTCGGGAGTAACGCACACCGTCGACCCACTTGGCGGATCTTACTTTTTGGAAACCTTAACCCTCGCGATGGAAAAAGACGCATTCGAGTATTTCGAAAGGTTGGACGCGATGGGCGGCATGGTAAAGGCCATCGAGCGCGGCTATCCGCAGAAAGAGATCGCTGAGGCATCCTACCAGTACCAGCGCGCCGCCGAGGCAAAAGAAAAGATCGTTGTGGGTGTGAATGACTTCGTCATCGAAGAAGAGTCGCCCCACACGCTCTACATCGACGAAAGCGTCGCTCGCCAGCAGGCAGCCAAGCTGAAGTCATTGCGCGCCCGAAGATCAAGCGAGCAGGTACAGAGAACAATCGACACGCTGAAGAAGGCCGCAGGCCAGGAACCGAAACAGGGCCCGCATGGGGACATTTCGCCCGTGAATACAATGCCCTTCATTGTAGACGCTGTCCGCGCTTATGCGACCGTCGGCGAGATCTGCGAAGCGCTGCGCGCAGTCTATGGCACTTATACCGAAGTAAGCGTCACGTAGCGAATAAGAGTGGCTCCGACGCAGACCAAAAGGGGATGCGGGCCAGAGTTTTCTTCGACATCGATGAGAGCATTCCAGCTTGCCTTACGATGATTAAGATCACGATTCGTGATCTCACCATGAAGAAATCAAAGAAAGCGCCGTTGCTGCGGATGCCGAAACGCCGCGGGATGCCAGTCTTTGCCGTGGAATCTTGCATCTTGATTGTCCGGCACCGGAGAGTGATTCTCGACGTCGACCTTGCGGAGCTCTATGGCGTGACGGTCATGATCGCTCCGTGCCCGGGGAACGCATACTGCGGATACCGCCGCTCGCCGCAGGCTTTTGTTTGAGGTTGCAGATTGCAACCTCAAAGCCATCAAACAGCTGACGCGCCTGCGACGCCACCCCGTGTCCACATTGGATTCCAGCTTCCGGCGGGCAAGGCCAAAGCATAGCCCGCCCTGCGGCCAAAATGTATTCCGCAAGTTAAGGCGATGGCCAAAATAGATTCGTTTTTTATTCGCCCGCAAGCTGAGGTTTTGTGTTAAAGATATACGCATGCGAAGAGCTGTCACTCACCTCAAGAAGTCCGACCCGCTCATGCGGTCCATCATCGAGCGCATTGGCCCCTGCCGCATGCGGTTTTCGCCGCCGGAGTTTCACAGCCTGGCGGAGGCGATTGTCTACCAGCAACTGAACGGCAAGGCCGCGGAGACCATCTTCAAACGCTTTGCAGCGCTGGCGGGCGAACCGCTCACGCCGGAAGGCATCCTCAAGCTGAGCGATGAGCAGATGCGCGGCGCGGGATTGTCGAAGCAGAAGTCGGCCTACTTGAAAGATTTGGCGGCTAAGACGGCGACCGGGCTGCTTGATTTTGCGCGGCTATCGGAATTGGCCGACGAGGAAGTGATCGCCCATCTGACCCAGGTGAAGGGTATCGGGGTGTGGACGGCGCAGATGTTTCTGATGTTCACCCTGAAGCGTGAGAACGTATTGCCGACCGGAGACTACGGCGTCCGCATGGCGATGTATCGGCATTATCTTGATGCGCAGAGGGCTCAGATCGCGAATAAGATCGCGAAGAAGTTGCCTGGGGCGAAAAAGTCTGCGGCCGCGAAGAAAAGCCGCAAGCGCAAGATCAAGCTGCCGACCCCGGAGCAGATGGAGAAGATTGCGAAGCTCTGGGAGCCCTATCGCAGCGTGGCTTGCTGGTATCTGTGGAAGAGCCTGGATACGAAAACACTCTAGCCGCATGCGAGCGACGCGCGGCCTCTGTGCTCCGCTGTGGCCTCTGTGTTTAAATGAGTGGCGATGGTTGATCTCAAGATTCGCGTGCTGGTGGCCAAGCCCGGCCTCGATGGGCATGATCGCGGGGCTAAGGTGATTGCCCGGGCGTTGCGAGACGCCGGCATGGAAGTGATTTACACCGGCCTGCGGCAGACGCCAGAGATGATCGTGAGCGCGGCCCTGCAGGAAGATGTGCAAGTGATAGGGCTGTCGATTCTTTCCGGCGCGCACAATGCCATCGTGCCGCGCGTGATGGACCTGCTCAAGCAGAACAAGATGGATGACGTCCTCGTACTGGTCGGCGGGATTATTCCTGATCAGGATATCGATGCTCTCAAGAAACTCGGCGTGGCCGCGATCTTCCAGCCGGGCACGGCTATGGATGACATCGTCAAGTTCATCCGTGAGAATGTTAAGGGCGCTGGCGTTGGGGCTGATTGAGTTCTTCCAATGCCAACTCCGAACCTGACCGGCATCCGGCAACAGCTCGAGCGCACCGTGGGACCTGCGCCCTGGTACTGGAAAACTTTTCCTGCGCTTCAATCGGACGCAGGGCAAAGGTTTGTCTGGACTCATCACGGCGACCAGGGGCCGCTGGGATATGTGGTCTCACTGGCGCTTGAACAGGAACCGGACAAGCTTCGGCTCGCGCTGAACACCTACTGCCGACCGTTTCTGGTGCCGCCAAGCCACTTGGGGATCTGGTGCCCGGAAGGGCGCAACATTCGTTTGGCCTGCTTCGATCCCGATCAGCTGAAGGCATTCGACCCAGCTGAGCTTGCGGGATGGTTCAAGCAATCGTCGGACCGCATCTACTCGGCGAGCCCGCCCGTGGCGGATTTCGAGGTGCCGCTGACACTGGGTCCGGGGATGCACAAGATCGAGGTGCCTCCGGAGCTGGCGACGGTTGACGAGTTGATTGTGCCCACCAGCTACAAGGCGATATCGAGCGACGATCCGGCATTTGCGCTGTTTGTGCTTTACCTGCAGGCGGGACTGGTTGAGGTGCTCCCGCAGAAATGGTTCACCGCGTCGCAGTACGAAGTGGGGAAGCAATGGATTTCACGCGCGGCGCGCGATGAGGAATCACATCTCATCTTCGGAGAATGTTTTGGGGCGGGAACTTTTTTACTCGAGGAAGATGGCTGCAGGCTGGCGGAGTGGATTTAGGCGTCAGGCTTCCGGGCTTCCGGCTTCGGAATAATCGCTCTAATGTTCCAGCCGGAACGTTTTGTGCGTACCGTATTGTACTTATAATGGTATGCATATGATTCCTCCTAAGTAATCCGAGCTGCGGGAGTTAAGGAGGGTCGGAAGGCGAGGCATGGCCGGGCCGTGGATGTGGAGTGGGGGGCTGGCACTCGCCGCCGCTGGGTACTACCTGTCGAGGATGGAGGCGAGGATGGAGGCGTTGGTCCCCCTCGAAGCGAACAGCAGGTTTCTCACCGGCTTTCAGCCCGGTTCGAAATGACAAGTGTTTAATAGCAACAGTTTCTAGGTGAGCTTTTTAGGGAACGAGGGAGCAGTGGCAGCGGGGAAGGATTCGGAGCTTCCCAGCTTGGTTTCTCAGGTTTAACGAAGCAGTTTTGCCCTCTCCCCCGTAACTATCTGAGATTAAGCTGGAAAGCCGTGAATCCTCCCCCGGTGACCGCGCTGATCCGCTCCAGCCGGAGGTCCTCGACCGTAAAAATGAGCGGCAAAGGCAGAATCGCGGTGCTTGCGAAGCACTTGAAGCTGTAGGATGCCTAGGAGAAAGGTGGCCCCCACCACCACGTTCGTGCCCTACCGAGACTTCGCCGGCCTCGTCTAAACTTCTGGCCGAACTCTCAGGCCTCCATGCGCAGGTTGCCTAGGCAATGTGCCGCAGACCGCGCGTGGAAGTCATTAGCAACTCTCATTTTTTTGTGAAGATTTTCTCAGGGCGGTAATGGATAGAGCGGTCAAGCACTTGTACGAGTTCGGGCCCTTTGTGTTGGACCCTGGGGAGCGCCTGCTCCGCCACGGTGCCACGCGGATGGAACTTCCGCCGCGGGCTTTCGACACGCTTCTGACGCTGGTAGAGAACAGCGGACGCCTGCTGGAAAAAGACGCGCTGATGCAAATTGTATGGCGCGACGCGGTAGTCGAAGAAAACAATCTGAGCCAGGTCGTCTACCTGTTGCGCAAGGCTTTGCGGGATGGCGAAGACGGGGCGCGTTACATCGAAACGGTTTCAAAGCGCGGCTATCGGTTCGTGGCCAAGGTGCGGGAGTTCGATCCCGATCAGGACCGCTCGCCCAGGGACGTGGCGAAGGTCGAGGGGCGGAGTGAAAACTCGGGCCCCAGCCCTGCACCATATCACTCTTCTTTGGCTTCTGGGGCTGCTTTGGCTGCTGAGGCTCCCGGGGCCGAAGGAACTTCGGGCTCTCCGAATTCTGGTGGCGGCGTGAACGGTCTGGAAACTCCGGCGCAAAAAGGCGCGACGACCAGGCGCGGCTGGATTCAGGGTGTGGTGGGCGGACTGGCGATCGTAATTGTCGTGGGGTTGTTGCAGGGAGCGGGGTGGAAGCAGAGGTTCTTTGGCGATGCAGACCTGGGCACGGTTCGCTCGGTTGCCGTCCTGCCGCTGCAAAATCTTTCCAACGATCCCGGCCAGGAATATTTCGCCGACGGGATGACCGACGAACTGATCACGGACTTGGCGCAGATTCGTGAGCTCAAGGTCGTTTCCAAGACTTCCATCATGCAGTACAAAGGGACGCGAATCCCGCTGCCTCAGATTGGACGCGAGTTGGGAGTGGACGCGGTGGTGGAAGGTTCGGTGCTGCGTTCGGGAGACCGGGTAAGAATCACGGCGCAATTGATAAGGACGTCTACGGATCGCCACATCTGGGCGGAAGCGTATGACGGCGACCTGAAGGATGTGCTCTCGCTGCAGGCGCGCGTGGCCGAGGCGATTACCGACCAGGTAAAGTTGAACCTTACCGCCGAGGAAAGCGGGCTGCTTCGCCGGGAGCAGCCGGTAAACGCGGACGCGTTCGACCTTTATTTGCGGGGCCGTTATGCCTGGAACCAGAGAAATTTCGAGGGATTTCGGACCGCGATCGACTATTTCACTCAGGCAATCAAAAAAGATCCTAACTTCGCGCTGGCCTATTCCGGCCTCGCCGATTGCTATACATTACTCGCGCTCTTCGGAGAGAGCTCTGCCAACGTAGCGGAGGCCAAAGCATCGGCCGAAAGAGCGCTGCAACTTGACAGCACGCTGGCCGAGGCCCACACTTCGCTGGCGGCGGTGAGAATTCTGCATGACTGGGATTGGCAGGGGGCGGAGCAGGAATTTCACCGGGCGCTCGAACTGAATCCTAACTTCGCGCAGGCTCACCACTGGTACGGCAACCTGCTGCTCGGCCCCGAGGGGCGCCACGAAGAAGCCATCGCCGAATTGCAACGTGCCCAGGAACTCGATCCACTCTCGGTAATCATCAGCGCCGACACTGGATTCGCCTACTATCTGGCCGGCCGCTACGATCTGGCGATGGAGAGCTACCAGAAAGTTCTGGCCGCGAACCCCAACTTCGTGCCAGTACACTTTTACCTTTCGCAATACTACCGGCAAACCGGACAATATGATCTCTGGCTCAAGGAAAGTATGGATAATGTCCGGCTTGCGGGGTTTCCGCGCCAGGCTGAAGAAATGCAGCGAGTTTATACGCGAGGGGGCTTTCGGGCGGTGATGGAAGCGACGGCAAATCCCCGACCAGCGAAAGGGCTGGCGAGGGACGAAAATTCTCAACTGGTGGCGTGTACGGCGGCCCAGGCCGATGCCGTGCTCGGCCGAACGGCCGCTGCTCTGAACGCACTCGATTCCTGCGGGCATGTGACCACGACCGCGCTCATCTTTCTGAAAGTCGACCCAGTCTGGGCGAACTTCCGGTCGGAGCCGCATTTTAGGGAGATTCTGCAGCGGATTCACCTGCAGTAACGAACACATCAGCAATTGCCGACCTCGCATTGCACGCCGCCGCCGAGTGTTATACCGTAGTCAGTCCGCTCTCTTCATTCTTATCCATGGCTGATCGCAAAGAAGTTCCCGCCGTGCCATCGTCTCAGGTGGCAAATATCCTGACGACGAAAGTCGACGCTACCTCGCCACGGTTTGAGGCCAACATGCGCTTTCTCGCCGATCTCATGTCGCAGGTGCGCAACGAGGGCGAGAAAATTTGCGAGGGCGGTGGGGTCAAGGCGATCGAAAATCAGCACAAGAAGGGCCGCCTCACGGCGCGCGAGCGGATTGATCTGCTGGTAGATCCCAAAAGCTTTTTTGAGCTGGGACTCTACGCGGCTCACGGCATGTACGAAGAGTGGGGTGGAGCGCCGGCGGCGGGCGTGATCACGGGCATGGGGCGCGTGCAAACCCGGCTGGTGATGATTATCGCGAATGACGCGACGGTGAAGGCTGGGGCGTTTTTTCCGATGACTTCGAAGAAGGTGATTCGGGCGCAGAACATTGCGATCGAGAACCACATCCCGACCATTTACCTGGTCGATTCCGCGGGCGTATTTCTGCCGCTGCAGGAAGATGTGTTTCCCGACACCGATGATTTCGGGCGCGTCTTCCGGAACAACGCCGTGATGTCGGCTCTGGGCATTCCGCAGATTGCGGCCATCATGGGCATGTGCGTGGCCGGCGGCGGATATTTGCCGGTGATGTGCGATCACGTTTTGATGACCGACGGCAGCGGACTATTTCTCGCCGGGCCAGCGCTGGTGCAGGCGGCGATCGGACAGAAAGTCTCGGCGGAGGATCTGGGCGGCGCAGCCATGCATGCCGGCATAAGCGGGACGGTCGATTTCCGCGAACCGGACGATGCGGCGTGCCTGGCGCGCATTCGCTCCATCATTGAAAAATGGGGATACCGGCGGCAGTCTCCATGGGATCGCAAGAAGCCTGTCGAGCCGGCGCTGGCCGGGGAGGAGATTTACGGAATTTATGATTCCTCTTCCGCGCGCCCCTATGACATGAAGGAAATTCTGGCGCG
>Ga0302326_10028271_pt1 | contig 11288 bp, 12 predicted proteins | sample Palsa_T0_3_FD_202264 | JGI IMG/M metagenome (GOLD analysis project Ga0302326, IMG submission 202264) | Peat permafrost microbial communities from Stordalen Mire near Abisko, Sweden - Palsa_T0_3 | ecosystem: Environmental > Terrestrial > Soil > Palsa > Peat permafrost | place: Sweden: Abisko...
CGTAAAGTCCGTCCGAACCGCAATCGCCTGGCCCATGGCAAACCCCCTCCGTTTGCCACCTTGAATCATTCCCCACGTGATTCGTGAATCCCCCAGAGAGTCAGCCACCCTACGGTTTGGTATAAGCGTGGAAAGCCAAGCAATTCGCCTGAGCCAATTGCATCGCTTCAAGCGAAAGTCGCTTCGCCTGAGTAGAGCGACTTCTCTTAGCGAAGATCGCTAATTTGATTCGAGGCGTCATGGATAACCAGCGGCTCGCAATTGGAAGAAAATACATATGTCAAACAGCAATCGCGCCGTCGCCTCAGTAGACACAGCGATCTCCTCAGTAGAAATCAATCGCTACATAGCTGGCATTGGCCAAATGGTGACCGACTACATCGAACAAGGCTTCGAGGCGTACATGGTCAGCTTCATGTTCAGACTGACATTGCTGGAATCTGGAACTAAAGACCAGCAGATGCGTGATGAAGTTAGTCGGGTTTATGCAAGGTTCATCACGGAATGTGTTCGGAATCCTTGGTCAGAGAAAAACCGAGACAACAGGCCAGTCTTATTTGGATGCCAAGATTGGCCGGTCTGGAAGAGGAATAAAAAGGATCGGCTAATGTCGCTACCATGGGAAGGAGCACATTGGGGTTCGATCCTGCTGGTGCCGCCACGGGTTAGATTGAAGCAAGGCGTCAAGGATCATTTCGAGAGGTATAAGCGGCACGTGTATATCCGCCCGGGCATGCCGCTGTCTCGAATCCACGTCGAGCACATTACATACGAGCCGCGCTTGGCAGTCGAGTACACACTAAAATCGCTGCCACATCGGAAATGCAGTATGGATGATCTGTTCATTTTGCCGTTTTCGCAATCAGAACGACCCGGCCATTAACATGGACTCCTAGTAACCGGTGCTACGAAACGAAAGCTGGTGTGAATCATATTTTGAATCCTCCCCCTCGACTGTATGCCTGGTCCAAAGTCTCTGTTAAGGCCGACACTGGAATGTGCGAGTTCCCGTCACAAGTTGTCTGAAGCGTTTGTCGGCGAAACAACAGTTCGCCTGAAATATCGGCGTTTCGCCTTGGCCGACGTCGCTCGACGGTTTTGGCGTCAATTAGAGCAATATATCGATATTAGAATAATTGCCGATTAGAGCTTTATTTCGCTCTTTGTCGGGGCGCGCATCGCTAATTTCAAGCGAAGACATTTTGTCACAACAAAGGCGTTTCATATGACCAATGTATATCGGGCGGATGATTTGCTAACGTGGCTTGATCAAGTTCGAGGCGTTCGAAAGAAAGCCAGCCGCGAGCCTACAAGATTTCGCGACTACCAGTATTTGGAGGCGGTTTTTAACCTCTACGCGAAAATCAGGAAGGAAGGATTGAAGGACCTGACGATCACGGTCATCAGAGGTGATTTAAATATCAAGATCAATAGGGATACGCATTTAATTCGCGCGATCATTGATGCCACGTCCAAGGCCGACGCGAAGACAAGAAGTCGGTGGAGCAGGGCCTTGAGGTACGGATGGAAACAACGGAATCATTGGGATCGTCTACCAAGATTTTTTCGCCGCAACGGCGGTATGTCAGGTTGCGCAAACTGGTTTACTGAGACTCGCCGCTGGCGTCGCCGCAAAACGAAACGCCCCAAACTGCCGTCGGACATTCACTTGAGGCTGATGAAAAAGGACATTGAGAGTTCTCGCGCTCGTTTGGCGAGGATGGTCAAGCTAAGGGCCTCGCCGAAGCTAGTCGTTGTTCAGCCGCGGCGGCTCACGGTCGGCGATTTGGATAGGATGGCTCAGGCGCGAGGCGGCAACTAATAAGATTGTACCGAAATGTATTCAGTCGCTCCAGATCTGACGTACATGCGTCGGTTTCGATAGTTACTCAGGGGTACAAGTTACCAACAGGCAGTCCTTTGGGCACTTGCCTCCCGTATGACGGCACTCGAGACGTTTAGAGTCACACACGTGATGACACAAATTACGAGGCTTATTTCCCGAGGCCGCCGGCGGCTTCGCACCAATATTTGGCGAAGGTGCGATTGGTGTGCCCAGCCTCGGCATCAGCCCCCCCATAAGGCCGCCCACACCCATCTGTGCCCGAGCGTTGTCGTAGCTGAAGCCAACCACCATGTACACAAAAAGGCACGAGGTAAAGCTGGCTCGAATGCAGGAGCGGATCGTCGGAGGTTTGAGTAGCACTTGGATGCCCGCTTGATCGTTTCTAGAACTTTAACAAGGGCGGACGTTTCGCTCAATGTTGATTTGCATTCACAGAGCGTGAGGCAACAGCAGCCCTGAGTCATCGTAGCCTCAAGCCCGGGGGAGATATTTCTGCTTATTTGGCTACGGCCTCAGACCGACGAACGCAGCGATAACTCATTCTACGGGCCGCTATTTGGTTCTAAGGCATACCTCTGTCGTAACGATGTAGCTTCGACGTCAAGGCCAAGTGCCGTGAGCGTATCGGCCACTATACGGGCAGAATCTTTGGTCCATGGGTGATGCGGTCTGAGTGCCTTTTCGTGAGCCGTGAGCGCGGCTTGACCGAACGCTAGCGCTTGAGACGACTTGCCGTCGGACAAGAGTAGGCACGCGAGATTGCGACGAACACGGTTTGTGCTCGGATGTTCGGCCCCCAATCCTTTCTCTAACGTCGTCAAAGCCTGGTGATAAAGCGACTGAGCTCTCCCATGCTCGTTACTGGCATGTAACAGAAGGGCGAGGTTATTAAGGGCTAGCCCGGTATCTGGATGGTCAACGCCGAGCGCCTCTTCGTAGATGGACAGCGTGCGCTCGTAGAGCGGCTTTGCTGCAGTAAAATCCTTCTTAGCATGCAGCAGTAAAGCCAAATTGTTTAAGCTCATTCCGGTATCGGGATGCTTGTGACCGAGTACTTTCTCCCGGATCGCCAACGCACGTTTGTGGAGCGGCATCGCACCCTCAAGGTCCCGCTGGTCCCATAGCAGAAGACCAAGCGCGTTGAGGCTTTTCGCCGTGTCGGGGTGCTCGGGGCCGAGCAATTTCTCGCGGATCTCCAGCGCCCGCTCTTTGAGTAGCCGCGCCTGGGGATAAGCCGCGAGCGCACCATGTTTGTACGCCCCAAGTGCATCCAGAAGGTCACTTATGTGTCTCTCTGCGCCTACAACGTTGCATGCGTTGACCAAGTCCAGACCCAAGGCATCGAGTCGCCGCGCCCGCGGCCAAGTCTTGGGATCATTGAAAACTCTTTCGGGGTAGATCGCCGCTACCGCATCTACAAGTGCGCGAAGCACCTGTTCCAGCGCTTCACCTTGTCGGCGCGTCTGAGCTACCCGACGTACCAATCGATGCAGACGAATCGTACTTGTTGTGATTGCCGGATCATGTTCATCCACAATAGTTTCGCGATCAACGAGGGCGAAGGCGCGCAGCGCCGCCACTGCCTCGTCGAGACCATCGTCGGCTAATGCCGATGCAAGTGACTCGCCAAGTTGTTCTCGTCCGTCTTCGAAAAGAAACAACGGAATCGCTTCGGGCGCTAACAGAGAAGCATATACGATGAGCGGCTCAGCGGCTGGGCAGAGCCTTGCTGCCTCATCGATTGCAAGCGCGAACGTTTTTGCTACCGTTAGCCCATCGTGATACTCGGCCGGTGCATCTCGCTCGCTATCGAGGATTCGCGCAGGGGTGATTTCGAATCGTTTGTGGTATTCTGCAAGCGGGAGCTCAAGCCGCTCGCAGTAAGCCGCAGCTTGTTCATGTGCGAGCGGGAGTCCGCCCAGGGCATCCGACAATGCTTCGGCGGCGGCGCGATCCGCCTCGCGGCCAGTCCTAGCTATTAAATAATTGGCCCCAATTTGAGTAGGCCAGAGTCCGATCTCAATGGTCAATGCTACACTGCGCATTGCGTGTGCGTTAGAAGTTATGAGAGCCCGCGCCAAACCGCCCCGCGGCAGATAAGGCTTCAGCGAAGTCGCATTTATTGCGTTGTCGTAGATAAGAAGAATGCCTTCACGCTCGATATGCAGCCGCTCCATTACCGTCGCGAGTGCTGGATCTTCCTTATCTTCTGTGGAGACCCACTGAAGTCGCAGACCGAGTGCAACGAGGTCAGCGCGCATTGTGGCCTCGGTCTGGGCCCGGATCCACCACGTCGCGCGATAGTCGAGACGACGATGCTCCGCGTACGCTGCCGCCAGCGTGCTCTTGCCGACGCCACGTAATCCACATAGCGCGGCAACTGCCATGTGTCCCTCAGCATGCTTCAGTGCTGTATCAATATCGATGAGCGCGTCATTGCGCCCCATGAAATGAATTGGGATCTGAATGGGGATGTTGGAGGCGTGCTGGGGACCGGCATGGGCCTTTGCCAGAATGTCGAGCACAGTCGACAACGAAATCTCAGCAATGAGCTGGTCTTTGTTTGCAAATGTAATTTCAGAATGGCGGCCGAGCTGTCGAAGCCGTTCACGATGAGCGAATTGGACGGATTGCATTCCAGGATCAAGTGAATGATTACCGTCGCGAGGGGCTTCCGCCGCTGCCACTGCGATCAATAATGTCTTACGGTGATACACAGCGAGATAAGCCTCCCATTGCGTATACGAGATTAGCGGTTCACCATTTTCAATTGAGCGCTTGAGTGTTGGAAGACGCTCGGCAAGATCTGGGTAGCGCGCCTTGATGGCTTCTAGGGTAGGAGGCTTTGCCCAAGCACCCGTTCTATCGCCCAGGATATGGACGACCGCGTCGCAGTCCCTAATGTAAAGGTCAAGCTTGTCCAGCGTTTCGGTTCCGGTCGATATAAAATCCTCTTGAACGTGGACCATGACATTTGGGCGCTGCAACTTGCTGCGCAGCGAGTCACGATAGCTGCGAAATTCATCGCTAACAGTTGAGAGAAACAACCGCACCTGGCTCATTGCACGAAACGCTGCGAACGCCTCGCCCAAAGTAGCACGATAACCAGCCTTGAGATATTCATCACTTTCCGCTGAGGATTATCACACTAATCGACAACCGGTAGTGTCTCAGTTTGCGGGGCGCTTTTTCGCTTTTGGGGCCTCGGGGCATGGACTGTCAGACCTCGATAATGGCTTCATCTAATGCGCGAGCGAGTGCCTTGAATTTGCCAAGGGCCGCCTGTTTCTTTTCGTCGTCCGAGCGGGCGTCTAGGCCACCAAGCCTGACCGACACTTGGCCTATTAGCTTCCCTTGAACGGCGTCGAACTCGACTTTGTAAATATCGTTCGGCATCTTGCCGATAGTGAGATGAGCTTGGACCACCACAATTTCTCCCAACAAGGTGCAGGAGGGCCATGAACCCATGATAGGCGCTATGGAGATATTCGACTAGGCTCGGAAAATTCAAACTGAGACACTACCCGACAACCACATGTCTGGATTTTATGCTATTAGCAACGGAGTGGGGGATGGCTCGGTATTTGGCCGGCGGGAGGTCTGTTCTGAAAAAGATTATTATTGCAACGTTGCTTACTCTAACGCTTGATACGGGCGCAAACTCGATCTGGGTTGTCCATTCTTTTGCTCAGACAGGGGTGGGATCGTCCGGGTCAGCCCCCCCGAAGGACAGTCCTCCTTAAGCCTTTTGTCAACTTCAGGCGCGTCGGTAGTGTCGAAAGATGATTTTCCCGGATAGGGAGCTATGTAATAACTGCCTTGGTGATTATCTCCCCGACGTCAACGAAGGCACCAAGGGGCGGCAACGGCTACAATGAGGGGCTCGGTTATTAATCGGCAATGGTACGGGTGTGTTGCTGTGGTATCGGTCGCGAGGATCTTGGCCAATACTCGTTGAGCCAACCAAATGGACCCACTAGAAATCCCGGACGCAACGGACGATCATGATCGTAGTGCGTCATCGCTACAGACATGATGATCCCTCCGTCAGTATTCGCTGGCGAGCATGATGGTGATGACCCGCTTCGTGACGCTCGGGTCGGTCGGATCAGGCGAGTGGCACGACAGATTGTTGTCGTAGTAATCGACCTTAAAAAATATTTTATGGCCCTCCACGTCGAAGGCGCCAAAGTCGTGTTCTTCGTGCGGGTCGTTGGCATGACAGAAGTCGTCATAGACCGAGATGGTTTTGACGATACGGTCAACTGCTTCTGGTCCTAGCGCCGCTACGCCAGTCGTGATGACTGCGAGCCCGGTTGTGAGTGTTTGCCGCAACCGATCATTGAGTACGCGTATCTGCTCTGTTCGAGAAGACATTCTGCAACTCCGTTTGTTTGTTGATGGTGGAGTGGAGAAAGAAGAGCGTGCGCGCTCGTTCAACGAACGCTCACCTCAATTCAAAGCTCAGCGGACCTTTGGCGTCGGATGCACCAGTCCGAGAGCCGATCGCGGTCGAACGATGGGTGGCAACTCGGGATGATCGCGCCATTCCAGAGTGAACATGTCCTTGTCGAGCTTCACGGTTTTTGCTTCCCACCATTGCTCGATAGGGCCATCTTCTTTGGCGAGCACGATCTGATTGAGACCGATCACCGACCAATGGGCCGGGTAGACCGCGGGCTCGGCTACCGCCTCCCTAGGATCGGGTTTGACTGGTTCTTTGATCTCGCCCGGGCAGATCAGGCCAAGCATCGAGCGATGCTTCTGAAACGGACGGCCTCGTCCACTAGTCGGCCAGCGCAGCTTGAACAAATCGCCCTTGGCTTCGATCACTGTGACTTGCCACCAGCCATCTTCGGGGTCGGTGTCCTGAGCTAAGACCCGGTCGCCGACCTTGATGTCATCCCAGCTCACTGGCAGGCGGATTTGGACGGTAGCGGTCTTGCCATTCTTTTGCTGCTGGTCGCCGAGGGCTTTGATCTGCTCGTAAATATCTTTGCTGACGAACGGCACAAGCCCGTCTACGGACCCGCCGATCCGGCCGGTCGGAATTTTTGCGGCAAGGGCTCGGCCTGATGGATCAGCGAGTTCGATGACGGTGAGGCCGAGCTTGATGGCAGCCTTGCGGGCGGCGGCGACCTCGGTGCCCTTGAATGTACCAGCTCTCGGTTTGCCGATGGCGCTGAGCCCGAAGAGAACGATGGCAGGCTGAGCGGTGGGCTTTAAAGAGTTGCTCATTTCGATTGCTCCATTGGAAATGACAAAAGGCGCCACGTGGGCGCCCTTGCCGGTTCAGTGATGGGATTTCGGAAAATTGCTGATTGGCGCAGTCGCGCCTGCGGCAGAGCTGACGGCTCGGCCGATTCAATCAGCAGTAGCTATATAGTATTATACTACCATTGCTTGTCAAGTGCGTAAAAAACTCAAGAAATCGACGTTTTCTGAGGCTTTCGGGCAAGGCTAATTCGGTCGCAATCGGCATAAAGCCGGCAGTCCCTGTTTTGGCAGCAGTTCCGGTCGTCGATGCTATTGCCATTACAGACGCTTGCCCCTTCGCCTGCACAATAGCTCCAGATCGCGTGCTGGATGTAGCGGGGAAAGACCTTTGGAAAGCGAGTGTTGAACTGACGGGCATCGATGCTCTCGCTCAAGACCGACAACACTGAAGCGCAGCCTGTGGGTCCGTAGCATTGGGGTCCATATGGGTGGCTGGCTCCGGCCCGGGCCAAGATGCCGGTTCGAACAAGAAAATTATGAACCAGGGTATCGACAGCAATCAGCCCTGTAGCGACTTCGGCCCATAGTGGGTTACGGCCACTGCCGATCAACAACAGATCAGACAGGGCCATGTTCAGGACCTTGTACGAAGCGCCGTGCAAACCAGCGAGCGGCTCAATGATGGCCTGTCGCATGCGGCCAAGACGACCTTCTGCTGGGCCTAATTGGGCTTCGGCGAGACGCTGATCGATCCAATTCACAAGATCGCCGCCCGCTACATCGCGAATGAACAACAACAACGAGTAGGCGAGCTGATTGAGATTACCATTGCGAAAATCGTGGACCGGCAAAGAACACGTCGCCATCAAATTCGGCTTGGCGCAGGTCTTTGCAGTTTTGCGATACCCGCAGCCATGAAAATGCCAATAGGATTTCAGCAGCGGACAGGCGCTGCTTTTTACGCCGCGGGCGACTTTTTTCCAGCGGGGTCGCTCGTGCGCTGCCATGTAGGATCTGGCTACCGCGTCAGAGATGCCCTGATAGCTCAGAGTCGCCATCAACCATTCGAAAACCTTCGACGAACGTGCGCAGCCTTTTGATCCGAATAGATCATCGTCTTTGCCAGCTTCACCTAATTCGTCGAAATAATCTGGACGACCGGCGAGCCAGGCCACGGTCTCAACGGTATTGATCGCGTAAGCCCTGTCTTCCACGCTATCAAATCCAAAAGCACCATCGCAGCATCGCGGGCTCATCACGTCAGGCTCCCAAGTCTTTGGAAATCTACTTCTCGGCGGCATTGATCTCGCTAGCGTAATTATCATGGGCCGCCAGTTCGTAGCGGACGTTTGTGGTTTTGTGGGCGAGCACAACGAGTATTGAAAAGTATAATTAGGAAGAATTGAGCGGCAGCAAAATCAAGAAGTACGCCCCTTTTGAAGCGAGTGCTGATCCAATCGGCATCATAGCCACGGTCGGCGAGCAGCATTGTTCTGGACTTCAGGCGAGATAGAAGTTTGCCAGCAAGCTGATTGTAGTGTGCCTCACAGGATACGGTCTGGTCTTGCTTCGGCTCGGCCGCAAGTCCGCTTTCGGGGTGAAACAGACATCGACCGGCAGACACGACCGGCTAGATCGGTCGAAAATGACCCAAAGCTGCCACGAGCGTGGCTGAGACGCGGGGTGGTTTTGACCCACAACATCTCTTCGCCACCATAAATTGCCGCAGTGCGGAGCTTGTCGCTGTAGGCGCTTTATGCCTAAAGTTATTCACGGATGCTGACTCTCTGCGTCTGAGTGTCGTCATAAGGCCGTCATCAGCCGAAGCTGACATTCCCTTCATAGACAACGCTGGTGCGATCGGCCGCCAACCGGTCCGACATCTGACGCGGGCCGCCGTCGGTTTCGCGGACGTCAACCGGGCCGGAGCGGCCGCGACAATAGATTGGTTGGACAGAATTTTGATTTTCGCAACCTGGAGGCGACAATGCGAATGATGTTGAAATTTTCAGTCCCGGTCGAGAAGGGCAACGCAGCGCTCAAAGACGGATCCCTCGCAAAAGCGATGGAATCGATCATGGGTCAGCTCAAACCGGAGGCCGCTTACTTTGGAGTGCCCGATGGTCTGCGCGGTGGAATGATATTCTTTGACATGACGGAAGCGTCACAGGTCGTCGAAATTGTCGAACCGTTCTTTCTGGCATTCGATGCGGCGGTCGAACTCATCCCCGTCATGACCGGAGACGATCTACGGAAGGGCCTTGCGAAAGTAATGCCGAAGTGAGCCACACGGCGCCGTTCTAATAGATGATGGCTTTCGGTTGCACGTTGGCCTTGCCGCGGTTAAATGCTGCGCTGCCATGACCGGACAGCTCGCCGCCATCGCCCTCATAGGCATCGCAGCGATAATGAGCTTAGGTGTGAGCTTATCCAACCCGTCCCAGCAGCCTTCGATATGGCAATAGGACGAGTGGCGGCGCGGAACCGCGGCACAGCGACCAAGTTGCGCAATACTACTTGTCGCACGTTAAGAGTAACGTGGCGGTCATAGAGCGGTGCCACTGCCGCGAGGGGAAGAAATATGACGACGATCAAGCCAAAGTTTCATCACGTCACCATTAAGACCAGTCACCTCGACGAGATGATCGCCTGGTATGCGCTCGTCGTCGGCGCGCAAGTGCAATTCAGGAACCAAGTGGCCGCTTGGATGACAAACGACGCCGCCAATCACCGGCTCGGCTTCCTGGCGGTGCCCGGTTTGAGCAACGATGCTGAGAAGATCGAGCACAACGGAATGCATCACTGCGCTTTCGAGTACGACAGTTTTGCGGATCTCATGTCTTCGTTTGATCGTTTGCGCAAAGCGGGCGTGGAGCCGGCGGTTTGCTTGGACCATGGATTGACGATTTCGCTCTACTATAAGGACCCCGAAGGTAATTTTGTTGAACTGCAAAGCGACAATTTTTCCGATTGGAAACTTTCGTCAGAGTGGATGCGGACCTCGCCGGATTTTGCCGCGAATCCAATCGGAACCTTTTTTGATCCGGCTCGCGTTTATGAAAAATTCCAGTCAGGCGCTGACTTTAAGGCTTTGCAGAAAACGATCCGCGCGGGTGCCTACTTGCCGGACCCGATTCCCGACCTCGGCTTGCCAACGCCGTAATGATGAGACGGGCCGCTGCCGCGGCGTATCGATCGACTGCCCTTTAAGGCCGGATGCCGAATCATTCTCGCGGCAGGCGCCAGCGTATTTCCTCTATTAAACCGCCGTTAAATCAGACGAATCGGCGGCAATAGCTTTCGGATTGATTGTCGCAATGAGGGATGCCAAATTTTCCCGACCGGGGCTTTTAGTCGTATTAAGACAGGATATTCAATGACTAAAATTATCTCAGGTCGCGTCACAGGTCGGATCGAAGGCGACTTTGTGGTCTTCTTGATTGGCATTAGGATCAACAAACCTTGGAAGCCTCACAAATGGCTGCCCCCTGTTTCTCGCTATGCCAAGAATGCTGAAAGAGCTGTCAAACGCGCCGCCCGAAGTTGGCTTTCTCGGCCGCAACGGCTTGGGTGGCACAATAGTGCAATATTGGAGAAGCTTCGATCATCTAGAGCGGTATGCTCGCGACTCCAACGCGTTGCACTGGCCCGCTTGGGTCGCGTTCAATCGACGGGATGAAAGAAACGCGAGGTGACGTCGGAATTTGGCACGAGACGTACAAGGTTCGTGCTGGCGAGTACGAGGCCATATACAGCGGGATGCCTCCCTACGGGCTCGGCAAAATAGGTGCTCGATCGACGCTAAGTGGGACGACCGACAGTGCGCGTCAGAGGCTTTCAACGTCTACCCCGCAGCACTGATGCCATCTTTAGGATGGTCCGGCTCGCGTCGCATTTTGGCCCGAACCGGACATCAGCGTCGTCTCTAATACAGCCCTGGCCGAGCCAAACTCAGGCTGGCTTTTTTACCGAGAACATAATCGCTTGGAGGGGCATCTGTCCGGGATTGGTGCCAAATTCTCGAGCAAATTCTTGCACGAGGGCGTCGACTATTTGCTCAGGGTCGATGGCTCCCCGCTCTCGCACTTGATCGATAATCGGGCTGCCGTAGACTAGTCCGCGCGCAAAGCTCGCAATGTTTGGGATCTTTTTTTCCAACCTGATCACGGCGGCGTTGATGTCGACGAATCCCGCCTCGATCACGGATTCCTTGATCGCATCAAAC